>TARA_R110002111_G_scaffold1705_1_pt1 | contig 18976 bp, 13 predicted proteins | sample TARA_R110002111 | Tara Oceans TARA_R110002111 (sample SAMEA4397363) | marine metagenome | biome: Polar Biome; feature: [ZZZ] marine water layer (ENVO:01000295); material: water (ENVO:00002006), including particulate matter (ENVO:01000060) such as... | depth 199 m | reverse complement strand
TCTGACGTATTGATTTTACTGATGGAATGGTACCCCCGGCAGGACTCAAATTAATCGGTAGATCATTGTTTTATAAGTCAAATAAATTTAATATTTTATTTTGTACCCCCAAGTATACCCCCAATCTGGAATGGGTTTGTGGGCGTGAGTCCCAATTTGAGGCGCATTTGCACCGTTTAGCACCCTAGCATGTAGTGTTCTATCTCTGTTTGTGTGAGGGTCCTTGGGGAATCTGACTACGATTATGCCTAGTGTCTAGCCGTGCGACAGGAGTAACTCGTCGTAGCGGATGTATGTGCCGGTCACACTGACCATTCGAAATAATCTCAAACATATATCACCTCTGTGAAGTCGGGCAACGAATCTGCCCTCCCTCCTACCCACAGAGGAACCCCCAATGATTGAACCCTGTCCTCGTTGCCTGTCCCCCCGGGTTGGCAAGAAAAGCTATGGCAAGAAGGCCGCCGGCCTCATAGGTGCCACGGCTGGCACCTATGGTGGCTACACCGCATCGATTGCTGGTGCAAAAGTAGGCTTTGTTGCCGGCATTGCAGGTGGCCCAGCCACAGCAGCCGTTGGCGGAATTGGTGGTGCCATTCTCGGCGCCATTGTTGGTGGTGCAACCGGTGCATCCGCTGGTGTGATTCTGGGCGATGTTCTGGACGATCGAGTCCTGGATAACCTTCTGTGCCTTGAGTGCGGATATTCATTCGCGGCCGAGGCTGCTCAAAAAGCACCTCATTAATTCCCCTCACACGCTTCTAAGGAGAGTAATCATGGCTCATCTCATCGAGCAAATGGCCTACGTTGGCCAAACCCCTTGGCATGGCCTGGGGAATGAACTGACCTCCAACCAACCTCTGGAAGTCTGGGCAAAGCAAGCTGGTCTGGATTGGCAGATCGAGGAAAGCCCCGTTCGGTATGTCACCAGCAGCAGTAGCACCCTGGGTGAAATCCGGTCCTATCCGGATTCCAAAGTACTGTACCGTTCAGATACTAGGGCTCCGCTGTCGGTGGTCGGTAACCGCTTCAAAGTAGTTCAGCCTGAAGAGATCCTGGAGTTCTATCGGGACCTGACCGAGGTATCCGGCTTTGCACTGGAAACGGCAGGTGTCCTTAAAGGTGGCCGCAAAATGTGGGCGCTGGCTCGCACGGGTCAATCCGGCGTTCTGAAGGGCAGCGACCAAACCAACGCCTACGTCCTGCTGGCAACGGCTTGCGATGGAACTATGGCTACAACCGCCCAGTTCACCAGCATCCGTGTGGTATGCAACAACACCCTTGCCGTGGCCCTCAATGGCGCTGCGGTGAATGCGGTTAAAGTGAAGCACAACACCGACTTTGACGCGGGCCAGGTGAAGAAGCAGCTTGGCATTTCAGTCTCCGCCTGGGACGACTTCATCTACAGGCTCAAAGTCCTGAGTGAAAGGAAGGTGAAGACGTCTGAGGCCAGGAACTACTTCTTAAAGTTGTTCACCGATGATTCCGGAAATGGTGTCGGTAAAACCAACGAGCGATCCATGGCTAAAGCCCTGTCCCTTTATGAAGGCGAGGGCATGGGTGCTGCGTTGGCTTCATCGGACGGCACGGCTTACGGCTTGCTCAATGCCGTTACTGAATTCATCGATCACCAACGGCGCGCCAAAACAGTTGACCATCGGCTGGATTCAGCCTGGTTTGGAACTGGTGCTGCCATTAAAAACCGAGCATTAGAACAGGCCGTGTCACTTGTGGCCTGAGCCAATCCTACAAATCTCGAAACCGCCATAAAGCCCACCGGAGCCTGATGCTCTGGTGGGCTTTTTTTATGTCTGGAGGAAAACACCATGGGCATGAGTGCAAACACAATTCAGAAACAGCGACCGGCGTTGCGCCTGGTCTCCACCAAAGGCCTCAGCCGGGATGAATGGCTGAAGGTCCGCAAGCAGGGCATTGGCAGTAGCGATGCGGCTGCCGCCGTTGGCATGAACCCTTATCAATCCCAGTTGGAACTCTGGATGGTCAAAACTGGCAGGGATGCTGGCTTGCCGAAACCGGATTCCGACGATCCTACCTCACCAGTCTACTGGGGCCATATCCTGGAACCGATTGTGGCCGAGCAGTATAGCCAGCAAACGGGCCGCAAGGTGCGACGGGTGAATGCAGTATTGCAGCATCCAGGCCCGGAAAAGCACTGGATGTTGGCCAACCTGGATTACTCCGTGGTAGCCGATGACGACGTGCAGATCCTGGAGTGCAAAACGGCAGGGGAGTTCGGGGCACGTCTTTGGAAAGATGGGGTGCCGGACTACATCCAATGCCAGGTTCAGCACCAACTGGCTGTCACCGGAAAGCAGGCGGCTGACGTGTGCGTTCTGCTATGTGGACAGGAGTTGAAGATCTTCCGCATTGACCGGAATGAAGAACTCATCGATGCACTGTATGTGCTGGAGCGCCAGTTCTGGGATTACGTGGAAACGGATACACCGCCACCCGTTGACGGTACCGATTCTGCCGAACGCGCCTTGCGCCACCTGTACCCGGTGGACAGAGGAGAAACCCTAGACTTCAGCCAAAGCAAGGAACTGTCAGATGCGTTTGACGAGCTACTGGCCATCCGCTCGGAAATGGAAAGCCTCAAATCCACCGAGTCCCACCTGAAGCAGCGAATCGAAAGCCAGATGGGCGAAGCCTCAAAGGCAACCTTCCCCAGTGGCAGCGTCACCTGGAAGCGGAGCAAGGATTCCGTTGGGCTCAACGTGAAGCAACTGCTGAAGGATCAGCCAGAGCTTCTGGATCAATACCCACTCACCAAACCGGGAAGCCGGCGATTCCTAATTCAAGCATAGAACCCCATTGACCACGCGGGCGTGACGAGTGCCCCGTGGTCCTTTTTACAGGAGAGTCATCATGATTAAAGGTTTAGCCATCACGCCTCCCGTGTTGGGGCGTATCAGTATTGGCCGGGTCGTTGAAAAGAATGGCATCCGGCTACCGCAGAAGGATGATCAATTCACTATTACCTCCCAGATTCAGGAGCGGGACGCAGGGTGGCTTTTGCACCCCCTGGACGAGGAACTCAGAAAGAATGCGCCCAATGGCAAGCTGCGCACCATTCCGGTACGCATGCTGTTCAACGATGCGGATCTCAATTTGCGGGCCGAATACACCATGTTCGACCGCAAAAGCGGGCGCCCCATGTGCGTGGGAAATGGCGACACCTGTAAGCGCCTGACGCAATCAGGAGTGCAGTCTTTGTCATGCCCGGGACCAACGTTGTGTGAGTTCGGCAAAGGTGGCCTGTGTAAGCCCTACGGCCGTCTGAACGTGAAGGTCGGTGAGGACGATGATCTTGGCACCTTCATCTTCCGCACGACCGGCTACAACAGCATCCGAACCCTTGCGGCCAGACTGAGCTACTACCAGGCAGTTTCTGGCGGTCTACTGGCGTACATGCCGTTGGAATTGAAGCTGAGAGGGAAAAGCACGACGCAGAGTCATCGGACGCCGATTTACTATGTGGATCTGGTCATTAGGGAGGGGGTGTCACTGAAAGAAGCCGTGGCTGAGGCAAGGGAAAGGTCTAGGCAGTTCAAAGAAGAAGGCGTTGATCAGGCTGCGCTGGACGGGGCGGCTTCAAGGGGATTCGGTAATGCGCTGTTTGAGTATGATGAAGATGAGATGAATCAGGTTATTGAAGAGTTCTATTCACCAGGAGCCAATCAAGGGTTGCCGAACAGCTCCGAAATCATGTCAAAACTAAGAGATGATTTGGATGCTCGACGTTTGGCTTCTGGATGAATTGTGAGGAGTGGCCTCGAGGCCACTCCTCACAAATAAGACTGTTAAGGTCTTTTTTTGTGTGCCTACGGAGCTGAGACGGTCTGTCAGATTAGCTTAGGCTTTGCTTAAAAGTGGGTTTTCTAAATTGTTCTGGTCAACCGAGGAGCTGCCGAGCGAGGATTGGAAAAACGGTATTAGGGCGACTAGTCTCCACAAAACGTCGAAAAGGAATGATAGATGACGGCTGTCAGAGAGCAGATTCAACAAGCGGACCAGGTAATTTGTCAAAATATTGAATTATTAGGTGATCAAAGGACGTTGCTCTCACAAAACGTCCTCTCCCAACTTCGAAACCTCGTGGAAGGAATTGTTGTCTATCTCCACAAAGGGAGTTCTGATGCTGACTTCAATTATTCAGCTGTTGAGCCCGGACTCGCGTTCGTTAGAGGGAAGGCAAAACTAAATTTTCTTGGGAAATTCCACAAGCTGGTCCAGAAGAGTTCTTCCCATTTTACGATGGATGGAGATACTTCAGAGCGTTTGATGCTCAAGTACTACGAGTATCTCCATCGCACCCGCAGCTTGCTTCGAGATCAATTCGGCATCGCTGTGCTTACAAACCTTGAGGCCTTCCCGGTCAATCTTGATCCATCGCTGCGTGAGTATCACGAGAAGATTGCTGCGCGAATTGGAGCGGCACGTTCAACTGACCTAAATCATTGCCCAAGTGATCGATATTATATCCACAAGACACGACCATTCTTCTTAGGCGAGCGCATCTACTACGAGGTCACGTTTTATCGCGCCGTTAATAAAGTGAGTAAATTCGATCGCATAATTGCATTCACCGATATCGATATAAACGACAAATACGCGTCGATGTTAACGCTTCAGCGGGATTCGATTGAAGTGCTTGGACGAACAATGCCGATCACGATCATTCGGAGATGGGAAGTCTCTATCCGGCCGTGCGAGTTTAATAACTTTGCCCTGCTCTTAGGCTTCGCCATCAAGGTGCAGACGAAGTCAGCAGAATATCGCTACCTTATGAGCTGCCTAACGGAGGGCGGCGACGGGCTTCTCGAGTTCGTTGATATGTCGGACGAACGGTATGCGGCAGTTAGGGCGGCAGGCACGGCTGGAGGAGTAAAGCCGCAGATTTTTCCAATGCTGGATTCAGTGCGCCGCATTGTGAGGTCTGCCGCTCCTGGTCACAACGTTCTACGTTATCTGTTGCTCCGAATGCACAACCAAATTCTTAAGTCGCAGTATGACCGGACAGGCTGTGGCCTCCTCTCCGGATTGAAGCTTCGGTATGGCTGCACTCCCTTCGATACAATGCCATTTTGTACTTCGCTCCCAGGACACAATCCTCGCTATTGGGATATCGTTGAGAGCCTGGATGTGGCAAACCGGAACCATGAGCTGCTCGCGCGACGAGTGAAGAATAATGTCGAGCGTCACGGAATCCTTTATACGCCCATAGCCGACCTGGAGGAGTTCGGAGACGTCAGCGGCCTAATTGGCGCGCATAACAACAAACTTTATTACAAGCATACGGAGCGCAGGTTAGAGATCGACAAAGGGCACGTTTTCATTCGTGGTTATGAGAATGACACGGTAGCCATCATTGAGAAGCTTAAGGAATATGCATCTTCTGGAGTCGCCGGATACACGCAGGCTGTCCAACGCTGGTTAGATAATACGCCTCGTGGTATTGACGATCCTGTGAAAGAGATGGCACTCAAAAAGTTGTTTAGTCAATCTCGTGCTGCCCTAATTTATGGAGCCGCTGGCACCGGAAAAACCACAATGCTGGACCACATTGCGCACTATTTTAACGACAAGGAGAAACTTTTCCTTGCGCATACGAATCCTGCAATCGACAACCTAAGACGAAAGGTAACCGCGCAAAATTCTCAGTTTCGGACAATCAGTAGCGTGATCCGAAAGAATTCGGCTGATCGAGAGTACGATCTCCTTATAATTGACGAGTGCAGCACGGTTAGCAATGCTGACCTAATTAAAGTGCTTGAAAAAACTCCATTTAAACTTCTCGTTCTGGTAGGTGATGTCTATCAGATCGAGTCGATCCAATTCGGTAACTGGTTTGGTATCGTTGACTCCTTTATACCTGGCACGTCGGTTTTCGAGTTGACTACTCCTTTCAGAACCAAGAACAGCGCTCTGCTTCAATTCTGGAAAAAGGTCCGTGATCTCGACGATGATATCGCCGAAATCATGGCTCACAATTCGTATTCGACCGTTCTCGATAAGACTCTGTTTCAGAGTCAAGACCAAGACGAGATTATTCTGTGTCTGAATTACGATGGCCTCTATGGAATCAACAATATTAATCGGTTCCTGCAAAGCAGCAATCCTGGAGCAGCGACCACATGGAGAGTTTCCACTTATAAAGTCGGTGATCCTATTCTCTTTCACGAGACTGAAAGGTTCCGGCCAGTTATCTACAACAATTTAAAGGGAAGAATAGTCCGAATTGAACAAGGTCCTGGTCTGATTGAGTTCGATGTTGAGCTCGATCGACCGCTCAGCGAATTCGATGTGGATGACGTCGATGACCTTGAGTGGATCGACGATTCAATCGTGCGGTTTTCCGTTTATGAGCAAGACACTAGTGATGAAGACGACGATTCACTGAATACGACCGTGCCATTTCAGGTGGCGTATGCGGTATCCATCCACAAAGCGCAGGGCCTTGAGTATGACTCGGTAAAAATAGTTATTACCGATGCAAATGAGGACGACATCACGCACAGCATCTTCTATACAGCAGTAACGCGGGCCCGGGAAAGCTTGCAGATCTTCTGGACGCCTGAGACGCAGCAGAGCGTTCTGCATAGCCTCACGCGCAATGTCAATCGAAAAGACGTAACCCTGCTGGCCAGTCGTCGCGGTCTTGCGCCGGTTTGAAAAGCTTCAACAGAAATTGGTTGCGAAGGGGTTGCTTTGGAGAAGGTGGGGAGCACGTCAGATCAGATGGTAACGAACTATGGTTTGGTCTAACCTGCTGATTAATTGAAGGGAGTTGCGGCGCTGTGGAGTTCATCTAACTCCTGTTCAGTTCAAATCATCAGCAAGGAAGCGGGGAAGTAGCCTTGAAAACCAACTATGTACTGATCGACTTTGAAAATGTGCAGCCGAAAAACCTAGAGTTACTAAAGGGGCATGGCTTTAAAGTTCTTGTTTTTGTTGGTTCGAAGCAGGTGAAAATTTCGTTCGATCTCGCTTGTGCAATGCAATCTCTCGGCCCTGACGCGGAATACGTGAAGATTGAGGGAAATGGACCGAACGCTTTGGACTTCCATATCGCGTTCTACATCGGAAACATCGCGGCAAAAGTCCCCGATTGCTACTTCCATGTCATTTCGAAGGACACCGGCTTTGATCCGCTGATCAAGCACCTGAAGACTAAAAAAATCTACGCTCAGCGAGAAAAGGATATCTCCGAAATCCCACTTCTCAAGATCGCAAATTCCAAGTCTATGGCTGAGCGTATCGATGCCATCGTTGAGTTTCTTAAAGCCCGCGGATCGGCCAAGCCAAGAGCCGTGAAAACGCTGTCGAATTCAGTGAACTCCCTATTCATGAAGAGGCTCGAAGAGGAGGAGTTGGCGAAGATCATGGACGAACTCGTTCGTCAGCAAATCGTTATCACTAATGGGGCGAAGGTAAGTTACCAGTTACCGAGCAAGCCCTAAAAAGTTGTCTTAGATGACGGCTGTCATGCCGAAGGTTTACTTCAGGTTTAAAGTCTGAGAGGTAGTATGGCATCACTTTATGACAAACCAGTGCGCTCACTTATGCATGACATGGTGCATGATATCGAGCTAAAGCCAGATGCTGTAATTTCGCGAGATAGAGTTCGCTCATGGTTCAAGGAGCGATACCCTATGATCAAAGATGGAACGATTGCTGCGCACCTGCTCAGAATGTCGGTCAACTCGAAAAGCCGAGTTCATTACGGGGCTAAGCCCGGAGAGGACGATCTGTTCTTCCAGGTGGACCCAAAGCATTTTCGTTTGTACCAGCGCCACAACGACCCAGCACCGATTTATCCAGGAGATGATGTTGAACAGGCAGTAAAGGAAGAGGTTCAAGAGCTGGCAGAGGAGGGGAGTCCCGAGTTCGCTTACGAAAAAGACTTGCAGAACTACCTCTCAAAGAACCTTCATCTCATAGAATCTGGACTCACGCTTTTCGAGGACGAGGGGATTAACGGCCTCGAGTTTCCTGTGGGTGGAAGGTTTGTCGATATTCTAGCCACGGACACAGACGGCAATTACGTTGTCGTAGAGCTAAAAGTATCCAAAGGATATGACAGAGTCGTCGGTCAGCTTCTGCGCTATGTGGCCTGGATACGGAAGCACCAGGCGGAACCTGGGCAATCGGTTCGAGGCATCATAGTTGCCCGACATATCTCAGAAGATTTGTTGCTCGCCTGTTCTGGCGTGCAGGGTGTTCAGCTTTTCGAGTATGAGTTGTCGGTCAGCCTGCGTGAAGCGCGAGGGGCCTGAGTTCGCAGGGCGGTGATGGTTGGGGGAAAGCTAAACTGCTTTCTGGCAGCAGTCGGCCTCTAAATGCTGAGCTCTAATGCATTACGATTTCGCCCTCAATGCAAATCAATACACGCAAGAGTGAACGCCCACCCTGCGAATGGTCCGCGACACCACCCTTTGTTAGACTGCTGGCGGACGCAAAGCACTTTGTAGTCTCAAACCGAGCGCCAGTGTTATTAGCGCCTAATCTTGATTCACCGCCGTCGAGGCGGCCGAACGTTGCGCGACTTCGGACCTGTCCATTCTTGGAGGTCGATCACTGGGGTTTGTGCTAACGGCGCCGACGAAGAATAAAAACACTGTCAAGGAGTGAGTGCCAGCCATGGACAAATCCCAGCTAAGTGAGCGCGATATCTGCACCAAGTTCATTACGCCGGCCATTCAGCAGGCGGGCTGGCAGCAGCATCAATTCCGCGAGGAGGTGAAGCTCACTGACGGTCGTGTCATGGTGCGCGGCCAGCTCGCTGCGCGCATCAAGAACCCCGATGCCAAAGGCGGTCCCAAGCGGGCAGATTTCGTGCTCTATGCAAGGCCAAGTGTTCCGATCGCTGTTGTGGAAGCCAAGCAAGCGAAATTCTCTTTGGGACATGGCATGCAGCAGGCATTAGCCTATGCCGAGATGATCGACGCCCCTTTTGCCATTAGCAGCAATGGCGATGGCTTCTTGATCCACGACCGAACCGGCATCACACAGCCCACAGAGCGCGAGCTCAAGCTCAGCGAATTTCCGGCATTGGAAGATCTTTGGCCGCTGTACCAACAATGGAAAGGGCTGGCAGCGCCAGAAGCGGTCAAGCTCATTGAACAGCCCTTCTATACGGATGGCAGTGGTCGCGAACCCCGCTACTACCAGCGCGTGGCTATCAACCGTGCCGTGGAAGCCATAGCCAAAGGTCAGCAGCGAGTGCTGTTGGTCATGGCCACAGGCACGGGCAAAACCTACACTGCGTTCCAGATCATCTGGCGCATGTGGAAGGCCAAAGCAAAAAAACGCATCCTGTTCTTGGCAGATCGCAACATCCTCGTCGACCAGACCATGCAGCAAGACTTCGCCCCATTTGGCGAAGTGATGCACAAAGTGACCAATCGCGAGATCAAGAAGAATTATGAGATCTATCTGGCCTTGTACCAGGCTGTTACAGGCAAAGAAGAATGGAAACAGATCTACAAACAGTTTCCGGCGGATTTCTTCGATCTAGTGGTCGTTGATGAGTGTCACCGTGGCAGTGCCGCCGATGACTCCGCTTGGCGTGAGGTACTCGATTACTTTAACAGTGCTACCCACATAGGCCTCACTGCCACGCCAAAGGAAACCAAAGAGGTTAGCAACATTACGTACTTTGGTGACCCGATATACGTCTACTCGCTCAAGCAAGGAATTGAAGACGGCTTTCTGGCGCCCTACAAGGTGATCCGTATCGCAACCGATTTGGATGCGATCGGCTACACGCCCGAGAAAGGCAAGGTCGACAAACATGGTCAGGCGGTGAAGCAGCGCCAGTTCAACACGAAGGATTTCGACCGCAATCTGGTGCTGGAAAAACGGACCCAACTGGTTGCCAGCAAAGTTTGGGAATACCTTAAAGCCACTGATCCGATGGCTAAGACCATCGTGTTCTGTGACGACCAGGATCACGCCGAGCGCATGCGGCAGGAATTGGTCAAGCTGATCCCGGCTGCCGCTAGCAACCGTCGTTACGTGATGCGCATCACCGGCGACGATAACGAGGGGAAAGCTCAGCTTTCCTACTTTATCGATAACGACGAGCCCTTCCCGGTCATTGCCACTACCTCCAAACTGCTCACTACTGGAGTAGATGCCAAAACCTGCAAACTCATCGTTCTGGACCAGAACATCAATTCGATGACCGAGTTCAAGCAGATTATTGGGCGCGGCACTCGCCTGCGCGAAGACTACCAGAAGCTCTACTTCACCATCATGGATTTCAAGGGCGCCACACGCCTGTTCGCTGACCCGGATTTTGATGGCGAGCCAGTGGTGATTTACGAACCTGAACCCGGTGACCCTGTAATACCGCCCGAAGACATAAACCCACCGACCACTGCCGAACCAGAGTCACCGCCTTACGGCCCTAATCCCAGCAGTGGCGACGACGCCCCAACCGGCGAGGACACCGGCGGCGGCCGCATTAAGTACGTGCTTGATGACGTGAATGTGCGACTCGCCGTTGAACGCTCACAATACCTCGACGCGAACGGCAAGCTCATCACCGAGGACTACCGCGTTCTGCTCAAGGACGATATCAAGAAGATGCTTCAAGCCGAGTTCGGTACAATGTCCGACTTTCTGCGTCGGTGGAGCAGTGCTGAACGCAAACAGGCTGTGCTCGAGGAGTTGGCCGAGCATGGTGTTCCACTGATCATCCTGCAGCAGGCAGTGTCCAACGGCAGCGAACTTGATGCTTTTGATCTGGTCGCCCATGTGGCCTTTGACCAAAAACCACTGACCCGCCGCGAGCGCGCCGACAATGTCAAGAAGCGCAATGTTTTTGGTAAATACGGCGAACAAGCCCGTGCGGTGCTCGGAGCTTTGCTGGAAAAGTTCGCTGATCACGGCGTGCAGGACATTGAAGACGCTAAGGTACTGGAACTGCCTCCATTCGATCAGTTCGGCAGTAAAACCCAGATTAGGCGTGGCATCTTCGGCAGCGTCGAGCAGTACACCCAAGCGGTGCACGAACTCGAACAAGCACTCTACGACAACCCTGAACAAAAAGAGGCTTGAGCGGTAGATTACTGCCAGCTCTAGGCTCTACGAAATGAGAGCAACACAATGAACCTCAGCAGTACCATCAAGTCCATTCAGGACATCATGCGTAAAGATGACGGAGTCGACGGGGATGCGCAGCGCCTCGGCCAGCTCACCTGGATGCTCTTCCTCAAGGTCTTCGACCAGCGCGAAGAAGAATGGGAAGATGACAATGGCGACTACCAATCGCCCCTGCCTGATCGCTACCGCTGGCGAAACTGGGCCGCCTATAAGTCTGATGAGGAAGGCAAGAAAAAGCCGCAGATTGCCGGCAGCGAGCTGATCAGCTTCATCAACAACGAACTGTTCCCAGCGCTCAAAGACCAGATCGACGCCAGCAAGAGCCCGCAGCACAAGGTCATCAAGCAGATCTTTGAAGATGCCAACAACTACATGAAATCCGGCCCACAGATGCTAGCCGTGATCGAGAAGTTGGAAGATGCCATCAACTTTCACGACTTCAAGACCCGCACCAGTCTGGGCGATGTCTACGAAAAGATGCTCAACGACCTGCGTGGCGCGGGCAATGCCGGCGAGTTCTATACCCCACGTGCCATTACTGCTTTCATTGTAGACCGCGTGAACCCCCGTCTTACCAAGCGCGAAACAGTACTAGATCCGGCTTGCGGCACCGGCGGCTTTTTGACCGCGGCCATTGACCACTTTCGCAATCAACGCACTACTAAATCTGGCCCGGAAGATCAGCGGGCGATAGAGGCGTTGATCCATGGTATCGAGAAAAAGCAGCTTCCCCATCTCCTATGCACCACCAATATGCTATTGCACGGCATCGACGTACCTAGCCAGATCGAGCACAAGAATACATTAGGAATCGGGTGGAATGAATGGAGTGCAAATGACAAGGTCGATTGCGTCATTACGAACCCACCTTTTGGTGGTTATGAGGACGATACGGTCGGTGGTGACTATCCAACGGATCTCAGAACGCGCGAAACCGCCGACATGTTTATGGCGCTGATCATCAAGAAGCTGCTGAAAGAAAACGGCCGCGCAGCCGTGGTGTTGCCAGATGGTTTTCTGTTTGGAGACGGAATAAAAGGTACGCTGAAAGAGCTGCTATTACGCGATTGCAATCTTCACACTATCATTCGCCTGCCCAAGGGCGTGTTCGCACCCTACACCACCATCAAGACCAATTTACTGTTCTTCACCAAGGCCGCCAGGGTTGACGATGGCACAGAGCACTTCCACACAGACACCATCTGGTACTACGAGCACCCCTACCCCGAGGGCTACAAGAGCTATTCCAAGACCAAGCCCATCCGCCTCGAAGAATTCAAGCCCGAGCAGGACTGGTGGGGCGATGAAGCCAACGACTTTGCCGACCGTGAGGAAAACGAGTTTGCCTGGAAGGTGGATTTCAAATCTAAGCGCGAGCAGGCCGAAGCCGACGCGCATCCACATTGGCAACGCGCGGAAAACCTGAACAACGAGGCCGCCGCGCTTGAAGGTGAAGCTAGTGATTTGCGCAAAAGCTTGGTCGGCACCATTGATGCCGCTTACCGCGGAAAAATAGAAACGCAAATTGCTGCGCTTCGTGCCGAGGCTGAGCCGTTGCGGCTGCAAGCGCGTGATGCCCAAGCGGCGGGCGATCGAATTTATTGGCCCATTTTTAATCTGGACATAAAAAATCCCAACACGCCCGAAGAAGAAACTCACGATCCTGACCTGCTGTTGGAAAAGTACAAAAAGCTATTGGGTGAAATTGAAGAAACCGAAAACCAGCTTAAGAGCGAATTGGCTGCGGCATTGGCGCATCATTTTGTGGGCGAGGAAGCCTAATGGATGCGCAGAAATTTTTAGCGGAATTTGGGCATATTGCGAATGCGCCGGGAGGTATCGGACAGCTTCGCGAAATGATCTACCAACTCGCTATTACCGGCTCACTAACGCTACAAATGGAATCGGATGGTGATGCGCGTTTGCTGCTAGCCGAAGTCGCTGACACAAAGAAGCGATTGATCCGAGAGAAATCCTACAAGCGTTCGCCGAAACTGGAGAGCGAGGCAATTGACACTCCGGAAACGATCGAATTGCCCGAAAATTGGTGCTGGACCCGCCTTCTCGATATTGGCGAAGTCAGCCCAAGGAATGTTGCCCCAGATGAGGCTCCAGCTTGCTTCGTTCCGATGAGTGGTTTCTCGCAAGAGCACATGGGCCGACTGGCTCCTGAAGTGAGTAGATGGGGGACCATTAAAAAGGGTTATACCCACTTCGCCAATGGCGATGTTGTTGTTGCCAAGATTACGCCTTGTTTTGAGAACGGTAAGGCGGCGGTTATTCAAGGTCTAGAGCACCACATCGGCGCTGGGACCACTGAGCTTCATGTATTCAGACCGATTCACGCTGGCATTTTACCAGGTTACATATACCTGTTCTTGCGATCACCCTATTTCACGGTTGAGGGCGAAGAAAGCATGACAGGGACAGCCGGACAGAAGCGTTTACCGGCCGATTACTTTGCGACAAGGGCTATGCCATTGCCGCCGACTGGAGAACAATCGCGAATCATCTCCAAAGTCGACGAGCTGATGGCTTTGTGCGACTTGCTGGAATCGCAGCAGCAAGCTCGTCGTAAGCTGCAAAACAACCTCCGTCAATCTACGTTACAAGCGGTCGCCAGTGCCACCAGCCCGCACGAACTGCAAACCACTTGGACACGGTTGGCTGAAAACCTTGAACGGCTGTTTCATGCGCCCGAGGATGTCGTAACGTTAAAAGGATTAATCCTCGACCTGGCCGTCTCTGGCAAGTTGATAAGTACTGAGTACCGCGAAGCTACCACTGGCGTTGATCTGCTTGACGCAATAGCGGAGAAACGCATCGAATGGTCACGAACATCGGTCGAGCAGGAGAAAAAAGAAGCCTTGGGGATGCTGAAAAAGCTTCGTACTCAGCAGATTCATATTCCGAAGCTCACGCTGCCGGTAAATTGGGCTTGGGCGTCACTACTGCAAGTATCGCAAGCTGTTGTTGATTGCCACAACAAAACCGCGCCTTATGTTGGCGAAGGTATTCACCTAATCCGCACAACCGACATCCGAAATGGCCGAATGGATCTCACCAATACGAGAAAGATCTCAGAAGAAACCTATGCCTATTGGTCCAGGCGTATGCCGCCAAAGGGTGGTGACATCTTTTTCACTCGAGAGGCTCCTATGGGCGAGGCTGCGATTGTCCCAGACGGAGAGAAGGTTTGCCTGGGCCAACGTTCAATGTTGATTCGACTCTTTCCCGATCTGTTTAACAATCGCTTTCTTCTGTACGTAATACAGAGCCCAAGTTTTCAAGCCCGGATGGTCGAGGCTGCCATTGGGATGACGGTTAAGCATCTTCGGGTCGGTGGCGTCGAAGACTTGGTCGTTCCTGTTCCACCAAAGGCCGAACAAGATCGAGTCGTTGGCGTCGTCGATAAGCTCTTCCGGATTTGCGAACACTACGCGGACCTAAAATCTCAAAAGCAACGCATCGCAATCAATCTCGCCGCCAGCACCGTCGCTAGTTTAAGTGGAATCGCCATCGAAAAGAACGAGGACAAGCCTATGAGAGCCCCGGAAACCGAACTGATCGCTCCACTTCGCTTGGGCGACGAACCATGTGTTAAAGCCCAAGCGCCGCTGGCGACCATCCTCGCCCGCAATAACGGCGAGATGGCAGCCAAGGATTTGTGGCAGCGTTTCGGTGGCGAGATCGATGGCTTTTACGCACAACTGAAAACCGAAGTGGCCCACGGTTGGGTTTTGGAGCCCGCACCCGGCGAAATGCGTGAGAAACAGAACGACACGGTGAGCGCCTGATATGCAGTTGCTGCGCCTTTGTATTCCAGCCTTTCGTAACCTGCGCGATCTCGATATCGCTTTTGATTCCCAGTTGCAGCCTGCCTCTGGCACGCCCTCGGACGCACCGCCTAAGTACATCCGTAGTCACGCATTGATCGGCCAGAATGGCACGGGAAAGTCTAATCTGCTCGAAGCGCTGATCATCATCTTTCGCGACGTGGATTTGGACCGCGAAGCGGCTTTCGATTACATGCTGGAATACAGTATACGAGGCCATGTCGTTCGCATCGAGGCGGACACATCCAAGCAGAAGCGACCTTTTGTCTGGGTGGATGGCGACCGTGTTAATCAAGCGTACCTCATAAAGAACGACCCTCCAGATAAAGAACCGCGGGACCGTCGTCGCGGTCCACGACTCCTTCCAACACATATATTTGCCTACTACTCCGGACGAAACGAGCGCATCGAGGCGCTGTTTCAGGAGCACCAACGGCGTTTCAATCGGCTTCAGGAAATCACAACTGACGAAGTGCTTCCTGAACAATTGCTGGAGAACTTTACCGGCTCCGAGGCGGACATTCGCGCGATGGAGGAGGCTAAACGGCGTCGTGAATCGCAGTTAAAGAGGGCGGGCGACGATCGCCTCCGCCGCCTTTTTTATTGCCGTGGTGGCCATAGTCAATTGGTTTTACTTGCCTGTTTGTTGTCAGAGGACCCGGTATTTCAGAAAGTGCTCGAAAACCTGCACATCGAATCCTTGGAATCTGCGCTGTTCGTTTTGAAAGAGCCACATCGCCTGCGCGAAAAGCGTCGAGGTGGAAAGTTCGACGAACAAGAGCTGTACGAGGGCGATCCCCGTTTCTGGTATGCGCGTGGGGATGTAGTAAGTGAATTTCTCGATAAGCTTTGGCAAGTTTCCTGGGCTCCCATCGAACAGGAAGTTAGCAAGCAGATCGATTTTCGTGGCCGCACTGAGAAGCAGAGGCAGCTCTATCTATATGTTCCTAATCACGTAAAGCTCAAGGAATTAGGCGATCTTGTCGGTGGAACAGATAGTTTTTTCCGATACGCAGAGGGGGCTTATATTGGTGATTTGATCGACGAAGTGCGGATTACCGTCAAAAAGCGCGGCGGGCAAGGGGGAGAAGTAAATTTTGCCCAGCTTTCCGAAGGTGAAATGCAGATGCTTACTGTGCTCGGCCTTATGCGCATCACTCGGGAGGATCAGTGTTTGTTTCTCCTTGATGAGCCAGATACCCATTTGAACCCAATCTGGAAACTACGCTATTTCGATGACATCGAAGGTGTACTAAACGGTGAGAAAGACAAGCTGGTACCAGGTGAATCACAGATTCTTATTACCACCCACGACCCGATCATGGTAGGCAGTCTCAAGCGCGAACAGGTGCATATTCTCCGCCGGCAGGGTAGCAAAAGTGTTGTGCAAGTGCCCGACGAACATCCGCAGGGTATGGGTGTAACGGGGCTGCTGAAAAGCGAGCTGTTCGGTCTGTCTTCTACGCTGGACACTGAAACCGAGCGCCGCTTGTTCCGGCGAAATGAGTTATTTGCGACGGATGATCGCAATCCTGATCAAGACGAAGAGCTTCGGCGATTGAGTGCTGAGCTTGCTGATTTGGGATTTTCGAATGCGGATTTCAAAGACCCGCAATACGCCAAGTTTGTCCGCAGGATGGCCAAACATACTCACTTCCATAAACCGAGACTCTCCCCCGAGGAGCAAGCTGAGGAGGACCGTATCGCGGATGAGGTTATCAGCGATATTCTCCGGGAGGAGGCTGAAAAGTGATTTTCATCGACCTCGAAAACAAGCTGCCCACCGACAGAGATTTACCTGATCAGGTTCGGTGGACACAAGCTGAGTGGGATGAGTGGCTGTCTGAATCTGAGCGCTTGGTTGAGGAGTTGGCGCAGTTGAATGCAGCTGGAGATATTACAGAGCGCAATAAATCGATCAATCGGAATAGTGGCCACTGGGGCAAGTTGAAACCCTGGTTGTTAGCGCTTTCCGGCGGAAAATGTTGGTTTACTGAGGCGAGAGACCTTGCTTCACATCTCGACGTGGAACATTTTCGACCCAAGAAGGCCACTCGTGGTGTCAAGGGGCCAGAGAGAGATGGGTATTGGTGGTTGGCATTTGACTATATGAATTTCCGGATTGCTGGCACAGTTCCAAATCGAAAGAAGGGTGTATGGTTCCCGCTGCGATACGGTTCCCCGTGCTCTTCCTACACGCGTCGATGTGAGGGGGATGAGCTTCCTCACTTTCTTGATCCAACTAATGCACATGACGTTACACTTTTGGCATTTGACGAGGAGGGCAAGGCTGTTCCAGCACCTGGGATAGAGCGTTGGGACGAAATTCGAGTGAGACGTACTGTTGATCGATTGAAATTGACCGAGCATCAGGCATTAGCTGAGGAGCGGCGCAAGATCTGGCAGCGCGTAAATAGGTTGATCAATAAATATTGGCAGTCACGTTCCGAAGCAAGGTATTCGGCCGCGGCCCGGGAGAAAAGCAAAATTTATGCTCGCGAGATTTTGACTCTGTCGAAACCCGATGCTGAGCTTTCTGCTGTTGCAAGGTGTTGTGTTCTCTTGCGGAATGATCCGTGTCTCTCAAGATTATTGGGGTAACAGCAGGGGAGGTTTCAAATTACCTCTGTGTTTAATTAGTGTTTCCTTCACTTGGATGTGTTGAAGGCGTAGATAATCGAGTATGAAGGTTGTTTGAATTGTCTAGGGAGATCTTTATGAGTGAAGGGGTGGGGGTTTGAGAAATCTGGGTATCGATAGGGATACCGGGGAAATATATCTTGGGAGCCGAGACCGCCATCCCGAAAAATCTCAACAGCTCTCAGTCTTCCCCGTGCAAGTTTATGGGAAGTCCGCAGAGACTATTTCTGGCCCCCAAATCGATTCGTTTTCTGTTTCTGAGTATGTTTTTCAGGAGCTTTCATTCGATTCCGTGACACAAATAAGGCGTGGTTACGTATGGCACCGAATGGACTCCCAGCCGCAGGTATGGGGCCATCCCCCTAATCACGACGTGAGTTTAATTGGTTTTCAATATCAGGGGTTCCTGGGTGTTCTGGGAGGCAGTCTTCCGAACCAAGTCCTCTTCACTTTTGGTGGAGAGTCGAATTTTACGATTGGCGAACTTGTCCACTTTGAGCCAGATGCTATTGGTCAGGAGCTGCTTACAATAAAGATGAGGCCACAATTCGGATTTATGCCTCGTTTAAAGAAAAGCGTTCTTGAGGCGGATGAGCTTGGTCGTATTGAGGCGGCTTTGAATGATGTTATTCTTGGCTACCGCTCATCACCACCTGCTTCCGTGATAGACCGTTGTAGAGATTCATTGACCGTCTTTCTATCTATAGAGCTCAAGACGACAGGCGTAGATCTAGGGCAGTTGATTAAGAAGTTCGATGCCGTTAACAACAATAGGCGATCGGTTGTAGCTAACCTTGCCCATACAGTCAGCAGACTACATGCTCGGGCAAAGCCAGCAGAAACGGGTTATCCTCCGGTATCAGACAGACAAGCGGAGCTGGCTGTGGGGGCTGTCGCGGAGGTTTTGATCTCGCTTGGGTGGGCTGAATGGACACCAAGCTAGGTTAGCAAGGTGCCCCAAGGCTATCAGTTGACGACAGGTACATTTTGCAGAGCGGGAATAAGCTCTTCTATTTGGCCCACATGCACCGGCGCTCGTCCTTCTCGTGCAAGCTCTTCGTTCAGATAAGAAAGAGCCTCCGGGGTTTCGCAGTAGAATTCTGCCAACTCAAGCGGCGTCATTCCATTTGCGTCACGCTGCCAAGCAAGCTGGGGCGAGCTTGCGATAATTCTTTTAGTCGCATATTCGTTTCCTGACCAAGCTGCAGTATGAAGCGGAGAGCGGCCATCTACAGCCTTCGGGCTGAGATCACTCGCATGATTCAAAAGTGCATCGATTGACGCCTTGTCATGCGATTTCACGGCAGCATGTAATGCAGACAGTGTTGCACTGGAAAGGTGTTGCACTGGAAGAAGTGGGGAAGAAA
>TARA_R110002111_G_scaffold170741_9_pt1 | contig 19100 bp, 23 predicted proteins | sample TARA_R110002111 | Tara Oceans TARA_R110002111 (sample SAMEA4397363) | marine metagenome | biome: Polar Biome; feature: [ZZZ] marine water layer (ENVO:01000295); material: water (ENVO:00002006), including particulate matter (ENVO:01000060) such as... | depth 199 m | reverse complement strand
GAAGGCTATGTTGATCCGTCGCTGGTCCTGACAGACTTTGAAGGTGGTCTCGACCGTATGCGTAACAGCGTTGTCGGCGCGCCTGAGAGCGATTGGGCACGAACGCCTGACTTGGCCCGAAATGTCCTCGCAGATGTGCGCCAGTGCATCGAGACGGGCGCTGAGCGCGGTATTGCGACCGGCATTGCCAAGCTGGACAACTTTATCGGCGGCCTGCGCTCTGGCGACCTGGTGATTGTCGCGGGCGCATCTTCGATGGGCAAGACATGCGTAGCTCGCAACATCGCGTTTGGGGCAGGCTTCAAAGGCAAGCGTGTTGCCCTGTTCAGTCAGGAGATGAGCGAGGAACAACTCGCCATGCGTACCGTGTCGGCTGAGGCACGGCGTCGGAGTGTGGCGCATGTGGACTATCGCGACCTCGATAATGCCACGGTGCCTATTGCCAAGCTGGACAGGCTGGACACGATACCCGACCGCCTACCGCGCAATATCGTCATCAACTCCAAGTCATCTCAGACCGCGCGTGACGTTCTGGTGAAAAGCCGCTCGGCAGCCAAGATGCTGGGCGGGCTGGATCTGATCGTGATCGACTATCTCCAGATCATGAACATCGACAAGGAACGGGGTGAAAACCATTCGGTTGCTGTCGGCAAGGTCACTGCCGCCCTGAAGGCACTCGCCAAGGACATGGGTTGCCCAGTGATCGTCCTTAGCCAGCTTTCGAGGCTGAAGGGCAGGGAAGACAAGCGGCCCACGCTGGACGACCTGAGAGACAGCGGATCAATCGAGCAGGACGCTGACAAGGTGTTCTTTGTCTACCGCGAGAACTACTACATCGCCCGCCAAGAGCCTGACTGGAAGACCGACCCTGTTGGCCACCGGACATGGCAGGAAGACAACGCCCGCACCAAGAACACGGTTGAGGTCTATGTCGCCAAGAACCGCATGGGGCGCATTGGTCCTGTTGATCTGTGGATCGACCTTGGCTGCGACCTGGTGCTCTCCGACGCCTCTGAGATTGAGCAGGAAAGGGAGGCGGCATGAGCGTCCATCACTTCGATACACGGGTGGCTGAGCGGGTCGGCGTGAACGCTGCCTGTATCGCCTATTCTATCCAGTATTGGTGCGCCCAAAAGGCCGCCAATGAGAAGGATATCCATGACGGGAAATCATGGGTCTACAACTCGATGAAGGCGTGGGCTGAGCTGCTTCCGTACCTCTCTGAAAAGCAAATTCGGACGGCCTTGGACAAGCTCCAGAAAGAGGGGATTATCGAGGCACGAAACCTGAACGAAAAGCAGTATGACCAGACCCTATGGTATGCCTATATCGGGCTGCAAACTGTAGTAACAATTGCCAATCGCCCAAATGGGCAAATGGAGTTGCCCAAAAAGGCAATTGCATCTGCCCCTGAGGGCAATTCGATTTGCCCAAAAGGGCAGACCAATACCAATAATAAACCCAATACTATACCCAATGATAAACCTGTGTCGGATTTGGCAGGGGATGCATTGGAGGCAATTTGGGCCGCTTGGTCGAAGGCTGGCATCAAGCGATCGAAGTCAAAAGCGCATTGCCTCGACTGCCTCAAGCGGGTCGGCAAGTCGCATGACCTGAAGGCCATCGTCCGGGCCGCAACCATGTACGCCAAGACGACCGAGGGGAATTACCACAAGGGCCTGCACACGTGGCTGGCTGGTGGGTTCTACGAAAACTGGATGCCGCGCGACATGAGCGCCGCTGAGGCCGCGCCATCAGATCCGCTGGAATACTGCTTCGAGACGTTCGCCAGGAGCGGTGAATGGTACGGCGACCGGCATGGCCACACGCTACCCCCGAACAGCCCTTCCTCGGATTACCCCCGCGCCCTGTACGAGAAATTTGGACTCAACCAACCGAAGGAACACGCAGCATGACCGCCCTAACCGACAACATGCGCGACATCCTAACCGAGACAGCCAAAGCGCGCGGCGTCCCAGCCCATCGCCTGCTTTCGCCAGACAAGCGCCCAGCCATCACATCGGCTCGCCGGGCATGGTGGCACGCTCTGGCAATGGCTGGCTACTCGTACAGCGAGATCGGAATGCGAACGGGGTTTGACCACACGTCGGTGATGTACGGCGTCCGCAAGTATTCCGCGCTGGCCTACCGCACGCCAGCCCGCGCCAAGCGCGTTGAAATCGAGGCGGCTTACGCACTGTCAGAATTTACAAAGGGGATAGCAGCATGACGAAACGCAAAGCAGGCCGGAAGGGCGGACCAACCCTGACAGCGGCAATCATCAAGATGAACGCGGCAGGCATGACGGGCAAGGCCATTGCAGGCCAGCTTGGGTGCTCAGGCGCGCACGTCTCGAAAATCCTTTACCGCAACCGCGTCGAGGTCAAAGCCCCGCACCGCATGAGCGAACACTGGAAGGGCGCGACCTACGGCAAGACCTGCCGCGAATGGGTTCTAGGCCCTGATGGCCTGAAACCCTGCGGCGCACCCAAGCACAAGCTCGGCGGCGAAACGATGGGCCAGTGCGAGGCGCATTACGAGGCTCAGAGGCCACATGCAGGGAGGATCGCAGCATGAGCGACGAAACACTAAAAGGCGGAGATGTTTTGATCCAAGTCACATACGAGGATTCTCGTGATTTTCCGGGCTATGCCGTCTCCGCAAATGACGCTCTTGGCCATATGTCGCGCCTAATGCTCCTACAAGTAGCATTCTCGGCCTTGTCGGTCATCGTCAGCTTTGCCGCTGAGAATGAAGCTGGCCCCAACGCAAACGCTGTTGATCGGCAAGAGGCGATGGAATGGCTGAAGGACAACTGGATAGCCGTCTGCACTGAAGGCCGAATGATGCTTGCGAGCATGAACGGTGCCGAGGGGACCAAGAAATGACCCTCATCAAACGCCTTGAGACCGCAGAGCAGGGGAGCCAGCAATGGTATGCCTTCTCGTGCCGCCCTATGCACACTGTCGAGGCCGCTGACGCGTTTGCGGCCATGACGGGTGCCGATGCCTTCGCCGTGATGCAAACGCCCACCAGGCGGCTTCCTAGGTCCACAGTGCGCGTTCAGGGTGATCCTGTCTGCGTCTTGCCGTCCTACGTGTTCGCGGGGTTTGACGAAACGCCCAACTTTTTCCGTCTGGAAAGGATGCGTGAGCGGACAAGGTTCCCCCTTTGGCCGATCAAGTTTTCAGGGAGCATCAAGCCGCTCAATCGAATGAACGTGGGCTGGATAACGCAGGAGCTGCCGTCTCCGCTTCATCGCCATTACGATGATCCGCCTGCAACGGGTGTGGAACGGTTCAAGGTTGGTGATGTCGTCAAGCGTCCACACGGCACAGCGCGCATTCAGCAGATCAACGGCACGAAGCTGCTTCTTGATCTCGCCTTGTTGGGTAAGCAGATGGAGATTGAGGCAGACGCGGCTGAAATCGTTGTGTCTAGGGTCGCTTAACTAGATGTGGTATTGACCTGCGCCGCAAATCACCTGATAAGGGAATCTGGAACATGAGTACTGGACGCGGCTACGGTTATGCGCCCTCATGTTTCTGGGGGCGACCTACCGCAGATGCGGGCACCGCTCACCCAGTGCGAAGCCATGCCTTGAAATGGTCACAGGCACCCATCAGATTCAAAGAGCAAGCGGCGAGGACCCATCAGCCCCCCAGCCCCCCGAACCGCAAGCAGGAAGCCCGTCAGCATGACGCCCTTGGTGTCGAGTTGGCGGGTTTTTCTGTTCTAGAAGTAGGGAAGCCTTCGTTTCCCTGTTCGATTTATCAGCCAACTGCCCGCCAGCCTCCCCGGTTTGGCGGGCTTTTTCTTAGGGTAAGGGCGCGCGATGTTGTGTCCACAGTCTCCTAAGAACGCCGACGCTTCCCCGCTAGGCCGTTCCATCGCGCGCCCCCACTCACTATCGGCGGACAGGCCGTCCAAGCAAAACAACCCAGACGCTCAACCGTAGCAACCAGTTGCCTCTGTCGAGCCTGTCCACCCATGCTGAGAAGGGAACCCCATGACCGACCGCCTAAACGAACTCGCCCGCGCCATCACTGAGGCAGAGGACGCGCTGAACGAAAGCAATCACAGGGACGACTGCCAGCAACTCGCCCAGATGGACGAGACACGTTCGCACCTGGTTGAGCGCATCGATGCCCGAGAGAAGGCGCTGGACGATGCCCGTGAGGCAATGGCTGCCCATTGGGACGCCAAGGCAAGCGAGGGGGCCGTGAAGGTTCCTGTCGAGACCGTCTCTGACGCCTCAGTCTGGCAAGTCGCAGAGGCTGGCCCATTCGTTTCCAGCTATTCAAACGGGCTTGACGCCCACAACGAGGAGTAACCCGAATGTCCTTTTTGACACCCGAACAGAAAACCAGCTTCGGCGGGGCCATCAATTTCTTCGGCTACGTGCTGGCTGTCTGCGTCATGATTGCCCTTGCAAGCAAATTTGTGATGTCCGGCTATCCGCCTGTGATTGCATGGATGGAACCGTTCAACGAGCTGATCATCATCCTCGGCGCAGCGGCCACGGGCCTTGTGGTCTACTCGAACAATCGTCTGGTGAAGTAATGCCAGAGTTCATCTTCGGACGGTATTGAATTGAGCGGCTGGGCCACCCTCATCATCCTGATCCTCGCTGTAGCCAGCGCGGGTCTGTACGTGTGGGCTAAAAGCAAGAGGCTGAAATGACCCAGCCGCGACACCCCAAATCAGGCAAGTTCATCAAGCGCGGAAGCCTCCTCGCTAAACTTGCCGCCATGTTCAAGAGCAAACCCGACAAGGGAAAGCCCACGCTGATTGAACATGACCCCAACGCTCAAGAGCATGGCACCACGCGGCAGAAGTCTAAATAACAACCGCTGCGTGTGCCTTGCTGGCGACCAATAGCGATTTTCACGGGCTGAGACCCCGCAGACCCTAAAACCCCGATCAGAATACAACCCCTGATGATTCCAACGCCGCTCAAACCGGGAAGGAAGCCGAACCATGGCCGCATCTAAAGTAGATGGTAGTAGAAAGCGCAAGAAGACAGGCGGCCGGACTGCGGGAACACCTAACAAGACAACGGCACTTTTGAAGGACGCCATTCTTGAAGCTGCAACCAAAGCCGGGAACAAAGCGGGCATTGTCGGATACCTGACAACACAGGCGAATGAGAACCCCGCCGCATTCATGACCCTGCTTGGCAAAGTGCTTCCGATGCAGGTTGCTGGCACAGACGAGGACGGCGAGCCAACTTCTATCATGGTCCACTATGTCAGCGCTAAAGGTTAAGGCTGCCGAAGTCTTTGCCCCGTTCCAAGCGGCGAGCCGATACAAGGCGGCACATGGCGGACGAGGCGGGGGGAAATCACACTACAAGGCGGAAGCGATTGTGCTTCGCTGCTTTGCCCGTCGCACCCGCGTTGTCTGCATTCGTGAAGTCCAGAACTCGATACGTGATTCAGTCCGCCAGCTTCTCATGGACAAGATCCAGAAGTTCGGGCTGGGCAAGTTCTTCGAGGTAACGGCAAACGAGATACGCGGGCGCAATGGCTCGCTGATCGTGTTTCGCGGGATGCAGGCTTACAACGCCGAGAACATTAAATCGCTGGAAGACTTTGACATAGCATGGGTTGAGGAAGCCCAGACACTGAGTGAGAAATCCCTACGCCTCCTGCGCCCTACCATTCGTAAGGAAGGCTCTGAAATCTGGTTCACCTGGAACCCTCGCTACGAGACTGACCCGGTTGACGAGTTTTTCCGGGGCAGTCATCCGCCGTCTAACGCCATCGTTGTTGAATGCAGCATTGACGACAACCCGTGGGCCACGAGCGTCCTCTACGATGAGCGCGATGCTGATTACGCCAAAGACAAGGAAATGGCCCAGCATGTCTGGGGCGGTGACTACGAGATTGTTTCAGCGGGCGCTTACTATGCCCGTTTGATTGCACATGCAGAAGCTGAGGGACGTATTGGGCACTTCCCGCACAATCCCAAGATACCGGTTCGCACGGCTTGGGACATTGGCGTGGATGATTACACGGCGATCTGGTTCATCCAGGATGACGGCATCTTCCACACGGCGATTGATTATTACGAAGTAAGCGGGCTCGGCGCGCAGGACATTGTGAGGCAGGCGCTGCCGGAACTGATCCCGGACTTGCAGGAACGTATTGAGCAGCGGCTGTTGCTGGAACGGGCAGAGCCATTTCACTATGGGGTCCACTATCTGCCGCATGACGTTCGCAATCGTGAATGGGGCGCGGGCGCACGGTCGCGAGTTGAAACCCTTCACGGGCTTGGCGTCAAACCTATCCAGAAAGGCGCACAGCAAGGGCCTGAGGAGCGTATCAACGCCACGCGCATCATCCTGCCGCACACAAGGTTCAACCGCACCAGCCGCGTCACGCTCGGCGTCAACAGGCTCCGGCGCTACTGCAAGAAGCTCAATGAGCAGATGAACGTCTACATGGGGCCGCTTCACGATGAGAACTCGCACGGTGCTGACGCTTTCGGGGAATACGCGGTGAACCGCGCCAAGCTGATCGAGTCGCCAACGGTCGCCAAGAAGAAACAGCCAGCCGGAACGGTCCTGTTGCAAGGCCCGCCCGTCCAAAGCTCCAAAACACGGATAAAAGTCTAGATGGCAGAAGCTGAAACCATGCAGGAACAGGAACCAGAGGCCGACAAGCCTATGGATGCTGAGGCGTGGTGTGAAATGATCAAGGACGCTGAGAAGGTGTTCGAGAACTGGCACCAGCGTTGCGACAACATTTCCAAGGCATATGCCAGCCTGAAAAGCCTCGCTGCTGAAAGCAAAGAGCGCGAAATGTCGCTGTTCTGGGCGAATATCGAGGTGATGAAGCCGACGATCTATGCCCGCGCGCCTCAGCCTGTCGTGGTGCCAAGGTTCAACAATCGCAAGCCTGTCCCTCGTGCGGCCTCTGAACTGGTAGAGCGCACCCTCATGTCCTCGTTTGACATTGAGGACTTTCATTCGACCATGCTTTGCATTCGTGATGACCTGGTGCTGTTTGGCCGGGGCGCGCCGCCTTGGATCAGGTACAAGACTGAAGGCCAGATTGTTGGTCCTGAGGGCGATCCGAACACCGAGCAGGAGGCGGAAAGCGCAGAGGCTGAGAACGTCGAGGGCTTTGAGGAATACGTCTGCTACGACCATGTGAACCGCAGGGATTTCCTGCATGAGCCGGGCCGCAAGTGGAAGGAGGTTGGCTGGGTTGCGCGTGGTTCATGGCTGACCCGCAAGCAGGGCAAGAAGCGGTTCGGGGCGAACTGGAAAGAGATCGAGTACAGCCTCAAGAACGACACTGACGACGAATACAAGATCGACAAGAAGGCCCGCGTTTGGGAAATCTGGCACAAGGAGTCCGAGAAGGTTGTCTGGGTGCATCCTCACAGCAAGGAAGTGCTGGACGAGCGGGACGCATGGCTGGACCTTGAGGGCTTCTTTCCGTGCGGACAGCCTGCTTATGGCACCTGCGAGCCTGAGAGCCTGATCCCTGTCCCTGATTTTCTGTTCTACAAGGACCAGATCGAGGAAGTGAACGAGTACACCGCGCGCATCTCTGCACTGGCAGAAGCGTTGCGGCTCAAGGGCTTCTATTCTGGCGGGGCTGAAGACGTAGCAAGCGCCATTGAAACGGCGATGGCTTCGACCGACAACAACATGATCCTGATACCTGTGCCAGCCACGGCTGCGCTTGGTCAGGGCCTCAAGGATGCAATTGTCTGGATACCGTTGCAGGAAGTTGCGGCGACCATCACGGCGCTGATCACGCTGCGCAAGGAAGTCATCGAGGACATTTACCAGATCAGCGGGATTTCCGACATCATGCGGGGTGAAACGCAGGCCAGTGAGACGCTGGGCGCGCAGAACCTGAAAGCGCAGTTCGGTTCAGTCCGGGTCAAGGGCCGTCAGAACGAGATGATCCGGGTTGCGGACGAGGCAATGAAGATTGCGGGCGAAATCATGTCCGAGAACTTCCAGCCTGAAACGCTGATGGCGATGGGTCAGGTCGAGAAGATCGTCCCGATGGCACAGATACAGCAGGTTGAGCAGATGAAGCAGCAACAGGCTGCGATGATGCAACAGATGCAGGCGCAACAGCAGCAACCTCAGCAACCTCAGCAGCCCGGCCAGCCGCCAATGCCTCCACAGGCCCCACAGCAACCTCCACAGATGCCGCCTATTCCTGAACTGCCCCGTGATGCGGTCGCCCTTGAGGAAGTCATGCAGCTTCTGCGCAACGAGCGGATGCGGCCTTACGTGCTGAGAACGGCCAGTGATTCAACCATCCAGCCGAACGAAGATATGGAGAAGCAGCGCCGCAACGAGTTTGCACAGGCCGTTGGCGGATTGCTGACGCAGGCCATGCCATTGGTTCAGGCTGCGCCTCAGGCTGGCATCCTGGTTGGCCGCATCCTTCAGTTTGTCACCAGTGCTTACCGTGCAGGGCGTGAACTTGAAGGCGACATTGACGATTTTGTGGAGCAGATGGAGCAGCAGGCCAAGACACCGCCTGAACCGGCTCCCGATCCTGCGATGATCAAGGCTGAGGCCGATGCCAAGGCTAAGGAGCAGGACGCGATGCTCAAGAAGCAAGCTGCCGATCAGAAGATGCAGTCCGATGCTGCGAAAGCGCAGTCTGATGGCCAGATCGCCCTGCTGACTGGACAGATGAAGCAGCAGGAAGCTAACAACAAGATGCGCGAACTTGAGATGAAAGCGCAGCATGAGAAGCGCATGGCTGATATGGATGAGCGGCTGAAGGGCATGGACATCATGCTCGCCAATCTTCGCATCAAGGAAGCGCAGGAAAAGCCCAAGCCTACGAACGGAGCGGCCAACTGATGCCAACCCCTGTTGTGATTGTCACCACGGGTGGCCGTCCTGTCACCAACGTGACGAGAGGTGAACCGATGACGCCTGTTTCGTCTGGTGGCGAGCCTGTGATCCTGGTGGACAATGGCGAGCCTGTCGCGTTGGTGAATGATGACCTGACAGTATGGGAGGCCCCGTAAATGGGCGCGCTGTACGGTCGGTGGTTTGAAGTGGTCGATCTGGTGGCAGAGTCTCGTTCAGCGATTACGGGCATTCCTGCGAAAGCCTATGTTGACCTGTTTCCCGGCCCTGCGTCCTCGATGGTCGGTTCACCTTCATGCGATGAAATGAAGTCTGTCATCAGCGACCGCATTGAGCAGATGGAAAGGGAGGCGCCTGATGGCCCGTGAACGTCTCTGCAAAGTATGCCGTGGCTGGCACCAACTGGACGCATGGCCACACAACTGCATGCGGCCCGCACCGCAGCGCAGCGAACTGGCTGCCCCCATGCTGATCCGCGATTGCATGGATGAAACGCGATCAATGCTTGACGGCAAGGTCTACGATTCCAAGTCCTCCCTTCGCCGGACGTACAAGGAGGCTGGCGTTGTCGAGATCGGCAATGACAGTTCCTACACAGACACGGCGGGCATCACGGCGCGCGAAGTTAAGGCCGTGAAAGAGAAGAAAGCCAAACACCGCAAGGCTGTTTCCCAGACTGTCGAGAAAGCCCTCTCACGGGCAGGTCTCGGCGCTTAAGACGATCCCTCAGACGGAGCACTGACAATGGATATTGAAGAAACCGGCACTGCCGAACCCCTTGACGCACCCGAAACCCAGGCTGAAGCGCCAAGTGTCTCGCAGGCTCTAGATTCGGCCTTTGACAAGGCGTTTGGCGACGATGACGCGCCGGGTGACAATGATGTCATTGCCAAGCCGGAACCCAAGGAAAAGCCAGCCCCTGAGGCGGCACAGAAGGTCGAGGAGGGCGAGCCAAAGCCTGAGGCCAAGGCCGATGGCCCGGACTTCTCGCAGGCCCCTGATCGGTTCAATGCGCAGGCCAAGGAAGCATGGGAAGCTGCGCCGGATTCGATCAAGGCTGAAGTGCACCGCGCGCTGGGTGAGATGTCACAGGGCATCGAGAAATATAAGGGCGATGCGAGCCAGTGGCAGGACCTGGCTGAATTTGACGCGATGGCCAAGGAATACGGCGTTACGGTCAAGGACACGCTGTCGAACTACGTCGCGGCTGAGAAGCTGTTGGCGGATGATATTATCGGCGGTCTCGACAGCATTGCGCAGACATACGGCTACACGCTGGAACAGATCGCGGCGCACGTCATGGATATGGACCCGCGCGAACAGCAGGCGGCGCCCTCTCAGGAGGTGAGCCAGCTCAAGCAGCACATCCAGAAGCTGGAACAGCAGCTCAATGGCGTGACGACTGACCTTCAGTCCCAGCGCGTGACTGAGATTCAGTCGATGACAGAGAAATTTGCGAGCGAGAACCCTCGCTTTGAAGAATTGCAGACCCAGATGGCAGAAATGATCCAGACTGGTTATGCGAAGGGGGCAACCCCTATGGCCCGCCTACAGGACGCTTACGACAAGGCAAACCGGCTCACACCCGCGCCTCAGGCTCCTGCGGTCCAGACCCCTGCCAAAGTGGCTCAAACCCGCAAAGGCAATCTATCAGTAACAGGCGCTCCCGGCTCAGGCTCAAACCCTGCGACCCGTAAGGCACCTTCCTCGGCTGGCGAAGCATTGGACCGCGCGTTCGATGCAGTCGGCCTTTAGCCCATCAATCAGCTATAGGAGGCCTTAATGGCCATCAACACGAACGAACGGCTCCAGGAAGCCTTCTCGTTGGCGTTGGAGGATCGCAGTGCAGGGTACGCAGACCTTGTATCGAACTCGAACGCCATCCTTTCCATCATGAAGCAGCGTGGACAGATGAAGTCCTTTTCGGGTCCGACGATCCGTGAACGCCTGCTTTACAACGAGTCTGGAACCTACACCCGCTACACGGGCTACCAGTTCCTGAACCCATCGCCTGCCGAACTGTTCAACGATGCGGAATTTACCGCAAAGCTGGCAGCGGTGAGCGTGACGCTTTCCGGTGAGGACATCCTCAAGAACTCCGGCAAGGCCCAGCTCAAGAACATCATGGAGGAGCACATCTCCGCAGCCGAGACCGAACTGGTCGACCGCTTCGTGGAAGACCTTCACTCCGATGGCACGGCAGCAAACCAGATTGGCGGGCTCCAGCTTGCCATTCCTACGACCGTCAACAGCGGCACCTATGGCGGCATCAGCCGTGCAGACAATGCCATCTGGCGGACAACCACGTATGACGCCCATTCGGCGTTCAGTGGCATCACGCAGGTCACGTCCTCCACGGTCAAGACGATCTTTGACAATATCATGATCGCCCGCAGCCGTGGCAACAAGGGACCAAGCCTGATTGCCTGTTCCGCAGAGCACTACATTGCCTACTCGGCTGCACTGACCTCGATCCAGCGCATCAATGACGAGAACGCAATGGGCAAGCTCGGCTTCACGACGCTGAAATACTACGGCGGCGGCAAGTCGGTTGACGTGCTTCTTGAGGGCGGGATTGGTTCGGCCATGCCGTCCGATACGTCCTACTTCATCGACACATCGGCCCTCAAGTTCCGCTACCATGAGGACCGCAATTTCGTGAAGTTCGGCGGCAAGCAAATGCCAATCAACCAGGATGCCATGGTCCAGCACATCGGCTTCTACGGCAACCTGACCCTCAACAACCCGCTTCATATGGCCAAGCTGTATGACTCGACGCCAGGATCGTAAGGAGGACCTGACATGACGTTTGCACCAAGTGAAAACAGCCTGATCGGTCAGGCAATCGCAGAGACCAGCACAACTGAAAAGATGCGTGTTGGTACGCGCATCAAGTGCCACGATGCCACCTATGGCGTTGGTGAGTTCATCTACCTGAAAGGCGTTGCCTCGACGGCGGTTGGCTCATGGGTCACGTTCAATGACGATGACAGCTCCACAGCGCTACTGGCAGCCAATGCCATCGGTCCTGTGGCGGTTGCCATGTCGGCCAACGTGGCCAGCCAGTACGGTTGGTATCAGATCTACGGCAAGGCCGTTGGCAAGGCGCTTGCGTCCTATGCTGATAACGGCCTCGTGTATGCCACGGCCACGGCTGGCAGCATTGATGATGCTGTTGTTGCTGGCGACCGCGTGAAACTCGCCAAGGGCGCGTCTGCGGTGGATACACCCAGCACCGGCCTTGCTGAGTTCGAAATCCAGTATCCGTACATGGATGACGCAACTTCTGCCTAAGCCTGAGGGGGCGGGCTTCGGCTCGCCCCTTTACCCTTTCCCCTTTCACATTCCCTCAGACGGAGACCCTTCCCATGGAAGATACACGCCACCTGTTTATCGAGTTCTACACTGAAGCCGAAGTGGATGAACTCAAGACCCGCGAAACCGGCCTTGAATCCTACAGGGATGTCGAGAAGGTCAAGATCCAGTTCGTCGGTGACACCAAGTCAGTTCTCGTGGCCCCAGCCAACGCGATGAGCTATGACCCGGAAGCCCGCACACACCTGACCTATGCCCAGAGATTTCCACGCCATTACCAGGCGTTTAAGGACCAGAATGCCGATCTTGTGGACGGCACACCCCTGTCCGAACTGCCCGGAATCACGGCGTCCCGCATAGCCGAGTTCAAGGCCAAGAAGGTCAACTCCATCGAAGCACTCGCCCAGATGGACGGCACCCCGCTTTCTTCCCTCGGAATGCATGGCCGCGAATGGAAGAACAAGGCTCAGGCATGGATTGACAAGGCCAAGGATGGTGCGGTCGATTCCAAGCTGGCTGCCCAGAATGAAGCCTTGCAGGCCCAGCTTGCCGCGATGGCAAAGCGCCTCGAAGCGATGGAGAAGGGCGGCGCAACGTCCAAGGTGCCAGAGCCTGCCGCTGATGCGGAAACGGTTGGAGACGGCCCATTCCAAGGCTGGGACAAGTCGAAGCTGCGCGCGCATATCAAGGAACGCACAGGGTCGGCCGTCAAAGGCCAGCCAGCCCTTGAGACGCTGAAGGCGATGGCTGAAGAACTTGAATCGGCCACAGCCGCATGACCATCCTCTCCGCCATTCAGGACGCCTGCACGAGCGGGATAGCGCTGGACAAGCCGACAAGCGTTGTTGGCTCATCCACTCGTGAACATCTTGAGCTTGCGTCGATTGCGCAAGAGATGGCGGAGATGATTGCCAATTCCCACGAGTGGGAAAAGTTCAACACGCTGGCGACGATTACGGGCGACGGATCAACCGAAGATTTCGACCTGCCGAGCGATTATGACCGGATGCTGACCAAGAGCCAGCTCTGGTCCTCCTCGCTGGAAACCCCGCTGACGCCGATCTCCGACCGGGACCGCTGGCTGGAACTCGACATCAAGAGCTATGATTTCGTGGTCAATGCGTGGATCAAGTATGGCGGGCAAATCCATATCAAGCCCGCCCTCGCCAACGCAGTGACGGCAAAATACTGGTATCAGTCGGACAAGATTATCGTTGCGACGGATGGTACGACGACCAAGACCGATATCACCAACGATACAGATGTGTTCCGCCTCGATGAGCGCTTGCTAAAGCTGGGCGTCATCTGGAAGTGGCGCGAAATGAAGGGCCTTTCGTATGCCGAAGACCTGAACACGTATGAGCGCCTGCTGGCCAAGCGGATCAACCAGGACAAGGGTTCGCGCATGATCCGTGTTGGCCGCGTCCGGTTCCCGGATGACATCAGCGTTGCCTATCCCACGAGCATCACCGGATGAGACAGGCCGTCGCGCCTATGGGACGCAGGGCGGTTCGCCTTGACGCAAGGAAGGCGGGAACGGTGACGTTCACAGCGCCCATCAAGGGCCTTGTGACCAACCAGAACCTGTCGAATGCGCCCAAGGAGGCAGCGTTCCGACTGGACAACTGGTTCCCGACGCAGACAGGTGTTCGCCTGAGAGGCGGCACAGCACTGTTTGCGACCATCGGCACAGGTCCGGTCCTGTCAATGTGGAACTACGTATCAGGCAACACTGAGAAGCTGTTTGCAGCAGATGCGGCGAATATCTTCGACATCACGGCCCCGGCTGATCCAGAGGTTGCGCCGACTGCGGCAGTTGGCAGCCTGTCCAGCGGGTACTGGACGTTTGTGCAGTTCGAGACAGCGGGTGGGGATTTTCTCGTCGGCTGCAATGGCGCTGACACGCCAAGGCAATTTGACGGCACGACATGGACAAGCAGCACCATGACGGGAACGGGCCTGACAACCAGCAACCTGTCCCATGTCTGGGCGTTCAAGTCGCGGCTTTTCTTCATCGAAGACGGCACCATGAAGTTCTGGTATCTGCCGGTGGACTCGATCACAGGCACGGCTGTCCAGTTCAGCCTTGCGGGCGTGTTCAATAAGGGCGGCTCGCTCCTGTTTGGCGCTACATGGTCGCTCGATGCCGGTGATGGTGTCGATGACCTGCTGGTGGTGGTTTCTACACTGGGTGAAGTGGCGGTCTATCAGGGGTCAGATCCAAGTTCGGACTTCCAGCTTGTCGGCGTCTACCAGATCAGCGTCCCGATGGGAAAGGATGCGACGGTCAAGGCCGGTGGTGACCTGATGATAGCAACGGTGGAAGGGATTGTCCCGATCTCGGTGGCCGTCAATAAGGACGCCTCAGCGCTCAGCCTGTCTGCCGTGACGCGAAACATTGAACCGACATGGGTTGCGGAAGTTGCTGACCGGGGAACGCTGCCATGGACCATGATGAAGTGGCCAGAAAAGAACATGCTGGTAGTCGGGATGCCGACGCCGGGCGGAATTGTTGAGCCTCGCAGCTTCGTGGCCAACCTGGAGACGGGCGCATGGTGCCGGTTCACGGGTACGAATTGGGATGTGCGCTCGCAGACTGTCCTTGAGGGCGTTCACTACGTTGGCGGGGCAACAGGCAAGGTCCACATCACCGAAAGCGGCGGCTCTGATACGGGCAGCAACTATACCAGCACCTGCGTCTATCATTTCAGCCATATGGGACGGCGCGGGCCGGTCAAGAGCGTGAACCTTGCGCGGGCGACATTCCGGGCCACGCGGTCATTCATCGCCAAGGTCTCGTGCTCAATCAATTACACCATCGCCCTACCGTCTGAACCGTCCAGCGTGGCGGATTCGACCGAAGATGCATGGGATGAGGGCGTCTGGGATACGGCTGTTTGGGACGCATCAGGTTCTAGCCTTGTGACTGCGACATGGACGGCGATTTCCAAGGCTGGCTATGTGGTTGCGCCGCAGGTGCAGGTCACGAGCGGTGTAACGCCCCGGCCTGATGCTGAACTGATGAGCATCGACGTGGAATATGAGCTTGGCGCGGTGGTGGTGTGAAGCTGCTTTATGGCCATTCCGATGATGTGGAGCGGTTCGTCTCTGAACTGGTGCCACGCTGCGCTGACGGGTTTGAAGGCGGGCAGGGGATTGGCGTCATCAACAGGGACGGCCTGCTGGTTGCAGGCTGGGTCTGGCACAATTGGGACCCCAGCGCAGGAACGATCGAGTTCAGCGGCGCGGCCCTGACGCCAAGGTGGATGACCAAGGCAATCCTGCACAAGCTGTTCGCCTATGCGTTCGAGACGGCAGCCTGCCAGATGATCGTGACCCGCAACAGTGAGTTTAACACCCGCCTGCACCGCCAGTTGAAACGGTTCGGGTTTGATCGGTTCGATATTCCCCGGCTGTTCGGGCGTGATGAGGGCGGTGTGGTCTGGTCCCTGACCGATGACCAGTGGCGCGCCGGTGAGTTTTACTTGAAGGAGTTTGATCTTGTCAAAACCGAAGGCTCCTAAGGCCCCCGATCCACAGGCGACGGCTGCTGCCCAGACCGGCACCAACGTGTCCACGGCGATTGCGAACAATGCCATGGGGCAGGTCAATCAGGTCACGCCTGACGGTTCGCTGACGTATAGCAACAGCGGCACCCATCAATGGCGCGATCCATCGACGGGCCAGATGTACAACGTCCCGCAATACACGGCGACGACGACGCTCAGCCCGGAAGCCCAGCGCATTCGCGACCAGACCAATGAGGCAGACTTCAACCTTGCGAAACTGGCCTCTGAGCAGTCAGGCAGGGCCGGTGAACTGCTTAACCAGCCGATGGGCCTTGATAGCCTGCCAGCAGGCGCAGACCGCTCAGGGGCCACGACAGCGCAATATGGGGCAAGCCTGAAGGCCCCTGTATATTCGCAGTCTGGCACGGCCTTGCCCCAGCTTGGAGACACGGCGGGGCTTGCGACTGGCTACCAGAACGATTTCAGCGGCGACAAGAAGCAGGTGGTCGACGCCCTGATGGGCCAGATCAACGAGCGCCGGGATGTCGACTATGAGAAGCTGCGCACCCAGTTGGCCAACCAGGGGGTTGGGATAGGGACAGAGCAGTATTCACGCGCCGTGGACGATTTCAACCGCTCGCAGGACGCAGCCCGGACGCAGGCCCTGCTGGCTGGCGGGCAGGAACAGAGCCGCCTGACCAATCTGGCGCGGGATGAAGCGACGTTTGGCAACAGCGCCAAACAGCAGGAGTTCAGCAATACCACGAATAACCGCATGGCGCTCTATGGGCTCGGTGAAGACCAGCGCCGGTATGGCGACTCGATGAAACAGCAGTCATTCGCTGACAAGGGCATGATACAGGGCCGTGAAGACGCGATTGCAAACAACCAGTTCGGCCAACAGCAGCAGCTTTATGACGCGACTGATAACGCGCGCACCCGTTCCATGCAGGAACAGTTTGCACTCAGGAACCAGCCGATCAACGAGATTACCGCGCTCCTGTCCGGCTCGCAGGTCTCAACGCCTCAGTTCGGCATTGCCCAGAGCGCACAGATGCCGACGACCGACATCGCAGGCATTACCCAGCAGGGCTATGCGAACCAGATGGCAGCCTACAACGCCAAGATGCAGCAGCAGCAGGCGGGAATGGGCGGATTGTTCAACCTCGGTGCCAGCGCCCTGACGGGTGGCATGTTCGGGGCTGGCGGAATGTTCGGAAAGGCGGCCTGACATGGGATACCAAGGATACCAGGGCTACGGCCCCAAGTCTGACATCGCGCAACTACTTATCCAGCAGCAGGCCGCGCAGGCGAATGGCATGAAGGGTGGCCCGATGGCAGCCGGGGCGAACCTTGGCGCCATACCTGACATTGGCTCAGCCGAGCAGCAGGCAGGCAGCAGCCGCAAGATTGCAGACCTCCTGATGGATCGCGCCATGAGCCGGAACCAGCAGGGCGATGTGGTCAATTGGGGAACCGGCCTTGGCCAGATCGGTGAGGCGCTTCTTGCGCGCAATGCTAACAAGAAGGCGGATTCGGCTGACGCGAAATATGCGGACATCAAAAGCGCGCTGATGAAGCAGGCAGGGCAAGGCAACATGGACGCCCTGTTCCAACTCGATCCGGCTGCGGCGATGGCGCAGAAGAACGCAGACCGCACGTTCGGCTATACCAAGGAGCAGGATGTGCTGGCTAATACGCGCGCAGATCGTGGCCTTGATCTACAGGGCCGTGGCGTGGACCTTCAGGAGCGAGGTCTGGACCAGAGCGGCGAACAGTTTGACGCGCGCATGGACATGGATCGGGACCAGTTCGGGCAGACAATGGACCAGCGCGGACAGTTCCATGAGGACGAGATGGGGCTTAGTTGGGCCGAACTGGAGGCCCGCAAGGCAGAGGCCGCAGCCAAGGCGCAGGCCGACGCGGCGGAGGCTCAGCAGGGCGGTCGTCTTGCGGGCCTACCTGCTGGCGTTCAGAGCGCGATTGTCGGCAACGAACTCAAGAACATTGATCAAGCGGGCTCTGCGGCTGAAAGCGCCTCAAAGGCTGCGGCTCTTGCGAGGCGCTTCGTGGATGAGTCCAAAGACTGGAACAGCCAGGGTGGTGGATGGTGGAATGATCTCGGACAGGTGTTCAGCAACAAGACTGCTGGCCTAAAGGGCATCACAGCCGAAATGGTTCCCATGATGCGGTCCGCAGGTGAGGGTATCATGACCGACGCAGACGCCAAGCGTTACGAATCTGCGGTTGTGTCAATCAACAAGCCGAAAAGTTCGAACGAGGATGTAGCCGCTGTATTTGCGGCAGCCGAGCAGAATGCCAAGGCCCATGAGGACTTCTTGCGCGGCATCATGGCTAGCGGAGATTACGGCGCACAGCAGGAAGCCCAACGGATATGGGACGCATACGCCAAAGAAAACCCGATCTTTGATGCAAAAACAGGACAGCCTGTGCCTGACAGGGTTTCAATTGAACAATGGGTTCAAGGCGCGACCGGAAGCCCGCAAGGGGGAACGGCTACCGAATTTGATGCGGCAGACCAGATCCCCGAAGGCGCGACGGTGGAAGATGAAAACGGCGTCCGCTGGCGCAAGCAGAGCGGCCAACTGGTGAGGGCCAACTGATGGTGTTTCGTCTCGTCAATGAGGTCCAGCCCTCCGCTCCCGGCTCCAGGTTCAAGCTGGTCAGCGACGGCGCGTCTCAGCAGATCCCCGAATACCAGCCAGGGATGGCATGGAACCAGCAGCCGTATGAGTTCCGCTCCATGTACGAGCAGAAGGCTGAGGAAGAACTTGCGAGCCAGTTCTCGAAGGAAGCCCCGTTCGACATTGCCCGCAGCATCTACGGCAGGCCAACCGTCAATTCGCAGCGTGAACCGATAACCGCTGAGGCCGTCAGCAAGCGCGCAGAGGAAATGGCGCGTGAGAACAATTTCAAGCCCGGCTTCGGCGGCGGTTCTGCGTTGGATGAAAACAAGGTCACAGACCGCACCATCATGAATGCCGGTAATCCGGGCATGATGTTTGGCAGCCAAGGCGTATGGGAGCCTAAGACGTTCGCGCTGTCCGGTGATGAGCTTTACGATGTGAGCCCGCCGAAAATGGGCATGGGTGAAGCTGTCGCCAAGGGCGCGGTTGACATGTCGATGGCAGTTCCGGGCGTCAAATCCATGACGGCTGCCGCTGGCCGGGCGCTGGGTGATGAGGGTGCAAACGCTGCGCAGATGGGCCAGGATTGGGAAGCTGAGGCAACGCGGGCGCTTGAAGACAGGCCGGTTTCCTTTCGGGTTGGCCAAGGTGCAGCCCTGACTGCTGGTGGCGGCGCGCAACTTTACACCAAGGGAATGCAATTGGCCCCAAAGGCCGTTCCTGCCTCGCTTGCTGCAAAGTTTGCGGGCGAGCAGGCGATTGACAAAG
>TARA_R110002111_G_scaffold110212_1_pt1 | contig 19105 bp, 19 predicted proteins | sample TARA_R110002111 | Tara Oceans TARA_R110002111 (sample SAMEA4397363) | marine metagenome | biome: Polar Biome; feature: [ZZZ] marine water layer (ENVO:01000295); material: water (ENVO:00002006), including particulate matter (ENVO:01000060) such as... | depth 199 m | reverse complement strand
GGCAGCGTCACAATTGTTTAATACTTATTTTGGAAGTGGATTATCTTCAATAGTTTTTCAAGAAATTAGAGAATCTAAATCTTTAGCTTATTCTGCTTTTTCAAGCTATAATAATGCAAGAGAAGCAGGTCAACCAAATTATACGATGGCTTATGTTGGTACACAAGCTAATAAGTTAGAACAAGCGGTTAGTGCTATGATGGAATTAATGTCTAATATGCCAGAAGCAGAAGATCAATTCAATCAAGCTAAAGAAGCGACTTTAAAGAAAATTGCTTCAGAACGTATTACAAAATCAAATATTTTTTGGACTTATGAAGGATTAAAAAAACGTGGTATTGACAATGACAACCGTAAAGAAATTTATGATGCCATTAATAACATGACCATGGAAGACCTTAAATCATTTTTTAACACTAACATAAAAGGTGAAAAGTATAATGTTATGGTTATTGGAAATAAGAAAGATATGGATTTTGAAGCTTTAAGCAAGTTAGGAGCCATTAAAGAATTAGATATAGATTATCTTTTTAATTATAATCAACCTGAAGAGTTAAAGCAATAGCACTTCAATTACTTAATAGATTAAACCTCATATTTATGTTAAAATATGAGGTTTTTTTTATTTCATACTCATAGTAATTGGTATATTTGAATCTGTTCAAAGACTCTTAAAATGTAGGTCTGGTGATTTTTAATGATTTGAAAGTTAAAAATGGAATCGGAATCGCTTTTTAGGTAAACCACAAGATGAACACTAACTTGTAAATAAACTAACCAAACATATTAAATTATGAAACTTTTAGAAGGAAAAACAGCCATAATCACAGGCGCAAGTAGAGGTATAGGAAAGGGAATTGCAGAAGTATTTGCAGACCATGGAGCAAATGTTGCATTTACTTATAGCTCATCGGTTGAGGCGGCTAATGAACTAGAAAAAGAATTAAATTCTAAAGGAATAAAAGCTAAAGGTTACCAAAGTAACGCTGCAGATTTTAATGAATCTCAAAAGCTAGCTGAAGATGTTCTAGCAGATTTTGGAGCCATAGATATTTTAGTAAACAATGCAGGTATCACAAAAGATAACCTCTTAATGAGAATGGGAGAAGAGGATTTTGATAAAGTTATTGAAGTGAATCTTAAATCTGTTTTTAACATGACTAAAGCCGTACAGCGAACTATGTTAAAACAACGTAAAGGCTCAATCATTAATATGAGCTCTGTCGTTGGTGTTAAAGGAAACGCAGGACAAACTAACTACGCAGCATCTAAAGCCGGAATAATAGGTTTTTCTAAATCAGTGGCATTAGAATTAGGTTCTCGTAATATTAGAAGCAATGTCATTGCACCAGGTTTTATTGAAACTGAAATGACAGCAAAATTAGATGAAGAAACTGTAAAAGGTTGGAGAAGTGCTATTCCTTTGAAAAGAGGTGGTACACCAGAAGATATTGCAAACGCTTGTGTATTTTTAGCAAGTGACTTAAGTGCTTATGTTACAGGGCAAACACTAAATGTTGATGGTGGAATGTTAACCTAAATTGATTATGGCAGTAAAGTCAATAATCTAATATTTATATTAAATTTTAATGAGTTCTGAAACTCTGTTATATATTATTTTAGCTGGAATAACAGCGCTTTCATTAGCGCTGTTTCAGTATTTATATAAATCGAAATTAAAAAGTAACCTAAAATACGTGCTCACAACATTGCGAGTAATTTCTATTTTTGGCATATTACTTTTACTGATAAATCCAAAATTTGAATCCTTTACTTATTTTGATGAAAAACCAACGTTAGTTGTTGCTGTAGACAATTCTGAATCTATTTTGTATTTAAAACAAGATGAGAAGGCTAGGGAAGTGCTAAATGCTTTAGAAAGCAATGCTGAAATCAATGAACGTTTTGATATTAAAGCTTATAGTTTTGGTAAATCGGTTGGAACATTAGATAGTTTAAATTTTAATGAGCGTCAATCTAATTTAACATTGGCATTAAAACAATTTGGAGAAGTATATGCTAACCAAACTGCACCAATTGTTGTTTTAACAGATGGAAATCAAACCTACGGATCAGATTATAGTTATATAGCAAAAGGCATTAAACAACCTATTTATCCTCTGGTTTTAGGAGATTCAACATTACATTCAGATTTAAGTATCAAACAATTGAATGTAAATCGTTATGTGTATCTAAAGAATAAATTTCCTGTAGAAATTATTGCTAATTATAGTGGTAAAACCACCATAAACACTGAACTTAAAATATGGTCTGGTAATACTGTGGTATTTAAAAAAACACTGCAGTTTAGTGCTTCTAAAACTTCAGAAATTATTTCAACGGCTTTAATGGCGAATAGTGTAGGAGTAAAAACCTATCGTGTTGAATTAGTTCCTTTAGAAAATGAAAAGAATACCGTTAATAATGTTAAGAATTTTGGAGTAGAAGTCATAGATCAAAAAACAAATATAGCTTTGGTTTACGATCGTATACATCCAGACTTAGGTACTTTAAAAAAATCGATTGAAAGTAATGAACAGCGAAGCGTTTCAATTTTAAAACCTAAGGAGCTATTAAATAAAATTAATGATTTTCAATTAGTTATATTGTATCAGCCAAATAATAGCTTTAATTCAATATTAAAAGAAATTAAAGATCAAAAAATAAACACTTTTATTATTGCTGGTACAACAACAGATTATGAGTTGTTATATAATACCAATCTAAATTTACTTTGGACTATAACTAATCAAACAGAAAACTTTCAGCCAGAATTAAATAAAAATTACAACACTTTCATTATTGATAATCTAGATTTTAGTAATTATCCACCATTGCAATCAGAATTTGGCGGTTTTAAATCTTCAGCTCCATCTGATATTATCTTATATAAAACTGTAAATGGAATTAATACTGGTGATGCTATGTTAGCCACGTACGAGGTTGATAATATGAAACATGCACTTTTGTTAGGTGAAGGCATTTGGAGATGGCGAGCACAAAGCTATTTAGATACTGAAAGTTTTATGGATTTTGATAGTTTTATGGGAAAACTAGTTCAATATCTAAGCTCTAATAAAAAGCGAAACCGCATTAATGTAGATTACAAATCTTTCTATAATGGCAATGATGATGTAATTATTACAGCTCAGTATTTCAATAAAAATTTTGAATTTGACAATTCGGCATCATTAAGTATTGTACTAAAAAACAAAGAAAACCAAACAATAAAAGAAGTTCCGCTATTACTTAATAATGGCAATTACACTGTAGATTTAAGTGGTATTAAAGCTGGTTTATATGATTTTACCGTAAAGCATAATTCTGAATCTGTTGCTATTTCTGGTAGCTTCCAAGTTTTAGAATATAACGTAGAACAGCAATTCTTAAATGCTGATATTTCTAAACTTAAGACATTAGCAGATAACAGTAACGGAGAACTTTATTTTGCATCAGAATCTGAGTTATTAATTAACAATTTACTCATTGATAACCGTTATAAAACCATACAAAGAAGCACTAAAAATATCGTACCTTTGATAGATTGGAAATATCTACTTGGTTTAATAGTTTTAAGTCTATTTGTTGAGTGGTTTATTAGAAAATATAACGGATTAATTTAAAAATAAAGAAATGGAGAAATTACCTAAGATTGGATTACCGATATTAATCGGAGTAGTACTATTAATTATAATTTTAGCAAAATCTGCAGTCACCTTAGATTCAGGTCATGCAGGTGTTTTATACGAAACACTTAGTGGAGGTGTAGATCCAGACAAAGCGCCATTGGGTCCTGGTTTTCATGTCATAGCACCATGGAATAGAGTAATTGATTATGAAACACGCCAACAAGAAGTTGCAGAAAAAATGGCAGTATTATCATCTAATGGTTTAGATATTAAACTTGATGCTTCTATTTTGTATCAACCAGATGTAAAAAGTTTAGGAAAATTACATAACCAAAAAGGTGAAGATTATTTAAGTCGTGTACTTCAGCCAGCTATAAGAAGTGCAGCAAGAAGTGTTGTTGGTAGATATACACCAGAACAATTATACTCTAGTAAAAGAGATGCTATACAAGAAGAGATTTTTGAAGAGACCAAAAAAATTGTAGAGCCACAGTTTATTCAATTAAATGATATTTTAATTAGAGATGTTACTTTACCTTCTACTATTAAAGAAGCCATAGAGCGTAAATTAAAGCAAGAGCAAGAGTCGTTAGAATATGAATTTAGACTTGAAAGTGCTAGAAAAGAGGCTGAAAAAGTAATTATTGAAGCAAAGGGTAAAGCTGAATCAAATAGAATTCTAAGTGCATCTTTAACAGATAAGATTTTACAAGATAAAGGTATTGAGGCGACAGTTAAATTATCTGAATCACCAAACAGTAAAACGATTATAATCGGTTCTGGAGATAGCGGATTGCCTATTATTTTAGGAAATCAGTAATTAGGAAATAATATTTATAGTTTAAATAAAAGGTCTTTTGATTTCTCAAAAGACCTTTTTTAGTTAATTCGGTTATGCTTTATTAAATAAATTATAGTCTTCCATCATTAGAATTTGAAAATTATATGAATAGCGAAATACAGATTGTATATCATAATATTTGGTGTTAATCGGTAAAAATATGTATTTTGACCAACTTAACGCCTCAAAACCGACCTTATGAAATCTGTAAAACATACGTTTTTATTGTTTTTAGCTTGTATATGCTTTACAATAACTAGCGCTCAAAACCAATGTGGTTTTGACTACAAAAGACAAAAACAATTAGAAGACCCTAACTTTATTGAATTAGAAAGACTTGCAGAGCAAAAAATTAAGAATGCAACATTAAACTCTAATTTTTCAGCTAGGGCAACAGCAGGTACTGTTTTGACAATACCAGTGGTGGTTCATGTATTGCATTTAGGGGAATCAGTTGGGACAGGAACAAATATCTCTGATGCACAAATTCAAAGTAGTATAGATAATCTTAATGATTATTATAGAGGACAAATACCAACGAGTCCTGTAGATTTTGAAATAGAGTTTACGCTTGCTAAAAGAGATCCTAGTTGTAATGCAACAACTGGTATAAACAGAATGGATGCCTCAACTCTTCCAGGTTATTCCAATTATGGTGTAAATGTTAATAATACTAATGGAGCAAGTTATGAAGATATTGTAGCATTAAGTAGTTGGCCAAAAAATGATTATTTCAACATCTGGATTGTAACTGAATTAGATGGAAATAATGGAGGATATGGCTTTCAAGGGTACGCATATTTTTACAACGACAATGCCCTCAATCATGGCTCTGTAATGATGTCTACTGTTTTTGGTTACGACCCAAGTAATACCAATGGTTGGGGACTTAATTCTAATGGTGATAACAGTACTGTAGTCCATGAGGTAGGTCATTTTTTTAACCTATTTCACACGTTTCAAGGTGATGGCACAGGTAACACTTGTCCTGCAGATCTTACAGTTGGAACTAATAGTGATGGCTGCGCAGATACAGTACCACATAAAAGAGAAACAAGCACTTGTCCCACAATTAATAGTTGTACTGGAAATCCGTGGGTAGATAATAATACCGTTAATAATATAATGAGCTATTATTATTGTTCAGACAGATTAACTAATGATCAGAAAACTAGAGCTAGAGTGTCTATGGAAGGTACAACAATTGTTAACTCTAATGGCCATTTAGCTCCTATTGCTGGTTTTGTAGCTCCCAACTCTGTATGCACAACTAATACTGTATTAACCTATGCTGCAGGAATTACTAGTGTTGAATTAAATGGAATTTCCTCAATTTCTTCAGTTTCAGCAAATGATGGTGGAAACCTTGATAAAAGTGATGGTTGTGCACACCCTTTTGAAATAGACACATCTGTTTCGAATACACTTAATATTGGAGTTTCAGGCAATTTCAATCAATTAGGTGTTTGGATTGATTGGAATAACGATGGTGATTTTGATGATGATTCAGAAGAACAATATCTCGTAAGTGGAGGAATTCTAGAATATAGTATAACACCCGTAGTTTTGGATTACCCAACAATTATTCCTTATGATAATTATGTAAGAATCAGAATTATTAATGATTTGGATAGTGTATACGGAGGTGTAAGTGCAATTTCTGATGCTTGCTACAATTCATTAGTCTATGGTCAGTCTGAAGACTACACTATTTACGTTATGCCTGGTGGTGCAACTACATATACTTATAATAATGGTTGGTTACCTAATAGCCCAGTTGGTGCTTCAACATCAGCCGATACCATTATAATTGATGCTGGTACTGCAAATATTTCAGCTAGTACGGATTGTAATACTATAACCGTAAATCCTGGTGCAGCTTTAACAATAGATTCTGGTGTTACGCTAACTACAACCACTATTGATTTGAATTCAACTTCACAACTTTTTTCAAGTTTAATATCTGATGGAACAATCACCGGAGTTGTAAATTATAATAGGTATACCTCGCAAATAGGAACCAATGACTTAATTTCTGCTCCTGTTTCAGGACAACAGTTTACAGCCTTTGCTGCTTTAAATGCAAACTTGGCTGCTTCTGCAACTACAATAAGAGCTTTTGCTCCTTATAATACTGCCGCAGGAGCATATCAAAATTATGATTTAATTACTAATGCTTTAACCACTATAGATTCAGGAATTGGTTATAGAGCAGCAACAACAGATGGTAGTACACTAATGTTTACTGGTACAGTTAGAACCGATGATGTACTAGATATTCCAATTTCTGATGCAGCTGCAGGTTTTGCATGGAATTTAATTGGAAATCCTTATCCTTCATATATAGATTTCGATACTTTTTTTACTACCAATGCCAATGAATTTGATTCTGGAAGTGCATACCAAGCCATTTATGGTTATGATGGTAACGCTTCTAATGGATGGACGGTTTGGAATTTAGCAACTATTGCAGACGGAACTGTAACTGAATTAATTGCACCAGGTCAGGCCTTTTTTGTAAAAGCAAAATCGGGTGGTGGTTTAGTTGATTTTACAACAGGGATGAGAACTACAGGTACTTCTGATGATTTTATCGCAGGCAGAAATAGCACAACCAATGTCGCGTTATGTAAATTGAATTTAATTAGTGCCACTAATAATGCATCAACACAAATATATTTTATTGAGGGTACAACAAGAGGTTTGGATATCGGTTATGATGCTGGTTCTTATTTAGGTAGTGCTGCTGATTATTCAATATATTCAAATCTTGTAGAAGATAATTTAGGCTTAGATATGGCTATACAATCTTTGCCTTATGACGATTTTAATTCTATAATCGTTCCTTTAGGTATAAAAACACAGCCAAATGAAGCATTAACTATTTCTATAGATGATTTATTTTCATTACCGTCTAATACTTATGTGTATTTAGATGATACTGTAGAAAACACCTTGACTTTACTTAATACAAATGATTACACATTTATGCCAGTTTCAGAATTAAATGGAGTAGGCCGTTTTTATCTGCGTTTTTCATCTGATGCATTATCTACCATTAAAAATGAATTAAATGACTTACAGATTTATACAAATGCAATACCAAAAGAGATCGTAATCCAAGGTTTATTAACAAACAAAACAGAAGCTCATATATACGATATTCAAGGACGATTGGTGATACGTCAAGATTTAGATCTAACAAACACATCAAATCGTATTAGTGTGTCAAATTTATCTACAGGGATTTATATTGTAAAAGTTTCAAGCATTAATAATGTGGAAACTAAAAAGTTAATTATTAACTAATTATAAGATCATATTACAATAAATGACAGCCTTATACCTAATTTAAGGCTGTTTTTTTATGTTTTGATTAATGAGAAAGCTGTAAATCCTAAGTAATCAGCAAGATAGCCAAGAAACAAAAAAGCACTTTGTCGATTAAATATTACCTTTGTCGGAAAAAAAGCGATTTAAACGAAAATATTATTTTTTTAATCGATTAAATTAGCGTTTCAGCGGATAATTTTTCCCTTTTCATAAGTTTGTTAAACAGAATTACTAATCAAACTAAACCCCAATCTTATGAAAAACTTTACACCTATTTTATCCTCTTTATGTATGTTGTGTTTTTTCAATATATCAAAAGCGCAACAACAACCTGGAACTCAAATTCAAAATGAATTTCAAAATCAAATTAATTTAAACCAAGAAAAACCATTTAGTTTTAAGGACATTGAAAATGCTTTTAATATACCTCAAATCGATTCAAATGAGAGTCAATCTTCCAATGCTAGAAGAAGTGAATTAGTATCTGTTACTTATACTTATGATAATGGATGGTTGCCTAGTGATCCTTTAATTTTTGCAACTTCTATTGACGATATTATTATTGAAGATGGTATTGCCAATATTTCAGCAAACATGATTTGTAATATTTTAACGATAAAGCCAGGTGCTTCTTTAACTATAGATGTTGGTGTTACACTAACCACTGCAGCAATTAACTTAGAATCTACATCACAACAATATTCAAGTTTAATATCGGATGGTACTATAATTGGTGATGTAACCTATAGTAGATATACAGCACAGATAGGTACAAATGATTTAATTTCGGCACCAATTTCTGGTCAATTATTTGATCCTTTTGCAACATTAAACACGCCTAACTTGGCATCTAGTGGATTTATAAGAGCTTTTGCACCTTATAATGCAATCATTGGTGCTTATGAAAACTATAATATTGTAACAAATGCAACTACTACAATTGAAGCAGGACAAGGTTTTAGAGCAGCAACTATAGATGGAAGTGCATTAATTTTTGCGGGTATTGTTAGAACAGATGATGTTTTAGACATCCCAATATCTAATGATGGTTTAGGTAAATCTTGGAATTTAATAGGTAATCCATATCCTTCTTATTTAGATTTTGATGCTTTCTTTTCTTTAAATAAATCACAATTAGATGGTGGTCCAAACCAAGCAATTTATGGTTATGATGGTGATATGTCAAACGGATGGACAATATGGAATCAAGCCATTATAGATTCACCAGCAGAAACAGAATTAATTGCACCAGGACAAGCCTTTTTTGTAAAGGCAAAATCAGGTGGCGGTCTTATCGATTTTACAACAAGAATGCGTACTACAGGATCTTCTGACGATTTTATTTTAGGTAGAGAATCAACATCTGCTCATTATGGTTATTTAGAGTTAAATATACATTCTGGTGATTCTGATTTTAGTACAGATTTTTATTTTAATAGTAATGCAACACAAGGCTTTGATCCTGGTTATGATGCTGCGATGTACAATGAAAATGCTCCTGACTTTTCAATTTATTCTAATTTAGTTGAAAATAATACAGGTATGCCGCTTGCTGTTCAAGCTTTCAGTCCTGATGCCATGAATACAGTTGTTGTGCCTTTAGGAGTAAATGCAGATCAAGGTCAAGTATTAACTTTTAGTATTCTTAATACTGATTTATCATCTGATATTAATGTGTATTTAGAGGATACACTTAATAATTCATTCACATTATTAAATACAACAGATTACTTGTTAACTACCAACACTGATCTTTCAGGTACAGGTCGTTTTTATCTTAGATTTGAAGGTGAAGGTTTAAGCACACTTAAATCAACCTTATCTGATATTAACATTTTTGCAAATGATAATGCTAAAACAATAGTAATAGAAGGGCAACTGCAAAATGATAACACGGCACAATTACATGATGTTAATGGTCGTTTAATATTAACTCATGCTTTAAATAGCTCAACAAATAACCAAACTATAGATGTAAGTCACTTAAGTCCTGGGATTTATATATTAGAGTTAAATAATACTTCAAACGAAAAACGAATAGAAAAATTGATAATTAGATAATTAGATAATATTTGAAAATAAATTACATTAATAAAGCTGCCATAGTCAATGATTATGGCAGCTTTTTTTATTGGTAATTGCAATAAAGTTTTTTCACCAGAAAGAACCATAGAAGGATCTCTCAATAAAATTATAATACCATCACTATCTTCACAATGTTTTCGAATTTTTGAATTTTGAACTATAAAAGTTAGCATTGCTTTTGGAATCTTATAGAATTTAGCGTTCTTGCCATTATGTTTGATAAACGCTATTATTATCTCATTAAAATACAGTATTTAGGTTATCGTTTTCATGGTTGGCAAAAACAACCTGATGTAAAAACGGTACATCTAATGATAGATCGTACATTAAAGTATATTCTTCAAGATACACGGTTTAAGACTTTAGGCGCAGGACGAACAGATGCAATGGTGTCTGCTAATGAAGCTGCTTTAGAATTATTTATCTATAACGAGCCAATTGAAGATTTTGATGCCTTTTTAGATGTATTTAATCATAATTTACCGCAAGATATTAGGGCTTTGTCTATAGAAGAAGTGGATAAAACATTTAATATTATACAAGATTCTAAGTTAAAAGAGTATCATTATGTGTTTTCTGAAGGTCAAAAAAACCATCCTTTTTGCGCACCTATTTTAACTACAATTCTCGAACCGCTTGATATTGATTTAATGAAACAAGGAGCCAAATTATTTGAAGGTTCTCATAATTTTAAAACCTATTGTTATCGTGCTACAGACAGAGGAGAATATAATAGAACAATAGTATCTTCAGAAATAGTAGACAACGATATTTATTTAGCTAATTTTTTTCCAGAGAAAACATATGTATTTAAAGTTGTCGGTAAAGGCTTTATGCGAAACCAAATCCGGCTGATGTTTGGTTGTCTAATAAAATTGGGTAGAGGAGAGGTCACTTTAGATTATATAAAAGACACCTTAAAAAAAGAAAGTACGGAGGTTATGGATTATATTGCTCCAGCTTCTGGTCTTATATTACATTCTGTAAATTTTGAATAAAAATTCTCAAATTATAAATTATAAAAAAAGGCATTAGATTTTAATCTAATGCCTTTTTTAATTTGGTTGATTATTATACTAATTAGTTATTCTTCTTTCTATTTAATAATAAGTTATGTTACTTATGTTATAAAATTTAAATACGATTTCAATCATTTTTTGAATGAAAAATAAAATGCATTAATTTCTAGAAGAAATCAGTAAAGTTTACATTTAATCTGCTACATGAAGCTTTGGCTCTTTGTCCACAAATTTTCCGTTAACAGATTCACCTAATATCATCACTTCTTTAGAGCGTTCATACATTTTTATAGCTCGATGCATCTGTAATTTAGTTCCGCTATAAAGTTTTACACCTGATCTTGAGCCTTTATTTCTAATCTCAATATAAAAACCGTCCTTGAGTGCTGTTGGTCTTGTTGCTGGTCTACCCATAAATATAATGTGTGTTTTAAATATAGTGCATGATAGGGAAAAATCTTAAAACTCACAAGTTTATCACATAACATTTATTAATGAAGTTATTCACCTTTTTAAATCTTATTAATTCTCAGTGTTTTATTAAATAAAAAAACGTTTTTATGACGCATAATGGCATTGATTTATCGCAAATATGGTGCTCTTTATAAGTAAATAATGATTGATTATTATCTCTTAAAGTTAGAAACACGTCAATTCTTTGAAATTGAATTGAAATTTTGAAGCCTAGTATTAGAGTCAAGACTTATGGTATAAGAGCAAAACATATAGTTTTATCATCACGATATTTGTATAAGACACTTTTCAAGTATTAAATTCTAATACTTAAGATGTCATCAAACCTTAATAAAATACATTATGAAAGAACAATTTAATACAGCCTTAGGAAATTTAGTAGATAAATTAATTGGTTGGTTTAATGCGATTATTGAAAGCATTCCCAACTTAGTTTTAGCCATTTTGGTAATGGTAACAGCCTATTTTGCTGCCAAATATGTTAGCAGACTTGTTAATAAATTGGTAGATAAACGCGTGGAACAAAAATCTATAAAAAGTGCAATTTCTAGAGTTAGTGCAGTTATAGTAGTTGCTTTAGGGCTTTTTATGGCACTTGGAGTTCTAAATTTAGGAAAAGCCTTAACGTCTTTATTAGCTGGTGCAGGTGTTGTTGGTTTGGCTATTGGTTTAGCATTACAAGGTACATTAGCTAATACTTTTGCCGGTTTAATTCTTTCTTTCAGAAAAAAAATACAGATAGGTCATTGGGTTGAAACTTCTGGCTATTCTGGAGAAGTTATGGATATTAATCTAAAAGATTTTACGCTAAAAGAAGCCGATAATAACGTAGTTATAATTCCGAATAAAACCATTTTAGATAATCCATTAAAAAACTATTCATTAACTACAAAAATGAGAGTGTTTATAGAATGTGGAGTAGGTTATGAGTCCGATTTAGAAAAAGTAGAGCAGTTAACAAAAGAGGTTATTGCTAATACTTTTGACCAAGTGAAATCTGCTGAAGATGTAGAATTTTATTATACAGAATTTGGAGATAGCTCTATTAATTATTTATGTCGTTTTTGGATTGATGCCGAAAGCATGCTAGAAAAATTAAGGTCTAAAACCAAAGCTATTATCGAAATTAAAAAAGCATACGATAAAGAAGGTATTAATATTCCTTTCCCAATAAGAACTTTACAGTTTGATAATAAATTAAATATAAAAGCGCCAAACATGAATGAAGCTTTTGCTAATAATTAAAAGAAAGAGATGATTTTCTTTATAAGTTAAAAATCAAAGGAATAGAGCTAATGTAAAACGATAATGTTAGCGATATTTACATTAAATACTAATCACTAAAACCATAAAAGATGAAAAAATTAAGTTATTTATTTATAGCCTTATTTAGTTTAAGTTTAATGACAACCAGTTGCAGAGAACAAAAAACAACTGAAGATAAAATAGAAGGAGCCGTAGACGACGTTGGTGATGCAATTGATGATGCAGCAGACGATTTAGAAGATGCCGTTGACTAAACAATCTATAATTTTTTAAATAGTACATTTAAAAAGCCATCTTTAAGATGGCTTTTTATATTTTTATAAAATAAATGTAATTATCTTAACTAATAGCACCAATAGCTAATGAGTCTTTCCATACCAAAAGAAGTATTTACCTTTTTTAATAAGCTAGAAAAAAATAACGATAGAGATTGGTTCAATGAACATAAACCAGAATTTAAAGCTATTGAAGCGAAGATGAAAAAGGCTTATAATCATTTAGGAGAAATGATGAGTGCCTACGACCAAATTGAAAAAATTAAGATCTTTAGAATTTATAGAGATGTTCGATTTTCTAAAAACAAACTGCCTTATAAAACACATTTTGGTGGTTCGTTTGCTAGAAAAAAACCAGAATTAAGAGGTGGATATTATTTACATATTCAACCTAATAATGAGTCTTTTATTGCCACAGGATTTTGGGATCCTAGTAAAGAAGATATTTTACGAATAAGAAAAGAGTTTGAAATGGATGATAGTGAAATGCGCACTATTTTAAACGACAAAACCTTTAGTGCTACTTGGGGTAATTTTACAGGTGATGAACTAAAAACAGCACCAAAAGGTTTTGATAAAGAGCATCCTGCAATTGATTTAATTAGAAGAAAGCAATTTATTTTCGTAAAAAAATATACAGACAAAGAAGTCCTATCAGATCATTTTTTAGATGATGTTAATGATGCCTTTAAAAATATTAAACCCTTTTTTAATTATATGAGTGATGTGTTAACCACTAATTTAAATGGTGAGTCCATTTTATAAAACCTCTTCAATCAAATAACTTTTTTCGTGAAACTTAAATTGGTCTCCTTTTTTACGATGTTTTAATAGCTGACCTAATGGTGAAGCCAATGAAATAATGTAATATTCAGCATCTTCAATTTCAACTTTACCAATACTTAAAGCGATAAAAAAAGTCATGCTATCTGTTTTTATCAGACTTCCTAACACAGCTACGTCAGAAACTAAATTAGGACGTACTAATTTTAATTGCTCACGCATTTTGTTAGCATCATGGAGGTATGTCATGTTTTTTTCTAAATCATCTAGTAATTTAGAATTACCAGAATCATCTTCTTCATTACTTACTTTATCATTGTTTTCAATAGATTCTTTAATTAATTCTATTTCATTTTTGTACCCTAAAACGCGTTTGTCAGCATAACGTTGGCAGAGTTCTATAAGTTGAGTTTTTATTTTCATTAAATCCAGACTATAAAGTCTGTAGGGTTTTAGGTTGAACAAAAAGTTGAATACTATGAATTAGACGTTCTTTTACAATATTCATCATGCGTTTGTTTAAAGCTGAAGAATTGTGAAGATAAAGTTCATATTCATCAACTGTAAATTGCCCAATAATTATTCCTTTTAAAGAATTTCTAAATTTTATGTCTTTTTGAATCGCATTAGTGATATAAACAATCTTTTCCTCTAAAGACAAATCGAAGAAAACATTTTTATGCTTCACTATATAATTCTTAAAAACAGCAATAAATAAATCGTGTTGTAATTTTATTACAGGCCTTAAAGTTTTATTCTGAAATGCTTCTTCAGCACTTATACCATCGTAAACTTTGGCAGATAAAATTTGAGGTCTAATAGATAATAGGTTATTAAATCGAGAAGCCATAATCACATCATTAAGGTTTAATTCTGAATTAAAATTAAGGAAATAGTTAGTGCTTCAATTTGCTAAAAAAATATGTTGTTAACGCTCTTATTAACATTATACATTTAAACATTCATAAATCTAATGCATTTGTTGCCCTTAAACTTGTAGGAAGTTTTATCTTTATGTAAAGATAATCACACAACATAAAAACGTAAAAAAACATGAGATTTCATACTAGAAAATGGGTAAAACCCGAAGACTTAAATCCTAATGGTACATTATTTGGCGGACGACTTTTAGCTTGGATAGATGAAGAAGCTGCATTATATACAACCATTCAACTCGAAAATTCTAAAGTGGTCACTAAATATATGTCTGAAATTAATTTTATGTCATCTGCTCAACAAGGAGATATTGTAGAAATAGGCATTGGAGTTAAAAAATTTGGAAAGACATCTTTAACCATTAACAGTGAGGTAAGAAATAAAATGACTAGAGAAACCATATTAACCGTAGATAATATTGTTATGGTTAATTTAGGAGAAGATGGAAAACCTACACCACACGGAAAAACTAAAATAGAATTTGTAAAAGACAGATTGAGTAATGCTTAGTAATGTTATCGTTACTAAGCTTTATTTTATTAATATTAGGTAAGCTAATTAATGCTTACCTAGGGCTAATTCGTAAATTTCTAAATCAAAATATTTCACGGCTGCCAATACGTGGTCAAAAATATCTCCTATAATAAATTCATAATTTTCCCATTTCTGATCCTTACTAAAAGCATAGATTTCCATTGGAATACCTTGAGAAGTAGGTTCTAATTGACGAACCATTAAGGTCATATCCTTATTAATCGCAGAATGATTCTCTATGTAAGTCTGTAGATATTTTCTAAAAACACCAAAATTGGTAAGATTTACACCATTAATAAGAACAGATTTATCAGCACCATGTGCTTCGTTATACTTATTAATCTCTTTTGTTTTATGTTCTATATATTTAGAAACTAATTGAATTTTTTTAAGCTTTTCAATGTCTTCAGCTTCTAAAAATTTAATAGTAGATACTTTAATAATAACGGAACGCTTAATTCTTCTACCACCAGAAGATTGCATACCTCTCCAGTTTTTAAAAGAATCTGAAATTAATGCATACGTAGGAATAGTGGTTATGGTCTTATCCCAGTTCTGAACTTTAACCGTTGCCAAGTTTATTTCTATTACATCACCATCAGCACCATATTTTTCAAACGTAATCCAATCTCCTATACGCACCATATCGTTAATAGAGACCTGAATACTAGCTACAAAGCCAAGAATTGTATCCTTAAAAATTAAAATAATAATTGCGGATGCAGCACCTAAAGTCGTCGCAAATTTAAAGAATGATATACCTGTTAATATGGCAATTCCTGAAAATATACCAATCAACCAAGCAAAAATCATAAATACCTGTATATAGCTATCTATGGGTTTGTCTCTATAGTGCGTAATTGTTTTTAGATAATCCTTTATAGACTTCAGAATACTACGTATAATACTAATGGTTAGTACAATACCAATAACTTTAAGTGTTTTTGCAATAATTGATTCTGCAAATTCAAAATCCGTGAATATTTGTGGTACAAACTCAATTAATATAATAAGTGGAACAATGTGGGCCACATTTCTAGGTAACCTATTGTCTATTAAAATATTATCAAAATTTGTTTTGGTACGCTTTGCGACAGCAGAAGAGAACCTCCATAAAAATCGTTTAGTCACGTAGTCTATGGCAAACACTACAATAATAACACCTAACAATAAGGCTATCATGTTTAAAAAACTAGCTGTTTCTTCTGATAATCCTTTGTCTATAAAAAAATCGAATAAAATGTGTTTTATGTTAAGCACGACTTGTTTTGTTTAAGTATTTTTTGTCAATGTAAAATGTGCCAAAAGGAAGAATTGAAGCCATTAATACAATCCAAAGCGTACGTGTAGACCATTTCATATATGCACTTATTAGTACTGCAATGACTACATAAGCCATAAATAAAATGCCATGTGGCATTCCTAATAATTTTACATACTGAGGATCTTCATAAAAGTATTTAATTGGTGTCGCAATAAATAATAATAAGATATAAGAAACACCTTCTAACAACGCTATAATCCTAAAAACAGGCACTAATTTTGACATACTAAATATTTTCTGCGAAAGTACTATAGAATTGAATAATACGAGCAGATTTTAACAGCTTTTAAGATTCTTTAAATGATGTAAACTCAAACACCATGAGAACTTCTTATTTTAAGAATAATAAACGATTCTTTAATACAACTAGCTCAAGAAGAAAAAGAATGTTGCCTGAATTTCATTCAAGATTGAATGTTTCAGTTTTTAGATGTAAATTGCATCATATATTTATTAAATACCATCAAAAAGATGGATGAATACAATTTTATTATTCTTAGACACAAAATATTATGAAAAAATTAGTTTTAATAGCTTTACTTTTTAGTCTTTCTGCAACCACTTTTGTAACTGCACAATCCAAGCAAACACAAAGAGAAGTCTTTGCAACGACTTATCATAATACCAAAGCTTTAATTAACTCACAGCAATTTTTATATGTAGGTGAGATGGTTTATAATAATGAAACTAGGGAAGTGTTAAATGATGAAATTAATACACTAATTATTAATAAGTCTGAAGTTTCTGGAAAAGTTGTTTCAATAAAATCAGATAAAAAGACAGTGAATGTTACTGGTAAAATTGAAAATTACAATGTTTCATTTAATGACCAAAAACAAGAAGTTAATATTTCTTTTAATGTAAACACCGGAAACAAAAGAGCAACATTAAACATAGAAGTTAAGCCTAATGGTAATGCTTTTTTAACCGTTTCTTCTGCTGATGTTGAAAATATTTCTTGGACAGGAAAACTAAAAAACTTGAAATAAAAACATCTTAATTTAGGTTTGTAACGTACATAAAATGTTCATTGCTATTTTATTAGCAATAACAAACCAAATCTAACCTAAATTATATTTTTATGAACCTACTTAAATCTGCACTACTCGCAGCAGTTGTGAGTATTTCACATTTCTCTTATTCACAAAAGACTTCAAACCAAGATTCTAAATTCGCCGTAGGATTTTCAACAGGCCTAAATAGAGGATTAGCGTTTAATGTCAATTTCACAGCTTTACAACCTGTTGAAACCTTACCATTACACTTTAGGTTTGGAATGGGATATACAAAATTGGACCCAGGAAATTCTGCCGATGCAAGACGTATTTTTATTAATAATGCAACAAATGGAGTACCAGAAGAAAAAGGAAAAGCTTTTGATTATCGCTTAGATTTTATGTGGAAAACCGAGTTATTAAACTTAGAAGAGTCTTATCTTGTCTTTGGACCACGTTATTCTAGTTTTACCGCTAATTTTAATTATATCGGTGGAAATGAGGATTTTGATGTCACGTCTAAGCAATTTGGACTAGGTATTGGTGCAGAAACGCAATTTAAAATTTCAGAACAATTTAATTTAGTGTCAGCAGTAGGCTTAGACTACTTTTTTAATAATACTTTAAAAGGTCACGATACGTCTTATAGTCCTGATAATGACAATGTCAATCCAAGAAATGATAACGAAAATAATGACACTCAGTTTACATTTAGCGATGCAAACAAGACTATAAAACAACCAAGTCTTATGCCTAGAGTACTTTTAGGTGTTGTTTATAAGCTATAAAATTTATTATGTGGTATAGAAATTGTATCTTTGTAACTAGTTTATTGAAGATATACTACACAAATAACATTATCCTTAAAGTTATTGTACTAGATTTTAATACTATTCATTGTTAAGTTGATTAACTTGTTTGCATTATAAATATTTTCAAAAGCACTCACACATATTAATTTTTAAAACTACGAATGGCTAAATCACAACAAACTTTTAGTAAAAGTGAAAAAGAAAAAAAACGATTAAAAAAACGAGAAGACAAGCGCAAGAAAATGGAAGCGCGTAAACTCAATAAAGATGAAAATGGTTCAGAAGGAATTCCTATCGCATATGTAGATCATAATGGAAATCTAACAGATACTCCTCCAGATCCAACAATGAAAGTGAAGGTAAAAGCAGAGAACATTGTTCTTGGTGTACCTACAAAAGAAGAATCAGACGAAGAACCTTTTGATCCAATTAGAACTGGAAAAGTGTCATTTTATGATAACTCTAAAGGTTTCGGTTTCATTATAGATACTGAAACTAACGAAAAGCATTTTACACACGTTAGTGGTATTATTGACGAAATTGCAGAAAACGACAAAGTTACTTTCGAATTAGAGAAAGGACAACGTGGTATGAACGCTGTGAGAGTAAAACTAGTTAAATAGTATTTACTGATAAATCATTAAAAACCATCATAATTAATAATTATGGTGGTTTTTTTATACTTTTATTTTATGTCACCACAACTCATCACAATCCAAAGGAAAAAAGTAATCGGAATGAAAAGCTCCATGCATCATAATGAATTCGTAAATATTGCTGCTTTATGGAAACGTTTTAT
>TARA_R110002111_G_scaffold194116_9_pt1 | contig 19132 bp, 16 predicted proteins | sample TARA_R110002111 | Tara Oceans TARA_R110002111 (sample SAMEA4397363) | marine metagenome | biome: Polar Biome; feature: [ZZZ] marine water layer (ENVO:01000295); material: water (ENVO:00002006), including particulate matter (ENVO:01000060) such as... | depth 199 m | reverse complement strand
GGCAAGTCCACGATCCCGCGCATCGTGATGACGCTTGAAACCATCCCCAGCGATCATATCGAAGTTTGCGGCGAGCGGCTTTGTCTCATACAAAAAGGCGCGGGCGATATCGCGGCCAATGAGGCTTATCTGCATCAACTGCGCAGCCATATCAGCATGGTATTCCCACACTTCAACCTTTTTTCGCGCGTGACCGTGCCGGAGAACTTCACCCCGACACCGATCCTGACCAAGGGTGAACAGCACGCCAGAGCGGCAGGTGCGGGCCAGAGTTTTGCGACATGACCCATTTCAATCCGGGCGCAGCCCGAGGGGAGGAAACCACATGACTGATCAGGATCTGCGTTTCACGCGCGAAGAATTCGCAACCCGCCTCGCCCGGGCGCGCGCGGCCATGGCGGCAAAAGGGGTCGAGTTGCTGATCGTGACAGATCCCTCCAACATGAACTGGCTGACAGGATATGACGGCTGGTCCTTCTATGTTCACCAATGCGTCGTCGTGCCTCCGATGGGCGAGCCGATCTGGTTTGGCCGGAGCCAGGATGCCAATGGCGCGAAACTGACCAGCTATTTGAAGGCTGAGAATATCATCGGCTATCCGGACCACTACGTGCAGTCAGACGAGCGCCACCCGATGGATTATCTTTCGGCCCGACTGACCGACCTCGGCTTTGGCGGCCTGCCAGTCGGGGTCGAGATGGACAACTATTACTTCACTGCAGCGGCCTATGCCGCGCTGCTCAAGCACTTGCCTGACGCGAAATTCTCGGATTGCACCGGCCTTGTGAACTGGCAGCGCGCCGTGAAAAGCCCGCAGGAAATTGTCTATATGCGCAACGCGGCCCGGATCGTCGAAAAGATGCATGAACGCATTGTCGACAAGGTTCATGTCGGGATGCGCAAATGCGATCTGGTGGCCGAGATCTATGATGCAGGCACCCGGGGGACGGCGGCTTTCGGCGGCGATTACCCGGCGATTGTACCCTTGCTGCCTTCGGGGCGTGATGCGTCGGCACCGCATCTGACCTGGAACGACCGGCCGATGAAATCGGGCGAAGGCACCTTCTTCGAGGTGGCCGGTGCCTATCATCGCTACCATTGCCCGATGTCGCGCACCGTGTTCCTCGGCAAGCCGACGCAGGCATTCCTCGACGCCGAAAAAGCAACGCTCGAGGGGATGGAGGCAGGCCTTGCCGCCGCGAGACCCGGCAACACCTGCGAGGACATTGCCCATGGTTTTTTCAACGTTCTGGCCAAATATGGAATCCTGAAAGACAACCGCACCGGCTATCCGATCGGATTGTCCTACCCGCCCGACTGGGGCGAACGCACCATGTCGCTGCGCCCCGGCGACAAGACGGTATTGCAACCCGGCATGACCTTCCATTTCATGACCGGGCTCTGGCTGGAGGACATGGGGTTGGAGATTACCGAGTCTATCCTGATCACGGAAACCGGCGTCGAATGTCTGGCGAACGTGCCGCGAAAACTCTTTGTAAAGGACTGAGCCGATGGTGAATCACCCCCACACGATGCCTTCTCCTATCAGTGCGACGGTGGATTTCGACGCAGACGGCGTGCAGCACGGTTTCTTGCGCCTGCCCTTCAGCCGGGATGACGCGGCATGGGGTTCGGTCATGATTCCGATCGCGATCATCAAGAACGGCCCCGGCCAATGCGCCCTGTTGACAGCGGGCAATCATGGCGATGAATACGAGGGGCCGATCGCGCTTTATGACCTGGCGCGCACCCTGAAACCCGAGGATGTCACCGGAACTGTCATCATTGTGCCGGCCATGAATGCCCCGGCGTTCCAGGCAGGCACTCGCACGTCGCCCATCGATCACGGCAACCTCAACCGTACATTTCCCGGCCGTCCCGATGGCACCGTGACCGAAAAGATCGCCGACTATTTCCAGCGTATCTTGCTGCCGCGCGCAGATGTGGTGCTGGATTTCCACTCGGGCGGGAAGACCCTGGATTTCCTGCCGTTCTGTGCGGCTCATGTTCTGGCGGACAAAAAACAGGAAGCGCGCGCCCTGGAACTGGTGCGTGCCTTTAGTGCCCCCTGGTCTGTGCGGATGCTGGAAATCGACGCGGTCGGGCAATATGATACTGCGGCAGAAACCATGGGCAAGGTCTTCGTTACCACCGAACTCGGCGGCGGCGGAACGGCGACGGCCTATTCCGCGGGGATTGCGATGCGCGGCGTGCGCAATGTCCTTTGCGCGGCGGGAATCCTGAACGGCGAGCCTGCAATCACCCCGACCAGATGGCTCGACATGCCGGATGCCGATTGCTTCACATTTTCCGAAGATTCCGGGATGATCTCTTACCTGGTCGATCTGGGCGCGCGCGTGGTCGCAGGCGAACAACTGGCGCGGATCACCCCGATCGGGCGCACGGGGCAAGCCCCTGTCACCCTTCATGCACGACGCGACGGGCTGCTGACCGGGCGTCACTTTCCCGGTTTGGTAAAAGCGGGTGATTGCGTGGCGGTCGTCGCCGCGGACTTGCCGGGCTGACAGCTGAATGGCAATCGCGCCATCCAGACAGGTGCCGGCAATCAACCCAAACTTTGCCGCATATCAAAAACGCACACGCCAGACTGAAAACGCCCGGAACCTGTCCGGGAAAGCTGGCCCCACTCTGAATAGTCCGATCTGAACAGCGGCATCAGGCGGCCTGTCGGGCGTTCTGTCGCTGGCATCATGATGGCACCCTCGATCGCGGTGTTTGTCACAGGAGTTGTCCGCTGATTTCATGCAGCGTCTCTGATTTCGGGGGCGCTGATCACGCCATCACCAGTTTTTGGCCATGGCTCGACGCGGCGGAAGCATCGAATGTAGGTTTCGGAGCCTTCGACCCGCATCGCATCGCGGATGGCTTTCATGCCGCGCTGCCAGTGGCCATCGTCGATTTCAAGCCGCAACAGCATGAAGATTTCACGGCGGTTGATCTGCCCCACCTTTTCGGTGTTGAAGGTGCGGGTGTCGATGGCGCGGATCACCGCTTCCATCGCTACCAGCGCAGATTCATCGCGCACCTGCGGCGGGTACATGCGTTTGACGGCCTCAATGCCTTCGCGCGCCAGCACTTCGCTTACCTTGCTGACGGCCATATCGAGCCTGCGCCGCATCGTGCGTTCGGTCAGCGTATCCCGGCCTGGCCGATTTCTGGCTGCTGCCCGGGCAGGCTCTCGATCTGCACGGCACATCGGCATTGATCGAAGGGCTGTCCTGCGGCCAGTTCCTTGCCAACCGGGCATTCGACGCCAACAGGCAACGGGATACGCTGACCGTTGCCGGGATCAAGGCGGTCATTCCGCCAATATCCAACCATCGGTTCCCGACGGACTCGGATCGCGATGCCTATCAATGGTGGCACCTGATCGAGAACTTCTTTGGGAAGCTCAAAAAATACAGGAAAACCGCATTGTGCTGCTGCAAAACTGACGCCAGCTTCAGCGCATTCATCACCCTCGCGGCAACTGTGCGCCGATTGAAGTGAACGTCAACACGCCCTAAAACGATTGGCCTGCGCCGGGACGCGACTTGATGATTTTATCCGACAAGCGGGCGATGAACTTTTCCACCAATGGGCTGGACATCGCGTTTGTCCGGCGCACGACCCCGACCTTTCGCTCAAAATCAAATCCTTTCAGGTAAAACCGCCCAAAGGATTGAAATTCGGCAAGGTGGATATTGGTTGACGGTGTCACGCTGAGATACCGCGTGCCAGACAGAAACCGGCGCATGATAAGTTCGGCGTTGGTCGTGATTTTCACACGTGGCGGCACCTGTTTGTTGCTGATGAAATAGGCGTCAAGCGCCTTGCGGGCAGGCTCCTCCAGGTTCGGGAAAATCCATTCGTATCTGGCCAGTTGCGCCGGGCCGACATCGCAGTCTTCAAACGAATGCCCGGGCGAGCACAGACCGATAAAGCGATCAGCAAAAAGGATTTCCACATCGAAGGCCCCGTCTTCAAATTCATTATTTGCCATCCCGACATAGAAATCGATGCGGTTGCCCAGCAAGGCCTGTCGCAGGTTATGGGCATGATCTGTCAGCACGGTGAACTGCACATTCGGGAAATCACGGTTCACATCTTGCATCGTTTCCGACACGATCCCGACAAAGGAAGAACCCGTCCCGATGGAAATCCGCCCCGAGGAGCCCGCGGCGATGGTGGCCAGCTCCGCCTGGCTTTCAGCAACGTCAAACAAAATCCGGCGCGCATGGGGCTCCAGCGTCAGCGCAAAGCCGGTTGGCTGCACCCCGCGCGGCAACCGTTTGAACAGCGGCACCTTATAGTAGTTTTCAATCGAAGCGATGCTTTTGCTGAGCGCGGGTTGGCTGATGTTTTGCTCTTTCGAGGCCCCGAGCATGCTTCCGTTTTCAAGAACGGCGATGAAGTGTCGAAACTGTCGAATATTTATCAATGGTCATACCTGTTCAGGGTGCGTCGCGAAATGATATTCCTAAAGGTTATACAAAGCAAAGAAAAAGAAGCTTGTTGTTGTATCTTGGATGTATGATTATTTGTAGGCTTTTAGGGAGGGCATCATGATAAACTTTTCAGGGATCTGCCGTTTAGCGGCGCTGTCAGTGACCGCCGCGTTCGGTGTTTCGGTTGCGACGGCAACCTATGCGCAAGATCAGGCACCCATCAATATTGTCATCAATCAGTCGCCTTGGCTGGCTGGCTTTGCAGGCCTGGTTGACTTGTATAAATCCGAAACCGGCAATCAGGTCACACTGGATGTGAACCCCTATGCGGGAAGCCTGGAAAAACAGCGCAACGCCGTGCGCTCTGCAAAGAGCGAGTATGATATCCTTATTGTGAACGGCATCTTTTACCCCGAAATGTATCACGGTGGATTTCTGGAGCCGCTGAAAAACATCGACCCGAATTTCAAGTTGGACCCCCAGATTTACACCTATGACGATACGGTCTGCTTTGATGCCGTGAAAAAGACGGTAAGCTGCGAAACGGGCGATCTGCTGACAGTTCCGGTGAATCCAAACATCACTTTGATGTTCTACCGCAAAGACCTTTACGAAGAAAAAGGCCTGAAAGTGCCAGAAACATGGGACGAGTTGATGGCCAACGCCAAGGCGTTGAACAACCCGCCTGAGATGATCGGCATGATGCAGCGGGCCGCGCGTGCAACGATTTCAATCACATGGGATTACTGGCCCTATTTGATCAGCCACGGCGGGTCGCTTTTCCGTGACGAAGGCAAGGGCGATTTCTTTGTGACGATCAACAGCCCCGAAGCGCTGAAAGCATTGGAAACCTATGTCAGCTTTGCGCGTGAGGTTGGCCCCGAGAATCCGGCGAGCATGGGACAAGGCGATCTGATCCAGTATTTGGTGACGGGCCGCGCTGCTCATGCAGTTTTGCCTGCTGCGGCCCAGTCGCAGATGGATGACCCCAACAAATCTGCCGTCGTGGGGAAAATTGGCTACATGACCATTCCGCATGCACCGGGCTATCCTTCGGCCCCGGCTTTGGGTCACTGGTTGGGCGGCATTCCGAAAAACATCGACGCCGACAAAAAGAAAGCGGCCTTGGCCTTTCTGAACTGGTTCCAGAAACCGGCGACCCAGATCGCCTATGCGGAAATGGGCGGCTCGCCCGTCTCGGCGGCCGCTTACGAGTCTGATTTCGCGAATAAACCCGAAAACCGCTATATGCTGACGATGCGGACGGCGTCACCGACGGCGCGGCGTTTGTGGACGATCCCTGAAGGGTCGGAAATCGTGGCCGTGACGGAAGTGGGGCTGAACCGCGCCGTCGCCGGTGAGATTACCCCGATCGACGCGCTGAACAGCATGGCCGCCGATATCGAAAAGATCATGGTCGATGCAGGCTATACAACCGGCCGTCTGCCTGACCTGAAAAACTGACGGGGTTTCGGGCCGGAGACGCATAGCGTTGCCGGCCCTTCCACTCGGTCACTGGCTGTTCCCCAACCCTGGATTTTGGTGGTTACTCTTATGGCGCAATCGAACAATCGGCGCGCGGCCAGGTTCTTTTCACTTTTTCCGGCCATGCTGTTTCTGATCCTGCTGTCGGCGCTGCCGCTGTTCAACCTTCTGGCGCTCAGCTTTGCCGAGGTGACATGGGCGGAGGGGGCGGCACATTGGAATTGGGTTGGCTTTGACAATTACAAAGCCCTTGCCTCGGATGCGCTGTTCAAAGCGGGCATTCTGAATACGACTGTTCTGGTCATCACTGCAACATCGGTGCAGGTTTTCCTTGGCCTGGTGCTTGCGCTGGCCTGTTCGCGGCTGGGGGGGCGGTCACGGGCGTATCGCACGCTGTTTTTGCTGCCGATCCTTATTCCGGGTATTATCATCGGCGCGATCTGGCGGTTGATGTATAACTATCAGTTTGGCGTGGTGAACCAGATCCTTCACCTTGTCGGGCTGGGGCCTGTAGATTGGCTGGGGTCGTCATCCCTGGCGCTGATGTCGGTTATCATCGTCGATATCTGGCATTGGACACCGTTTTCCTTTTTGCTGCTGCTTGCCGCAGTCGAGGCGCTGCCCAAGGATGTATCCGAAGCCGCGCAGATCGATGGGGCCAGCAAGTGGCAGGAGTTTCGCCGGGTATCCCTGCCGCTGCTTTGGCCCGCGATTTTTACGACATTTGTGTTTCGCGCCATCATTGCCTTCAAGGTGTTTGATGAGGTGTATCTGCTGACAGGCGGCGGGCCGGGGACAGCAACCGAGGTTATCAGCTTTACCATCTACCAGCGATTTTTTGTTCAGGACAATCCGGGCTACGGCTCTGCCATGTCGGTCACGGTGATCTTTATCATTGCCACGGTGATCGGCGTCGCCATGACACGTCAGAGGAGTCGCAGCCAATGAGCAGCCGCACAAAACAAGTTCTGTCTATCGACCGCGTTCTGCTGGGGTTTCTGTTTCTGGCGGCGGTGCTGACGATAGGGCCATTCCTCTGGATCGCCCTCGCCTCGTTCAAGACACAGATCGCGCTGTTGATGGGCTCCGTGAAATTTTCACCGGTTGCGATGAATTATGACGAGGTGTTGTTTGGCAACACGTCGTTGTTTGCCCGCAACTTCGTGAATTCGATCATTGTGGCCTCGATCAGCACGATGGCGGCGATGACCACCGGCTTTCTGGCGGGGTATTCGCTGCTACGGCTGCGCTGGCCTGCCTGGGTGGTCAACCTGTTCTTGCTCTGGGCCGTCGTGTTCAATCTGGTGCCGCCGGTAACACTGGCCGGCGCGTGGTACGAACTGTTTCGCGCGGTCGGGCTGAGCAATGATACCGTTGCGCTGATCCTGGCGCATACGACCTTGAACTTGCCTATGTCGCTTTGGCTTTTGTCATCGTTTTTGCGCGAAATTCCGCGAGAACTGGAGGAGGCAGCTTTTATTGACGGGGCAGGTTTTGTCAAAACCCTGTGGCGCGTTGTTGTCCCGATCATGATGCCGGGGCTGGTCTCGACCGGCATTCTTGTCTTTATCTTCAGCTGGAACGAGTTTCCGGTCGCCCTTGCCCTGACCAACAACACCTCGGCAACGGTTCCGGTGGGCATTGCCAAATTCGCGCAGGAAAATGAAATTAAATACACTCAGATGGCGGCGGCCTCGGTGTTGTCTGCCATCCCCGCGTTGTTGGCCCTGCTGTTCGGTCAACGCTTTATCGTCAAGGGGTTGACTGCGGGGGCGGTGAAATGACCACGCCCGATACCGTTCACGCGCTGCGGCAGCGCTATGGCTCATTGGCGGCCTATGCCGATATCCGTCTGGTCACCTTGGGCGACGGCGCCGAACGCGGGGTGCGCGTGCTGGAACTGCGCAGCGGCGGCGGGCTGGAGGCGGAAATTATCGTCGATCGCAGCTTTGATATCGGGCGGTTTGCCTTGAATGGCACAACCCTGTCGTGGCACACCGCTGCCGGTTATCGCAATGCGGCCTATATTGACCCTAATGCCGAAGGCGGTCAGGGGTGGTTGACGGCAATGTCGGGCCTTCTGGGAACCTGCGGCTTTGATCATATCCGTCAGCCGGAAACCGAACCCGCATTGCATTCGCCATTGCACCCCACCCAGAATATTACCTATCCGTTGCACGGGGCAGGAGCGCATCAACCCGCCAGGCTGGTCGGGTATGGTATTGATGAAGGCGGGCCCGTACCAATGATCTGGTGCGAAGGCGAGGTTGTGCAGTCCATGATGTTTCGCGGTGCGCTGCGGCTGCACCGGCGGATAGAGGTGCCGCTGGGTGGCACCGGGTTGACCCTCCGTGACAGGGTTACAAATATCGGCCCAACAGCAATGCCGAGCATGATGCTTTACCACCTCAACCTTGGCTATCCGATGGTTGATGCGGCAACGGTTGTGTCAATGGATCACGCCACCGAAGTTTGGCGCAGTTGCGATCACAACCCCCTTGCGCCGATGGGCCCAGAGCCTGCGATTGCTGTATCGGAGTTGTCGACCCATCGACTGACGCCTGAAAACGGTATGGCGACCTGCCATGTCCGAAATCCGCAAACAGGGCTTTCGATGCGCATTTCCTATTCCACCACGACCCTGCCCTATCTGCAATTGCTGCGGCTTCGCGGCCAGGGGGGCAGCATGATAGGGATAGAACCCTGCTCAACCGCGGCCCGGACGCGGCAAGCCGCACGTGCGGCAGATGAGATTCCGATCCTTCAACCCGGCGAAGACCGTGTTTTCATCCTGAAAATCGCGGCCGACATCCTAGCGCCCAGTACGGAGCAGTCAGACTAGCCATGCGTGCAATCTTTGTTCTTTTCGACACTTTGAACCGGCATTTTCTGGAACCATATGGCGCTGATCTGATGCAGACGCCAAATTTTCGGCGCCTTGCCGAAAGGTCGGTCCGGTTTGACGCGCATTATGTGGGCAGCTTGCCTTGTATGCCCGCGCGCCGCGACTTGCAGACGGGACGGCTGAATTTCATGCACCGCAGTTGGGGCCCGTTGGAACCGTTCGACGTGGCCATGACCGAGGTGATGAAAAAACAAGGGATCTATAGCCACCTGATTACTGACCATTATCACTATCTGGAGGTTGGCGGCGCTGGTTATCAGAACGCTTTTACCAGCTTTGAGTTTTTGCGCGGCCAGGAAGGCGATGTCTGGAAGGCCCATGTTGCCCCCGACCTGGACAGGTATCGCCAAACCTATCACCCCGACCAATTCACCGACAAACCCGGCACGCTGCCGCTGCACAATATGATCAACCGCGACTATATGCAGGATGAGGCTGATTTCTCGTCGGTCCAGTGCTTCGATCTTGGCTGTGCGTTTCTTGACACCAATAAAGATGCGGACAACTGGTTCCTTCAGATTGAAACCTTTGACCCGCATGAACCGTTTCATGCACCGGAGCGATGGCGCGACAGGTTCCCCACCACCTATGATGGGCCTATACGTGATTGGCCGCCCTATGCGCCGGTGACCCAGGGCGATGCCGAAGCGGCAGAGCTGCGGGCCAGTTACATGGCCTTGCTGGCGCATTGCGATGCGCAGATGGGGCGATTGCTGGACAAGATGGACGCGCTGAACCTGTGGGAAGATACGATGCTGGTCGTTTCCACCGACCACGGTTATTTGACGGGCGAGCATGATTGGTGGGCCAAGAACCGGATGCCAGCCTATCAGGAAATTGCGCATATCCCGCTGTTCATCCACCACCCGGACCACCCCGATGAAGCAGGCGGATCGCGCGATGCCCTAAGCCAGACCCCCGATCTGATGCCGACTTTCCTCGAGGCCTTTGGCTGCGACATCCCTGATGCGGTGCGCGGCAAATCACTGCTGCCAGTGCTGCGCGACGCAACTGTCCAAAACCATGATAGCGTGATCTTTGGCTATTTTGGCGGGGCGATCAACGTGACGGACGGGCGCCATACCTATTTTCGCTATCCTGAAAATTTGTTGGATCAGACGCTCTATCAATACACACTGCTGCCATGCCATATGCGGGAATATTTTGTCCGCGAAGAGATGAAGCAAGCCGAGCTGATATCGGGTCTGGACTATGCCGCTGGCTATCCGGTCCTGCGCGTTCCGGTGATTGCGCAATCGCCCTGGTATAATTCACACGGGCCTGCGGCGATGGTGGCAAGTGAAAGCTTGCTGTTTGATATCAGCGCAGACCCACGCCAGGAAACGCCGCTGGGCGATGCGGCGCTGGACGGGGCGATGGCGCAAAAACTGGTACGTGAAATGCGGCGTCACAATGCCCCCCCCGAAGCCTTCGTGCGGCTTGCGCTTGATCCTGATGCGGAGGCCACCTCATGGCAAAACTGACCATTGAAAACCTGACCAAATCCTTTGGCGCGGTCGAGGTTCTGCATGGCTTGAATGCCGATGTCGCAGACGGTGAGTTTATTGCGATCCTTGGTGAAAGTGGCTGCGGAAAATCCACTTTCCTGCGCATCATCGCAGGCCTCGAGGATGCAACAAGCGGTTCCATCACCATCGACGGGAAGAACGTCACGGATCAGGGCCCCCGCGACCGCGATATTGCAATGGTGTTCCAATCTTACGCGCTATATCCGCACATGACGGTGAAACAAAACATTGATTTTCCGCTGGAACTGATGGGACTGGCCAAGTCCGAGCGGGCGCGGCGCATTGCCGAGACAGCCGATCTGCTGAACCTGACGCCCTATCTGGACCGCAAGCCCCGCGATCTTTCGGGCGGGCAGCGGCAACGTGTTGCAATGGGGCGGGCCATCGTGCGCGAGCCCAAGGTGTTCTTGTTTGATGAGCCGTTGTCGAATCTGGATGCAAAATTGCGTGTGCAGATGCGCAGTGAAATCAGAAGCCTGCAACAGCGGCTGAACGTGACCTCGATTTATGTCACCCATGATCAGGTCGAAGCGCTGACCATGGCAGACCGCGTGATTTTGATGAACGGCGGCAAGATTGAACAATTTGCGGCCCCGTTAGAGCTCTATGATCGCCCGGCAAGCGTCTTTGTGGCCGGATTTGTCGGTTCGCCACCGATGAACCTTGTGCAGGGGCAGATGACTGCCGGCACCGGGGTTGCTGCCCTGGGCACGATGTTTCCCTTTGCGGCGGCCTCAACGCGCGATGTAACGCTGGGGTTTCGTCCCGAACATATCCGGCTTGTGGCGGCGGAAGCCGCACAGGTTAGCGGCAAACTGCTGACAACGGAAAACACGGGCGACCGCCTTAACCTGGTGCTATCAGTTGACGGGCAAGAGATCCGTGTCAGCCTGAATGAGCGGCATCAACTGACCGTTGGCGATACCGTTTCCTGCAAGGTTTTGGACGATCACCTGCATTTGTTTGATCGCAGCACGGGCGAAAGGATCAACTGACCGGGGCTCTTTGCGCCCCCAATGGGCAAGCATCAGCCCGACGCGCAACGCGGGGCGCAACCAAGGCGCCGGCGACCGGGCAAACAGGTCTGGCCACGGGTTTACGTGTGCTGCGCATGTAGGACTGAATGGCCCGCATGGCCCTTGGGCATTTGCCAACTGCGGCGGTTGACGCGAGAAGGGATATAGCAGGCTTTCATGATATCAGCGCCTCGGGCCACAAATTGCCGAGGGAAGATGTGCGCGCCTTGCTTTTGGCCCAAGCGAGGGAAAATCAGACCATACTGGGTAGCTTGTACAGGTCCAGAGCGTTCGTGAAAAAAATTGCGTTTCGTGCAGGCTCGCTTCGTACAAAGGATTCAGCCAATTCGCGCCAGGTGTCATAGTCAGCCGCGAGCGTCAACACCGGCCAATCGCTGCCCCAGACCAGCCTTTCGCTGCCAAAATGCGCCATCAGATGCTCGATATAAGGGCTCAGGTCTGCTTTGGTCCAATCTGCCGCGGCCTCGGTCAGAAGGCCCGACAGCTTGCAAAAGGCATCGCTTTCATCCGCAATTCTGGCGGTGTCGTTTGCCCATGCGTCGAACTGACCGGCGGCGATATTCGGTTTCGCGCCATGATCGACAACGGTGCGCAGTTCAGGGTGCCGCGAAAGAAGCGCGCGCAGTCGGGGAAGGTGCCGGGGCAGCACGAGGGCGTCGAAGGTCAGGTCCTGTGCGATCATCGCCTCGAAGGCGGGTGTCAGGTCGGCGCGCAGCATCCAGTCATCATCGGGGATGTCTTGTATCATCGGGCGCAAGCCAACCAGTTTTGAATGTGCGGCCAGCCGGGCAATATCTTCCGCTGCGGAGGGGGCAGAGAAATCAACCCAGCCGACGACGCCCAACACGAAAGGGGTTTCGTCCGCCAGGCGCAGCAGGAACTCTGTTTCTGCCATTGTCGGGGCCGCCTGGACGAGGATCGTTCCGGCCACCTGATTTCGATGCAGGACAGGTTTCAGATCGTCTGGCATGAAATCACGGTAGAGCGTGGTCAGATCCGGCTTCAGCCAGCCATAGTCGCCGCGCGCGGGCTGCCAGAAGTGCTGGTGCGCATCAATGATCATCTGCATTCGACGCCTTTCTTGAGGGCAATATTTCCATACAGCCGCGTTTAATCGTTCTGAACCGTGGCAAAGACGGATCTGTCGCGATCATTGAACACCTACCGGTCAAGCTTGCCCGATGCGGCGCGGCTACCGTGTGTCGATGCTGGAAAATCCGTCTCAGCGATGACGATCGCGTCGCGGTGAACCATGGCTTGCAAGCCGCGCGACACGTCTGGTGAAGGAAGGGGAGGAATGTCAGGCCGCATCGCCATCTTCCGTCGGCGTGGGGGCATCGGCGCGGATCAGACCTTCGGACTTGAGATCCGACCAGAGCGCCGTTGGAACAGGGCTATTGAAAATCGCGACATTCTGGCGGACCTCTTCTGATGTGGCACCACCCGGAATGACAGATTTCACGGCGTCATGACCCAAGGGAAACTGTAAGGCGGCTGCAATTAGCGATGTGCCATGCGCAGCGCAGACCTCGCTCAGATTGCGGACACGTTGCATGATCGGCTCGGGTGCCGGGGCGTAATCATAGCGTGCGCCTTCAACCGCACCCGTCGCAAGGATGCCGGAGTTGTATGGCCCACCCAGGATGATCCCGACGTCCCGCCGGGTACAAAGCGGCAGAAAACTGTCCAACGGTGTTTGTTCCAACAGCGTATAGCGCCCCGCCAGTAAGAACCCGTCAAACTCTGCCTCGCCCAACAGGCGTTCGCAAATCTGCCATGTATTGACACCCGCGCCGATCGCCGCGATCCGGTCGGCATCGCGCAATTCCGACAAGGCGCGGTAGCCTCCCTGCGAGAAAAGCTGGCGCAGGTTGTGGTCTTCACCCCCCAGGCCTGCTGTTTTGACGTCGATGTCGTGCAGGAACAGAATGTCTATCCGGTCGGTGCCAAGGCGCGCGATGCTGTCTTCATAGCTGCGCAAGATCCCGTCATAGGTGAAATCGAAGACGATCCGCTTTTGCGGCACATCAACGAAGGCTTCGGGCGTGACGTCTTCGGGCGCACAATCCTCCAGAATGCGGCCTACCTTTGTCGACAGCGTCAGGGTATCGGCATCAAATCGCTTCAGCGCCTCGGAAAACCGCATCTCTGAGCGACCCAGGCCATATTGTGGTGCCGTGTCAAAGTAGCGGATGCCCGCAGCCCAGGCCGCATCAAGTGTGGCCTGGGCGGTATCGTCCGCGATCTTGCGATAAAGATTGCCCAGCGGCGCGCCGCCGAAACCGAGTTGCGTCAGATGAACGGGCGAGCGCGTGCGATTGTTCAACAGGTTTGTTTTGGCCAGCTTCATAGTGCCTCTCTTCAGGTCGCTCGGAAATATTGAGGATATTGGCGTTCAAGTGGCTCGATGCGCCTGACCAGTTGTCGCAGATGGTCAGACATTTCGGATTTTGCGCCGGCCACATCCCTGGCATCGATCGCCTTGAGGATAGCGTCATGTTCTGCAACCGCTTCTGCAGGGCGGCCAGGTTCCGGCAGGATCAGCTTGCGCGCGCGGCGCAGTTGCAGCGTCATTTCTTCAGAGACCCGGTTCACCTTTGGAAAACCTGTAAAGCTCAGGATCATCTCGTGAAACTCAAGGTCAGCTTCAAAGAAACCCTGAAAGTCCTTGTCTTCCACAAGCAACGCCTGGAGGCGCAGGTTCCGTGACAGCCGCACAAGCTGTTCATCCGTTCGATCCCCGGCAACCCGCGCAACAGCGGCAACCTCCACGGCTTCCCGCAGAAAGTTCTCCTCCAGAAGCTCGGCCATGGAAAACCGCGCCACACGGGTAGCGGATTGTGGAATGATGTCGACAAGCCCATCCGACGACAATCGCCCCAACGCCTCGGCGACCGGTGATCGCGAAACTCCCAGGTGCTCGCAAAGCGCCCCTTTGCGCAGCGTTGCACCCGGCTCGAATGCCATATCCAGTATGCAGCGCCGCAATGCAGTATAGACCCGTTGCCCAAGTGGGCCGTCCAGATCATTTATATCGAGCATTTGGTCCGGCAATCGCATCATTTGTCCCCTAAACTGACATGTTAGTTGACATGTGAGTCAAGTCAAGCTAGTTATCAACTTAGCCAGCAGAACCGTTGTTATCCATAGGAATGTGCTAAATGACTTCACTGCCCCGCGCACTGACGCTCAACCCGCAGGACAATGTCGCCATTGCCTTAACTGATATTGCCGCGGACGAAGTGTTCGGCAGCGGTCTTGTCAAATCGCTTCAGCCGGTTGCACGGGGCCACAAGATCGCGATTTCACCCGTAAAAGCCGGGCAAAACGTATTGCGATACGGGCAGATCATCGGTCAGGCGACTGCCGACATCGCGGTCGGAGAGCATGTTCATGTGCACAACCTCGGGATGGGCGCGCACGCTCAGAACTATGCACATGCCAGCGAGGCCGTGGCCCTTGGCATGGTGCCGGACACGAGAACGTTTGACGGCTATCACCGGGCCGATGGTCGGGTCGGGACGCGCAACTATCTTGGCATCCTGACTTCCGTGAACTGTTCCGGTTCGGTCGCAAAATTCATCGCGGAGGCGGCTGAGCGGTCAGGGCTGCTGGATGACTTTCCCAACATCGACGGCATCGTTCCGATCAGCCACGGGACAGGGTGCGGCATGTCCGGCAAGGATGAAGGCTATGACACGTTGTTCCGCACGCTGACGGGCTATGCGCAACACCCCAACTTTGGCGGTATCCTGCTGATTGGTCTTGGCTGCGAGGTTTTGCAGGTCTCGGCCCTTGTCGACGGGCGGCCGATCCGTGCGGATGGCACGTTGCGCTACATGACGATCCAGCATGAAGGTGGCACCCGCAAGACCATCGACAAGGGTCTTTCAGAATTGCGTGGTATTGCCGAACTTGCCAACACCGCCACCCGAAAACCCGCCCCGATTTCGCATCTGATGGTAGGGATGCAATGTGGAGGGTCTGATGGTTACTCTGGCATCACGGCAAATCCTGCGCTTGGCGTCGCTTCTGATTTGCTGGTCCGCCATGGTGGCACCACGATCTTGTCAGAGACGTCCGAGATCTATGGCGCAGAGCATTTGCTAACGCGGCGCGCCGCGTCGGTTGAGGTGGGCGAGAAGCTGATTGCCCGCGTGCGCTGGTGGGAAGATTACACCGCCCGCAACAAAGGCGAGATGGACAATAATCCCAGCCCGGGCAACAAGCGCGGCGGGCTGACGACGATCCTTGAAAAATCCCTCGGGGCGGTGGCCAAAAGCGGCACTGCGCCCCTGACCGATGTCTACCTTTTCGCGGAACGGATCGACAAAAAGGGCTTTGTCTTCATGGACAGTCCCGGATTTGACCCCTGCTCGGTGACAGGCCAGATCGCATCGGGTGCAAACCTGATCGTGTTCACGACGGGGCGCGGATCGGTGTCGGGCTACATGCCGACGCCCTGCATCAAGATTGCGACAAATTCCGAGATGTATCGCCGCATGGCCGACGACATGGACGTGAACTGCGGCGACATAATCAGCGAGGGTGTGAGCCTGCACGACAAGGGCCAGGAAATTTTTGAGATGTTCATTCGCATTGCCTCGGGCGATCGTACAAAAAGCGAAGACCTCGGCTTTGGCGGCGTCGAGTTTGTACCATGGCAAATTGGCGCGGTGATGTGAAAAAGGGAAAAAATATGACACTGAACAACAAGACCGTTCTGATAACGGCCGCAGGCCAGGGGATCGGCGCAGCAAGTGCGCTGGCCTGTGCGCAGGCGGGCGCAACGGTGATCGCAACAGACCTGAATCCGTCCCTGCTGAAAAAGTTGGATGGCGTTGCCGGGATTGAAACGCGTGTTCTCGACGTCACAGACGCCAAAGCGATCACGGCACTTGCCGCTGACCTTCCGGATCTGGACGGATTGTTCAACTGCGCAGGTATCGTCCATCACGGCAGCGTCCTGGATTTGACCGATGCGGATTGGGCCTTTGCGCTTGACCTGAACGTCACATCGATGGTCCGGATGTGCCGCGCCTTCACGCCCGGCCTGTTGCGTCGTGCCAAAAGCGAAGGCAGCGCCTCGATCCTGAACATGTCATCTATGGCATCGTCCGAGAAAGGGTTCATTAACCGCACGGCATATGGCGCCACAAAAGCCGCCGTGATCGGGCTGACCAAGGCAATTGCAGCAGATTTCGTCGCGCAGAACCTGCGGTGCAATGCGCTGTGCCCCGGCACGGTCGACACCCCTGCCCTGCAAGGACGCATTGCCTCGGCACCGGACCCGGTTCAGGCGGAAAAAGACTTCATCGCGCGGCAGCCAATGGGCCGTTTGGCCACGGTAGACGATATGACGCCGACAATAGTGCACCTTTTGTCCGACGGCAGCCGCTTCATCACCGGTCAAACCGTACTGGTCGACGGCGGTTGTACGATCTAGCGATTTCGGTTGGCTTGGGAGGGCCGGAGACATGACATATCTGGTGGAGATGAAAGGGATCGAGAAACGCTTTCCCGGTGTTCATGCCCTTAAAGCCGTCCAGTTCGGTCTTCGCGCAGGTGAGGTTCACGCCCTGATGGGCGAAAACGGTGCCGGAAAATCCACTCTGATGAAAATCATGGCGGGCATTTATCCACGCGACGGTGGCGAAATGCTTGTCGATGGTAAACAGGTCACGCCTGATGGCCCCCGCGCCGCCCAGGATCTTGGCATCGGAATCATTCACCAGGAGCTGAGCCTGATGAACGATCTGACCGCTGCCCAGAACGTGCTGATCGGACGAGAGCCGCGCCACAGGTTTGGCTTGCTCGATGAACCGGCGCTGAACAAAAAGACCGCCGGGATATTTGCGTCGCTCAATCTGAAGATGGACCCGCGCACCAAAGTCAGCACACAAACCATTGCCCGGCAACAGTTGATCGAAATAGCCAAGGCATTGTCCTATAACCCGCGCGTGTTGATCATGGACGAGCCGACAGCCGCGCTCAATGACGCCGAGATCAATGAGTTGTTCAAGGTGATCCGCAAGCTCAAGGCCGATGGTGTTGGCATCGTCTACATCAGCCACCGCATGGACGAGATCAAACGCATCGCGGATCGCGTGACGATTCTGCGGGACGGCGCCTATATCGACACTGTCGATGCCGCAGACACGCCACTGTCCAAGATAATTCAGTTGATGGTGGGTCGCGAGGTCACGCAAAGCACCGCTGATGTTCCAGACACATCGCCAAACCCTGTCGCCTTGGAGGTGCGCAACCTGTCGCGCGGCAAAGAGGTGCGCAATGTCAGTTTTGCAGTGCGCAAGGGCGAAATCCTTGGTTTTGCAGGCCTCATGGGGGCGGGACGCACCGAGGTCGCACGCATGATCTTCGGCGCGGACCCCCGTGACAAAGGCGAGATTCTGGTTGCCGGCCAGCCTGTCGACATCCGCTCACCGCACACAGCCGTTCAGGCGGGAATCGGGTACTTGTCGGAAGACCGGAAACACTTTGGTCTGGCCGTGGATATGACTGTCCGCGCCAACATTGCCATGGCGCATATGCGTAAATTCATCAATCGCATCGGGGTGTTGGACGAAGCCGGGATGAAGCGCACGGCAATCAGCTATATTGATCAGCTTGGAATCCGAACGCCATCCGATATGCAGCAGGTCCGGCTTTTGTCAGGGGGCAACCAACAAAAAGTCGTGATCGCGAAATGGCTTTTGCGCGACTGCGATATTTTGATTTTTGACGAACCCACCCGCGGTATCGACGTCGGCGCGAAGTCGGAAATCTACGCACTGCTTAAGGATCTTGCGGCCCAAGGGCGCGCGATCATCGTGATCTCGTCTGAACTGCCCGAGGTCATGCGCCTGAGCCATCGCATCGCTGTGATGTGCGAAGGCCGGCTGACCGGAATCCTGTCAGGCGGGGCAGATACGACACAGGAACAAATCATGGAATTGGCCACGCAGCGAGAGCCTTCGTTGTCTGGCGTGGAGGGATCAGCATGACGACAACCTCGGTTAATGCTCCGAAATCGGTGCTCTCGCGGATCATCGCCGCGGCGGCGCATCAACGGATTCTGGCTTTCGCAAGTCTCATCGTTTTGCTGATCGGCTTTTCCATTGCCTCGGCCAACTTTATGCAAACATCAAACATGATCGCGATCTTGCAGGCTGCGTCGGTCAACGGTGTTCTTGCCATAGCCGTGACGTTGGTGATCATTACCGGCGGCATAGATCTTTCAGTCGGAACGATGATGACGTTCTGCGCGGTCATCACCGGGGTCGTCCTGACCTATGCCGGAATGCCGCTGCTGCTGGGCGTCTTTGCGGCTGTCCTGACCGGCGCTCTTTGCGGGACCTGCTCGGGATCGTTCGTGGCGAAGATGGCGATCCCGCCGTTCATTGCGACGCTTGGAATGATGCTGATCCTCAAAGGTCTCAGCCTGGTCATTTCGGGGACCAGGCCGATATATTTCAACGATACTCCAGGTTTCAGTGACATTTCGCGGGGCTCCCTGATTGGCGAAGTCCTGCCGGTTTTGCCAATTCCCAACGGTGTCCTGATCCTGTTCGTTGTCGCCGCCACAGCGTCCTTTATTCTGAACCGGACGGTATTGGGCCGCTACTGCTTTGCCCTGGGGTCAAACGAGGAATCGGTGCGCCTGTCGGGCGTGAACACCGATCGCTGGAAGATTTTGATTTACGCTCTTGCCGGATCAATCGTCGGCAT
>TARA_R110002111_G_scaffold240432_1_pt1 | contig 19138 bp, 13 predicted proteins | sample TARA_R110002111 | Tara Oceans TARA_R110002111 (sample SAMEA4397363) | marine metagenome | biome: Polar Biome; feature: [ZZZ] marine water layer (ENVO:01000295); material: water (ENVO:00002006), including particulate matter (ENVO:01000060) such as... | depth 199 m | reverse complement strand
TCCGCCGGGGTAAAACCCATGAGGGTTCGAGTCCCTCCAGGCTCATTAGATGCCTTCTGCACAGAACGGCAAGCACCTGCATGGATCGGCATAACTGCTGATCCTTTTTCATTTTGCGCTCTGTTATGTTGCTCTTTGCTGGTTGTAGCGGATTGTTGCTGCGCCGGCATATGCGCCCGTAGTGCGCCGCATTCTGCGCTACTTCTTGTATCTCGGTTTGCACCTTTCGAAATCATGACTGTGTTTGCAGCTCGCTTAAAATCCTCATCACGAACCATGTGATAGTGGGCCTCAGCAATGGCTTGTGTATGCCCCATCCAAGCGGTACAGATCGCTGCGGGGTATTGTGCTGCCAGTTCAGTGGCCCGGCTTGCCCTCATCGCATTGAACAATCGGGGCCATGCAGTCAATCCGGCTCGGTTGATGATCCGATTTAGATTCGTTCGGAGATTTGCTGAGGTGCATCGATAGCGACCTACAACAAACTCTGCTCCCACAGGAGCACGATCAAATGCATCTTGGAGGATGGTTTGCAACTCAGGGAACAAGGGCACCATGCGTTCACCTTTGCCTACGTGTCGCTCAGTCTTAGGGGATCGAACAATCATCCTATTTTGATCCCAATAAATATCGCTCCAACGAACACCAAGCACCTCCGAGGGGCAACGCAACCCACCAAAGCGAGCGAGAGCGATAATGCATCGCCAATCAGCATCAGGAGCCCCCTCAATTAGCTTGTGTGCATCTTCGGGTGTGAGATAATACATCCGCTCTCTGTTTGTCTGCGAGCCGCCTCTGACACCCTCAAACGGATTAATAGAAATCATTGTCCATCGAACCGCTTGCTTAAAGAACATGCGAGCAATCTGGATTTCCTTAGAGACCTTTGCATTTGCATATTGTTTATCCACGAGCCAAACACGATACCTGTCTGCATCATGTGACGTAATGGAATCTAAAGTGCGATCATTTTCAAAATGCTCAGTGAGTAGCCGCTTGCTCTGGGCATATCTCGTACGGGTAGAATCCTTTACATTCATCGTGGAAAACGCCTCATCTAACAAACCACCGAGTGTGTGTTTTTTAGCTGATGATCTTTCCTCAACAAGATCAACCTGAACTAGCTTGTTATAGGCATCATCTGGAAGTTCTGATAGCCATTGAGCGGTTTGTGAACCGATGGAAGTGTTCATCTTGACTGATGAAATCAAAGGCTCAACTCGGGCTTTGAAAGCCTCTGCTGCTTTCACATTAACTTTACCTAATCGGATTGTTCGCCGATCGCCTTTGGCAAACATGAACTGAATACGTTTGGAACCGCCTTTATCTCGAATGAGTGATGCCATTATTTATCGCCTTCCATAATTAATTCTACAGTATCTCTGACGACTCTGCGAGTTTCATTGTTCAGATTGAGACCATGAATCTCTGCTGGGGTAATCCCGTCTAAATGATTAGAATCACATACACCGTCATAGTCCGCCACATTTCCTACTATGGAATCTATGGCGGTCTTTGGTTCATGTTGGCGGTCTATGGATGGCAATGTCCACATCCAACGCCCCTTGATTCCAAAGCCTTCTCGTCTTGACGTTACTCCAATACGCTTCTTAGCTCGCTCGATCGTGCGCCATGCCAGCCCATCCCGCTCGGCCATGCTCTTGATTTCACTTGATTCAACTGCTCCATCGCTCAGTACATCACGTAGCCAATCCCCCGCATCATCACCTGCGTTGTTCCCGCCGGTGATCTTTGCAAGCACTTCGGCTGCACTGATGTTTACCACATCGGATGACCAATTCACCCGAGCGGGTTTATCGCCAATTGTAAACGAAAGCCCTGTCGCAGGTTCTGCTAGGTTCATTTTTCCAGACAACAATAATCGTCGATCCTCATCATCTGGGTCACGCATCAAATGGAGCACCGATCTTGCAAGCCCTGTGAATGCTCTTGAGCCAAGCACCATATCGTCTGGATTAATTGCCGCCCCCTTGCGTTGGTGAGCTACCAACAACACCGCCGCTCCCGTTTCTTGGGCGAGCGCTGCCAATGGTGCCAAAACCCCACGCACTTCATTATCACGATGTGCATCAACTCGACCACCCATGTAAGAGCCGATGGGATCAATCACAATCAACCTCACATCCTCAATTATCTTGAGTGCTTGTCGAAGCGGATCAATATCAGCTAATGTGAATGCACCCTCTATCAATTTTCCAGTTTTACACTTGGCATGAACACCTTTTAGTATAAAAACCCGATCTGGATCAGCCTCGTGTGCATCAAGCCGAGGGCGAATAGTGTCGCCGGGATCATCCTCAGCTGATACGAGCAAAACATTTCCCACTTTACAAGTAGATCCATCGGGCCAATTACTTCCAGTGCTTACTCGGGCCGCCAAATCGAGCGTTGCGAAAGATTTACCTTCTCCAGGTCGACCTACCAACAAACTTAGACGACCTAAGGGGAGTCGGCCGGGCCATAGCCAGTTCACTTCTTGAGCCTCCACATCGGACATACATACGAGAACGGGGCTGCCAGCAGCTTTGGCGGGTGTTGTTTCCCCATGTTCGGAATGTAGTGAAAAGCACTCTTGAGTCAATCCGATTGCTTCATATATGCTTTCAGTCGTGCATTGATTTCGACAAAAAGCGACCACTTTCCCACCCTCATTTAACCCGATTTTCAAGTCAGCTTTCATTCCTTTGTGAGCAGGACATATGGATTTCCATTCCTTACCTGATTGTTCGGGGATGTAACCATGTAACTTAAGTGTGTCAAGAACATGCTGCAAGGGAATTGACTTACTCATGCCTATCCCCCTGACACAGCTCAAGGTTACTAATGCAGTTGATGTGCATCAGTTTAAAGATGACTTGTATCATCTTTATTCTCGCAAGTTTTTTACGCATCAGCGCGGTGTTGAGAGTGAATAAATCATTCATTTGTTTTCACCACCATTCTTGGAATGGCGATCGATGAACGCTTCAATATCACTCAACTTGATAAACACCGCCCGACGATATTTGCTGTAGTGAATCTCTCCAGAGCTCATGTAATTCCGAAGCGTCCGTTCAGACACATGGAGAAACTCAGCTGCTTCTTTAGGGCGAAACAACTGATTTTGGTTAAAATGTATTTGATTGGCGGATTCAGTGTGCTGATTAGTTGTGTGCTGATGTTGAATATTTTGGGCGGCCATGCCACATACTTTCCGATAGTAAGAACTATCTTGAGATGGGCTTCCTGCCTAGTTTTTGTTGTTGACCAGAGCGGTCATTAACAGCATACTAGGGTCAAACATGTCTGTCCAGTACATTAACCATAAATAACCGGCAACATTCTTGTTTAACGAATGTTATCAAAGAGAATGATAACCCAAACAATGCTCATGCTACATACCCTTGAACAGCAGGGATCGGCAACGAGCGGAATCAACAGGATGTAAACTGCTCGGTGGATTAATCAAAAAATTTACAGGGCAGTCACAAGAAATCTCGAAATAATGACAATTCGCTCTCTGGCTGCTCACAGTTAAGTTCCTGAAAGAACTGGGTAACATGGACCGAGATCCCGGCGACCGAGTCTTCCTATCCCAAAGCGAGCAGCCACTAGTACATGAGGGATATGTAAATGATGTCCTCAAGAAGACGGATTGCATTCGATTAGCATTTACCCGGTTGATGAAGAGACTTGATATCCCACAGGATCGTGGTTTCTACGCATTGCGAAAGACGGCTGCATCTGAAATCGAACGGATAGATCCGATGTGCACCGAAGGCTACCTTGGACATTCTAGACGTGGATTAACAAACCATTATGCAGTAAGAGACTGGGACAGAATCGATGTCGCTGTGTTGGAGTTGAGTGGATCGTTCAACTTTGAATCAACAACAGAACCGGCCTAAGAATAATTGCCAGACAATCGAGCACATCTACATCCCAATCCACAGCATTTTCCTTCACATTCCTGCCACCACATTTTGTTAAAGCACCCCTTATGACAAGCCAAAGGGCGGCAGCCAAAGCAATCTCCAATCCGCCACCGGCCTCTCCACTCTCGTCTAACCCAAGCCTCAACAACCACTTGCCCAACACAACCTGCTTCGAATGGTTGTGGCGAGCGAGGTATCCCTGACCACATGTTGTCACCAAACCCAAGCCATGCAGGGAATTACGAACTCGTTTCGCTATGATACCCCTCGTATGTCCGGTTGCCGTCAGGGAGTCCCCATATGAGCAATGCTCGTTTGTATCTCTAGATACACCGTTTTACGGACATATTGAAGATTCATCCGCTATTCAATTGAAATAAATATGACCACACTCGAAAAACAACTAGAAGATGAGTTTATTGGCAAACTCCAAGAAATGAAGTATGACTACCGCGATGACATTCGTGACAAGCGGGCACTAGAGCAAAATTTCAGACAAAAATTTGAGGATCTCAATCGAGTCAAACTGACCGACAGCGAGTTTAGTAGACTTATGGAAGACATCATCACCGCTGATGTTTTCGAAGCGGCTACCAAACTCCGAGAGGTAAATGATTTCACCCGTGACGATGGCACCCCGCTCAACTACACCCTCGTCAATATCAAAGACTGGTGTAAAAACACCTTTGAAGTGATCAACCAACTCCGGATCAACACAGATAACAGTCATCATCGGTACGATGTCATTCTGCTCATCAATGGCATCCCTTGCGTGCAGATCGAACTCAAGACGCTCGGTATCAATCCCCGCCGAGCCATTGAGCAAATTGTCGAGTACAAGAACGATCTAGGCAATGGCTATACCAAATCATTACTCTGCTTTATGCAGTTATTCATCGCGAGCAATCGGACTGAAACATGGTACTTCGCCAACAACAACACTCGCCACTTTAAGTTTGATGCCGACGAACGGTTCTTGCCGGTGTATCAGTATGCGGATGAAGACAACAACAAGATTACTCATCTCGACGACTTCACCGAAAAGTTCCTCGCCAAATGCACGCTTGGAAGAATGATCAGTCGGTACATGGTGCTTGTTGCCAGCGAAGAAATGCTTTTGATGATGCGCCCGTATCAGATCTATGCAGTGAAAGCTATTGTCGATTGCATTGATCAAAATTGTGGAAATGGCTACATTTGGCACACCACCGGCAGTGGCAAAACTCTGACCTCCTTCAAAGCGTCCACACTGCTTAAAGACAAGGAAGAAATCGAGAAATGCCTCTTTGTCGTGGATCGCAAAGATCTCGATCGACAAACCCGATTGGAGTTCAACAAGTTCCAAGAGAACTGTGTCGAAGAGAACACCAACACCGAAAGCCTCGTCAGAAGACTCCTCTCAGATCATTATGCTGACAAAGTGATCGTCACAACTATCCAGAAGCTCGGCCTCGCTCTTGACGAGAACAGCAAGCGAAGCAAGGCGATGAAGAAAAAGGGCAAGCCAACCTACAAAGATCGGCTCGAACCACTCCGCGACAAACGAATGGTCTTCATCTTCGATGAATGTCACCGTTCTCAGTTTGGTGAAAACCATAAATCAATCAAAGAGTTCTTCCCTAACTCGCAGCTCTTCGGCTTTACAGGCACTCCGATCTTCGCAGACAATGCGACAAAGAAGAAAGTAGAAAACAAGGAAGAGTCGTTCTACACGACCGTCGATCTCTTTCAGAAACGACTTCACGCCTACACCATCACCAACGCCATCGAAGACAAGAATGTCCTCCGCTTCCATGTAGACTACTTCAAACCCGACGGCGAAGAGAAACCAAAGAAAGATCAAGTCCTCGCCAAGAAGGCTGTCATCGAAGCCATCATCTCCAAACACGATCAGGCGACCGCGAATCGAAGATTCAACGCCGTTCTTGCCACCGCATCAATCAATGATGCGATCAAGTATGTTGAGGAGTTCAAAGAGGTTCAGGTCCAAAAACATTCAGAGGACGAAGAATTCAAACCGCTCAAGATCGCATGTGTTTTCTCGCCCCCTGCAGAAGGCAACCAAGATGTCAAGCAGATCCAAGAAGATCTACCACAAGAAAAAGCGGACAACGAAGAAGATCCTGAAGGCAAGAAGAAAGCCCTCAAAGAGATCATCGCAGATTACAACACCCACTACGACACCAATCATCGGATCTCCGAGTTTGATCAGTATTACCAAGATGTTCAGAAGCGAATCAAAGACCAAAGGTTTCCAAACGAAGACCTCGACAAAAAGGGCGAAGAGAAAATCGATATCACCATCGTCGTGGACATGCTCCTCACCGGGTTCGATTCCAAATACCTCAACACGCTCTATGTCGACAAGAATCTCAAACATCACGGCTTGATCCAAGCGTTCTCACGCACAAACCGAGTACTCAACAGCACCAAGCCCTACGGGAACATCCTCGACTTCCGCCAGCAAGAAGATTCTGTCAATACCGCAATCACACTCTTCTCAGGCGCAGAAGGCAAGAAGGCCAGTGAGATCTGGCTCGTTGATGATGCTGACACGGTGATTACAAGCTTCGAAGCCGCGGTCAAGGAACTCAACCAGTTCATGGAATCTCATGGGCTCGAGGCTGCACCGGAACAAGTATTCAACATCCCCGGCGACGAAGCAAAGGCCCAAATCGTCAACAAGATCAAAGAAGTCCAACGCCTCAAAACCCAGCTCGATCAGTACACGGATCTCACAGAGGAGCACAAAGACGCAATCAGCGAAGTCATGCCAGAAGATGACATCCGTGCGTTCAAAGGGGCGTACCTCAGCATCGCTCAACACCTCAAAGAACAACGCTCCGAGCCCGGCGGCGATGTGCCGCAAGAAGTTGATGATGTCGATTTCGAGTTTGTGCTCTTCGCCTCGGCGATGATCGATTATGACTACATCATGTCCCTCATCACTGATTACTCCAACCAAACCCCAGGCAAGGAAAAGATGAGCCGAGAACAGCTCGTCGGGATCATCGCGTCCGATGCTAAGTTCATGGATGAGCGGGATGAAATCACCCAGTACATCGACACCATCGAGGTTGGTAAGGGGCTCGACAAAGACGAAATCATCGATGGGTACGACGCATTCAAAGCTGAGAAGCACGCCAAGGAGGTCAATGATATCGCAACCAAGCACGGGCTCGAGCAAGCACCGCTCCAGGCATTTGTCAAGCTCATCCTCCAGCGTAAAATCATCGACGGCGATCACCTCTCTGACCTCTTCATCCCGATGGAACTGGGATGGAAGGAGCGGGTCGATCGCGAGTTGCAACTGATGAACGATCTCAAGCCATTGCTCCGCAAGCGTGCGAAGGGCCGAGAGATCTCAGGACTGAGTGCCTGGGACCACTAACGCGGAGGCAGGGACGATGACGCGAAAGAGCAAGAAAGAACTCAAGCCGAAGCTGAGATTCCCTGAGTTTCGGGATGAGCCGGGGTGGATTGAGAAGAAACTGGGAGACGCAATAACTCTCGAATACGGAAAATCGTTACCCGAGAAGGACCGTAATCCAGGTGATGTACCCGTAGTCGGGTCGAATGGAATCGTTGGCTTTCACAATATGTCTTTAACCAATGGTCCTGCAATTGTAATTGGGCGAAAGGGCTCTGCCGGGCATATTAACTGGGTTAAACAGGACTGTTTTCCAATCGACACCACTTACTTTGTGGATATTCAAAATGGTCGTGATTATCTAAAGCATTTTGTTTGGAGAACTCTTGAATCTTGCAAGCTTGATCAAATTAGAGATTCAGGTGCAGTTCCTGGATTGAACAGAAACGATGTATATGCAATTCGTAAATCATTCCCTCTTCCAGCCGAACAATCCCGCATCGCCGAGTGTCTCTGTTCGATCGACGAGCTGATCGCGGCCCATGAGCGGAAGCTGGAGTTGCTCAAGGACTATAAAAAAGGCCTCATGCAATCGCTCTTCCCTCGCCCCGGCGAAACCCAACCCCGCCTCCGCTTCCCGGAGTTCCGAGATGGACCGGAGTGGGCGAGACGAACACTTGCTTCCACTTGCGACTTGCAAGCTGGAACATTTGTACCTGCAGCAGAAATCTATACTGATCGTACTACTGGCCTTTACCCATGCTATGGAGGAAATGGCTTGCGTGGATATACCAAGTCACATACACACAAGGGAAAGTACTCACTGATTGGTCGCCAAGGAGCACTATGTGGAAACATCAATCAAGTTGATGGCCAGTTTCATGCTACTGAACATGCGCTTGTTGTATATCCGAAAGACGGAATAGATACCGATTGGCTCTATCATCTGCTTGGCATACTCAACTTGAATCAGTATGCAATTGGTCAAGCACAGCCAGGATTGTCAGTGGGAAGGCTCAAGGACATATCGCTACATGTTCCAATCGAAGAAGATGAACAGCATCAGATTGCAAATTGTCTTTCAACACTAGATCAGTTGATGAACGCATGCTCGATGAGCATAGATGGCCTGGTTCTTCACAAGAAGGGACTCATGCAGCAGCTTTTCCCATCGCCAGTTTCCATAGAGCAGGATGATTAATGGCAAAAGTTGATCATCATGACGATCTCCCGGCACTAGCAATGCACTTGCGGACTGAGCTCCACGAACTTCGCTATGTACTTCTCTATGCGTACAACGGTATAGGAAAGACACGCTTGTCTCGTGATTTCAGTGAGATTGGCAAGATCTATAATCTCGATCGTGAACCTGTCATGGCAGACACGTTGTATTTCAACGCGTTCACAGAGGACTTGTTTACATGGGACAACGATCTTGAATATGACGAACGCCGGATTCTCAAACTGAATACCAGATCACGCTTCTTTGTAGGCTTGGCCGAGTTCGAGATCGAAAACCGAGTTCGCTCCATACTCAATCACTTCGCAGATTTTGGCATAAAAATTGACTTGAAGTATGAAGATCCCAGCGCAGATGATGAAAAACCATTTTTGAAAGAAGGATTCGTTTCATTCAACCGTGAGATACTCATCGAAGAGAATGGGCAATCACGATCCGAGACAATAGAGGATATCAAAATCTCCCGAGGCGAGGAAAGCATATTCGTCTGGTGCTTTTTCATGGCAATTGTTGAAATTGTCCTCGATCCAGATATGGATTCGTATGACTGGGTCAAGTACATCTATATCGATGACCCTATCTCATCGCTCGATGAGCAGAATGCGATCAAGGTTGCGACTCATCTTGCTTTAACAATCAAACAAGCTCATAAAAATCATGCGGCTGGTAAACACGAAGATTGTCCACCCGGTATCGTAATTTCAACTCACCATCCGTTGTTCCATAATGTGCTCTGGAATGAGTTCAATAACGATCAAAAAAAGGAGCGTGCACAGCGCCTTTTTCTGTCTCGTGACTGGAACACAGGCGAGTATTTAACCAGGAATACAAAAGACACCCCCTTCTTTCACCACATAGCGAATCTTATGGAACTTTACGAGCGAGTTGAAGCTGGGAATCTTGACACCTATCACTTCAACTCATTAAGAGTCGTAGTAGAAAAAACCTCCAATTTTCTTGGCTACAACACTTTCAGCGACTGCATCAAACGCCAGATGGATGACTACGACGGCGTACTCCATGCTCGTATGCTCAACCTTCTCAGCCACGGTGGCTACTCACTTTATGAACCCTTCAAAATGGGTGAAGACAACATACAACTGTTTAAAAAAATTCTGCACGCATTCATCCAAGATTATGCATTTAGCGAGCAGCACTTTCCAGGCTTGCCTGCGACAAAGCAGCAAGAGAATAATGAGGCAACCAGCACATGACCGACAACGACCAAAGACAACTCGGCAAAATTCTCTGGGATATCGCGGATCAGCTTCGCGGCTCGATGAATGCCGATGACTTCCGGGACTACATGCTCTCGTTCCTTTTCCTCCGCTATCTCTCGGACAACTACGAGACAGCAGTCAAGAAGGAGCTGGGCAAGGACTACCCAGCCATCGAGGGCGATGATCGGCGTGTGCCGTTGGCTGTCTGGTATGCAAATAATCCCGACGACATCGCGGAGTTTGAGAGACAAACCCGCCGCAAAACGCACTACATCATCAAGCCCGAGCACCTGTGGGCAAGCATCGCCAACATGGCTCGCACACAGCACGAGGATCTGCTCAGTACGCTCCAAGCAGGGTTTAAATACATTGAGAATGAATCATTTGAGAGCACCTTCCAGGGGTTGTTCTCAGAGATCAATCTTGGGTCGGACAAGCTTGGGCGGACCTACTCCGACCGCAATGCCAAACTGTGTACGATCATTTCAAAGATCGCCGAGGGGCTCGCAGAGTTTTCCAAGGACATCGATAAGCTCGGCGATGCGTATGAGTACCTGATCGGCCAGTTTGCGGCGGGCTCGGGCAAGAAGGCCGGCGAGTTCTACACGCCTCAGCAGATCTCGACAATCCTTTCAAAGATCGTGACGCTTGATAGCCAAGAACCAAAGACCGGCCCAAAGAAACGGCTCGAAAGCGTCCTCGATTTCGCGTGCGGCTCAGGCTCGTTGCTGCTCAATGTCCGCAACCAGCTCCCCGACCACGGCATCGGAAAGATCTTCGGCCAAGAAAGCAACATCACGACTTACAACCTCGCACGGATGAACATGCTCCTTCATGGGGTAAAGGATTCAGAGTTCGAGATCTACCACGGCGACACGCTCAAGAACGAATGGGATTATCTCCGCGAAGAGAACCCCGCCAAGAAGCCATACTTTGATGCTGTGGTGGCTAATCCGCCGTTCAGTCTCCGCTGGACACCCGGCGAAGCGATGAACGATGACGTCCGATTCAAGAACTACGGCATCGCACCCAAATCAGCCGCGGACTTCGCGTTCCTGCTCCATGGATTCCACTTTCTCAAAGAGGATGGTGTCATGGCGATCATTCTACCTCACGGCGTGCTGTTCCGAGGTGGAGCCGAAGCCAAGATCCGAAAGAAGCTTCTTGAGGATGATAACATCGACACCATTATCGGACTGCCTGCCAACCTGTTCTACTCGACAGGTATACCTGTGTGTATTTTGGTACTCAAGAAATGCAAGAAGCATGACGATGTGCTGATCATTAATGCAAGTGAAGGATTCGACAAGGTCAAGCGGCAAAACGAGCTCAAACCTTGCAATATCAATAAAATCATCGACACCTATCAGCATCGGAAAGAGGAGAAGCGGTACTCTCGCCGTGTGTCGATGGATGAAATCAAAGAGAACGATTTCAACCTGAATATATCCCGCTATGTGAGTACTGCCAAACCCGAGCCCATCATCGATCTCGATAAAGTCCACAAGGAACTGGTCGATATCGAAGGGGCAATTGCCACAGCTACCAAGAAGCACAACAAGTTCCTCAAAGACCTAGGACTTGACCTATTGCCAATGCCCAAGGAAGAAAAGAAGCAAGAGAGTTAGGAACTGATATGCCAATCGAAGTAGGAATCTGGAAACTCGGCGATTCGCCATCACCCATAGTATTTGAGCCGATGGAGAGCGAGAGCAAGCTTGAAGAAGTGCTCGCCCATGACCTCGGGATCGCTGACCCAAGCCTTCTGTTGATCGGGCGGCAAGTCCCAACGGATCACGGCAAGTTCATCGACCTCCTTGCAATCGATGCCGACGGCAAGCTGGTCGTGCTTGAGCTCAAGAAGAACCGCACTCCACGCGAGGTGGTTGCCCAACTTCTGGACTACGGCTCATGGGTGCGCACGCAAGAAGATCACGAAATTGCTGATCTATTCGAGTCATACTTGAAGAAGTATGAGCCATGCCATGCGGGCACCTCGCTTGATGATGCATTCTGCGCCAAGTTTGGTGTCAAGAGCATGCCTGAATCACTCAACGACTCGCATGAGCTAGTGCTGGTTGCAGGCGAGCTCGACGACAGTTCAGAGCGGATCATCGGCTATCTGGCCGACGAGTACGGCGTTGCAATCAACGCGGTGTTCTTCCGATTCTTCCGTGATGGCGACAACGAGTACCTCAGCCGAGCATGGCTTATTGATCCGGGTGAAGTCGATGCCAAGGTCGAAGAGAAACGCGAGAAGGGCCAATGGAACGGCGAGTACTATGTTTCATATGGCCACGGGCTTGGTCGAGACTGGGAAGACGCCCAAAAATACGGCTTCATATCTGCCGGTGGCGGGGCGTGGTACTCTCGGACTCTGAGTATTCTTGAACCCGGAGCTCGGATCTGGGTGAATATTCCAGGCAGCGGGTACGCGGGCGTAGGGATTGTCGAGGATGTGGCCGTTCCTTTTGGAGAGTTTAAAGTGGAGGACGCGGACGGAAACCGTGTGCCGTTCAGTTCGCTACCTCTCAGCGCCTCCTACCACAAGAAGGAAGAGGCGGCTGATCCAACGAAGGTCGAACGCTTCGTCAGGGTCAAATGGCTCAAGACCGTTCCAGTATCCGAAGCATTCCGCGAGAAAGGCTTCTTCGGCAACCAGAACTCCGCCGCTAAACCAAGAGCCAAGAGTTGGCAGTATACAGTAGAGCGTCTCAAACAGAGGTTCGGAGTTGTGGATTGATTCACAACATGAGACCCCTAAGTTTTTAGCGTAGAGAAAGCCGGATGACTGCATTGAGAATGAAACAAACTTTGAGACAAACCGCACCAGATACCTGCTCACATGAGAAGAGAACCAGCCGATGAATTATGGTCAACCAAACATGCAAGACCCACAAGGACAAATCGGTGTGCCATCTGCTGATATTATCGATAACACCGAGACATATCTTACAAGTGTTGTCCAAGAGTTCCTACCGAAATCACGCCGCTTGAGTAGTGCTGTTGGTTTTTTATTCGTATCTGGACTCAAAGAGTTCGTAGATAGCCTCGCAGGCGTCGACGAGATTCGCCTGCTAATCGGCAACACGAGTACTCGCGAAACTATCGAGCAACTAGCTGTGGCACACAATCACATCGATCCTGTCAACGACGAGCTGGAGGGTCGTCGATTCTCTAAACGATCAGAACGGGCTGCATTCGCCCGGCATACCGCTGAACACATCCGAGATTCGCTGGGCTTTATGGATCAGGGCGAGCAAGAAGAGCAGCTTGCAAAACTTCTGATTAAGCTCATCAATTCTGGACAGCTTCGAGTTCGTGTCTACACCCGGGGCCGACTCAACGGCAGGGCGCACATCTTCGACTACAATGATCAGACCATTGAACCAGGCGTGGCGATCGTCGGCTCCTCGAATCTAACGCTCACGGGTATCCATGATCCTACAGAACTGAATGTCGTTGTTCGCAACAGTGAGTGCATGGACAATCATGCTGCAGTGACCGCATGGTTTGAGCGGCTGTGGGACGAATCACAGGACTTCAACGCCCTTCTGATGCAGGAACTCGAGGCATCATGGGCGGCTAAACCGGTTTCCCCGTGGGATATCTATCTCAAAACTCTTTATGCGCTAGTCAAATCCAGAGTAGACGAAAACGATGAGGCGTTGTTTGACGATGAAATCACTCAGAGTCTTACCGATTTCCAGCGTGTCGCCGTTCAACAAGCTGTGTCTCTAATCCGTCGACACAATGGCTGCTTTGTTGCGGATGTCGTCGGACTTGGCAAAAGTTTCATCGGGGCGGCCATCATCAAACACTTCGAGCGAAGTGAGGGGCGGCGAACCTTGATCGTGTGCCCGAAACCACTTGAAGAAATGTGGACTCTCTACAACGAACGCTACGGACTAAACGCCGCGATAGTGCCTATGAGCATGTTGCTCACCACTGATCGGGGCATTGATCTCTTCGAGCAATATCCGAATCGTGATCTTGTTCTAATCGATGAAAGCCATGGATTCCGAAACCCAGACAGCCAACGGTACGAGGCGTTGTCAACCTACCTCCAAGCCGATGATCGGAAGCTATGCTTGCTGACAGCAACTCCGCGTAACAGTCGTGCTTGGGATGTATTCCACCAGATAAAGCTCTTTCATCCCGAAGATGTGTCAGAGCTTCCGATTGCCCCCCCCGATCTCAGAGCATTCTTTAAGGGCATTGAAGATGGTTCGAAGTCCATCAAGGATGTCCTTCGCCATGTGATGATCCGTCGTACTAGGCGTCACATTCTACGGTGGTGGGGCGTGACCGCAGATACCCATGTACCAATGGTGGAACTTGACGATGATGATGCACGGCCGTATCTGTCTGGGGAGCGGCGGTGCTTCATTCGTGTAGGCGACCGGGAAAATTACTTTCCGCGCAGAGTGCTAGAAACAGTACGATATAGCATCGAAGACACCTACGAGGGACTCTACGAAGATATCCGAGGCAAACTCGCAGGAGCTCAGTCCCTTGATGGCAGCTTGACGCTGACTTACGCAAGATATGGGTTATGGGAATACCTACACCCCGAATTGAGGGGCGACGAACGATACGCTGACCTACATCGAACGGGAAAGAGTCTGCGTGGGCTGATCAGAGTCATGCTATTCAAGCGGTTAGAGTCGAGCGTGGCCGCATTCCGTACGACGGTTGAAAGACTGCTCAGCCGACATGAACTCTTCGCTCGTGCCATAGAGGAAGGAATGGTGCCTGCCGGCGAGGATGCCGAAGCCCTGCTAGGAAAAGCCGGCAAGGACGACGATGTGAACATTCTGCACCGCCTTGCATCGCTCACACAGAACTACCACATCACCGACTTCGATTCAGAGAAACTGCAGAAGGATTTATACAATGACATCGCGGTTTTGAGATCACTACTAGACTTGGTGGAACCAATTGCGGTCGAACAAGATGACAAGGTGCAAACACTCTTGTCGCGGCTTCGGTCAAAGGCTTGGGCAGGACGAAAAATTCTGGTGTTTACACAGTTTGCGGATACAGCTAAGTATCTCGGTCGAGTAATAGACCCCGATGAAACTCGTGACGATGTCGAGGTTATGTTTGGCCAGAACAAAAGCAAAGCCCGAGTAGTGGGTCGTTTTGCTCCGAAAGCTAATCCGGCGCTTGCGCCCAAAGACCAAACGGCAGAAATCATGATACTCGTGACTACAGATGTCCTGTCTGAGGGTCTGAACATGCAGGATTGTGACCTTGTAGTGAACTATGACCTGCACTGGAATCCCGTGAGACTCATCCAACGACTCGGCCGTATAGATCGTATTGGTTCTGAGCACGAAGAAATCAATGCGGTCAACTTTCTTCCAGAGACTGGGATTGAACAAAACCTCGGTATTCTTGCGTTGCTCCGACAACGCATTGCAGAAATCCATGAAACCATCGGCGAGGACGCTCAGATTCTTGAAGAAGACGAACGCCTGAACGAAGAAGCTATGTTTGCTATCTACGAAGGCGACACATCCGCACTCGATGATCCCGGCGGTGAAGATGAGACGCTTGATCTCAATGAGGCCGAGGAAGTATTACGCCATCTTGAGCGTGAAGATCCGCAGGAATACGCCCGAATTGCATCGCTGCGGGATGGAATCCGGTCGTCCAAGCCGGGAGTAGTCAAGGGTGTTTTCGCTCTATGCCAAGCGGGTGAATTCTTACAACCTATTGTAGTTGATGAATCGGGCGAGCCTATTACCAGCGACCTCGGTCGTGTCCTGCAAATGATCAAATCAGATCGGCATGACCCACCGCCTGCATCGATGCCAACCGGATTTGGAAAGCAAGTGCAGAGAATCCGTGAGAGTTTCGCTGAAACGGTTCGCTCGCGTGCAACCGCTCAAGGCCACGGGCATCGATTCAGCACAGGCCAAAAGTATGTACTGGATCATTTGGTCAACGCAATAGAGTGTGAAGACGATGAGGGACGAACAGCATTATTGTCGATGCTAAAGACTGCATTTTCGCAAACTCCAACGCCAGCAGTACGCAAGGAGCTTCAACGATTGAAGAAAAATGATGTTACAGGTCAGCGCCTCGTAGACGCGATACAAGATTTGTATACGAGGCATCGACTCCGGGACCGAGTTGGCGATAAGCACGGAACACGCCAAATGGATGTCCCACGAATTATTTGCTGTGAAGCATTAAAATAACGGGACAGTGGATGCAGGAACTAACACAGGAGATCGAATCACTCTTCGAACAATCCCCTCACGGATGTGAATGGATGAAGGTGCTCTTTTGGGATCTCCTGGATTTTGACCGGATTGCAATGCCAGTGCCTCTCGATGTGCTACCAGCGTCAGCCCGAGGTGGTGTTCAGGAAGCAACGCTATGGGCCGAATGCGGCGATCTCCGTACGATCATAATTCGCCACACTTCGGGCGACTGGACATCTGATACATTGGGACAAGTAGCTGGTACTCTCGCTCTAGTATGGCGTCGTGCACTCATGGTGTTTGCGGATTCGACAGAGACGAAGTGGCGTCTCGTGATTTGCATCCCAAGGTCAATTGGCCAAGCGGGTGAGTGCCGCGTCATCAATCTGTCCAATGGATGTCAAAATACTCGAATCTCGGAAATGCTAGCAACCCTCTCTCCCGAGACTACACCGTCGCAGAGTTTTGCTCTTCGGAATTTGTGGCACTTTGCAGAACCACTTATTGATCCTACGGAAAGTATTATGCTCGGATTGCCCCGCTGGCTACAGAGCCAGCTTAAGGACAGTAGCTTCGAGGATTTTGTCCGCCAGGCGGGTTCGCATACCAACCTCACGGGGGATGAGGAAGCAAGATTGGGTGAGCGGATTCAAGATGGAGACCGTGATGCGTGGCGAGAGCTTGTACGGCATAACATCCGGCTGGCAATTTGGGGGGCACGACGATTCGCTAAGTCTCAACTGGAGTTCGACGATCTGGTCCAGCACAGTTTGCTTGGTGTCATGCGGGCAGCAGACCGGTTTGACCCCTCAAAGGAAACAAGATTTTCAACATATACTTTTCATTGGATGCGGCAACATTGTCAGCGTGCATGCGAGGTTGAGGGATGGCTTGTCCGAATCCCACATCATTACCACCAGAATCTCCGTGAGTATCGAAAGCGGTCGCTTCAGATGTGCTTAAATGGCGATACGACTAATGCTGATCCTGAGTATGAGCATCTGTTGCGTATGACATCTCTCGACTGTTTTGAGTGGGCGAAGTCTGTTGTGTACTCTGAAGCATCCCATGACGATGACCCTGCTTCAATTGTTCTTGACGAGATCAATGCGGAAGATCGAGAGAAGAGAATCAAAGAGGTTCTCTCGAAAGCATCTGAACGAGATCGTGAGGTCGTGTATCGGCGCTTTGGTCTCAATGGTCGAGAAGAATCAACACTCGAAGATATCGGAAGCGAACTTGGGATCACAAAGGAACGAGTACGGCAGATCGAGATAAAACAGTTGGCACTTTTACGTGAGTTGTTGCCAAAAAAATATCCGGATGATTTCCCTAATTTAGATGGAGAAGTGAAACTTCACTGCAAGTCAACACAAGTGCTCTCAGCCAAGAAACAGATTATGAGTTTGATTAGTCAAATTGGGACTGGAATTCCATCTATCGAGTTATCTCAGGCACTTGATGTCCCGAGATCGATCAGAAAATCGGCCATTAGAATGCTGCTTGACGACGGGGCGATTCTAATTTGTGGTGAGGGCAGGTCTGCTCGTTATCAACTGAATTCTGATCTTCAACATGATGGATCGAATACTAATGAAGAGCCAAATGGCACAACAGCGAAAGATACCACGGACTGTTGCGTAGAAATACCAGGCCATACGCACCCCACCAACACTCCGAATTCGGACTAGACGAGTAGCCTGTATACGAAGATGAATCCGCCAGACAGCGAGTTGATTGCTCATCGAAGACTGCTGTGGATATGTCTGTGAAGAGCCAGCAATGCCTGATGTAACTGTGATCTGCTCCCACCATTCTTTATGCGAGTAATCTTGTAGAATGGATGTACGTGAATGCTGACAATTATGGCCGGGAAACGACATTCAGCAGAGTAGATCACCAACAAACTTATGACCTAACGGGTCAATAATCAGGTCAATGCGGGTCAGACAACTCAGTCTATCAAAAACAGAAAACGCCGCAAACCTTTTGGAATACGGCGCTTACACGAATGAGCGTAACGGAACTTGAACCTGTGACCTCTGCCATGTGACGGCCATTGACCTGCCCCTATATTCTGTACTACTGCCTATGTTAGGGCAGCAGCGTTCCTTTGCCTGCGGAGCGGAGCAGCCCTCTCTTGGGTGATAATCAGTTGGAATGATCCGGGTTTCGGGGGCTGGTCAATGAAACCAAAGCTGATCGCTCCCCATGCTTTAGAGAATTCATGCTACTCCTCGCTTTTCCTTGAATAGTTTTCGGCCCAGTTGATTGATCCCACGGCCGATTCTTTGTTGCTGATGCCTGAAGCGATTCAAACCCTGATTGTGTCAACTTGTACGGCCGTTTCATGACCTGTTTTCTTGCATCCTTGTTCGTTTGTCGTGTTTTTATCATTTGAAACCTTACTGTTATCCACAATTTGCTGATTGGCAATGTTTGCCTGTTTGATTTGGGTATAGGTATCACCGCCTCTCCGGGGTCGACGGTACTCATCCAAAGCCAACATGAGCCGGCGATAGGTATTTGCAGCTTTGTCGGCATACTCGTTGATGATGCGGATCTGATCGATATCTGATTTGGACATCGCAAGATCAGCTAAATGCATTGCTCGTGTATGGGCGATCACAAGTTGAGACACAAGCATCTCCTCAGCTGGATCTCTCGGATTCATCCTATCGAAAACATATTCGACAAATCCATCGGATGTCTGTCCGAGATCGATCCCTTCGATCATTCGCTCCATTCTTTTCGCAAGGCCATTGGTATGGACTGCACTGGTCATAATGTTGATGTGAACCTGCTTGGCAACATTCGGATCGAACAATGAACTGCCGTGAACGGTGGTCGTTGTCATCGTATTTGAAGCTTGAGATTTATCTGATGTATGCCCTTGAAGATAACTCATGAATGGCCTCCTTTAATTGTTGAAGAAACTAGGGTATGAATAGATTCTTTGATATGACTAGGCAGTGATTTCCAGGATTGAAGCAACATCTCAAAGCGTGGATCGAGTGGCTCAGAGTGAGAACTCAGAACAGAAGTTGAAGAAAGTGCGCCGCATTCTGCGCCCCGACTACCCGAAATTGGCGTTTGTGATTCGTCCGCTAGGAGGGTTCGAGTCCCTCCAGGCTCATTCATGCAAACGGGTTCATTTT
>TARA_R110002111_G_scaffold76943_3_pt1 | contig 19175 bp, 13 predicted proteins | sample TARA_R110002111 | Tara Oceans TARA_R110002111 (sample SAMEA4397363) | marine metagenome | biome: Polar Biome; feature: [ZZZ] marine water layer (ENVO:01000295); material: water (ENVO:00002006), including particulate matter (ENVO:01000060) such as... | depth 199 m | reverse complement strand
CGTTGTGCATTATAATTTAAAATAAAAAAGTTGTTCATCTTAATAACAACTGCAACTTATTTTAAATATAAAGAATTAATACTGTGAAATTTAAATTATTTAGTTTTTATAAACATTTTTGAAAAGCCTTGAAGCTTCACGAAATAAGTACCTTCAGTAAAATTATTGATATAAATTTCACCTTTCGGAGAATCGATAAAAGTTTTAATTACAGTTCTCCCCAACATATCTATAATTTCAACCCGACCTATATTTTGATTCTCTAAAGAAAGATTTAAATAGTCTCCTTTTGTTGGATTTGGGAATACTTTAAGTCTGTTTTGTGTATAAAGAGTTTCTTTAACACTTAATGCAGGGCTTCCTCCAAAACCAACAGTAACACCTAAATCAGATTGCTTATAAGGGCGTCTAGTTCCTCCTCCGTTAAGCTCTTCAGCTCCTGCATCAAAATTAACGGGCCTAATACCGCCTATGATATCTTCTGTCAAAAACGCATAACTTCCTACGCTATAATCTATTGCTGCACTTCCAGCTACAATGTTATAAAAGTCAGTTCCAGACGTTAACAACCCTGAGGTAACATTGATGTTATCTGTAGCGGTTACAGACCCAAAAGAATCAAAAGTACCGTTTTGTTTTATATTATTCTCGTACTTAGACGACGCTCCAATAAGCTGTGTGGTAACTTGTATAGCTCTATTGGTGCTTTCATATATGATGTTGTTCCCAATTATTACATCTTGAGGCGGCTGATTTTGAGTACCAGGACTAAATGTAGCCCCAACTCTTATCCCTAAATCGCAATCTACAAAGGTATTATTCACAATAGTTGCATTTTTTACTTGGTAATATCCACTTAGTGCGCTATTTAATATTCCATTATGAATATTAATTCCGGCGAGACCGTTAGTATTCGAATTATTAGGATATTTAGCTCTAGTACCTTCTACATAATTATTGTAAATTTTATGGTTTTCGCCCATCATGCGAATACCTCCGCTAAATGACTGGCCATTTGCTAAAAAGAAATTATTAAAAACCTCACAGTTATCGCCATGTCTCAAAGTTAAAGCTCCTGAATAATTTTCGAATGTATTATTGTAATATTTATTGCTCCCGCTTTTGTTGGAAATCACTTCAATTTCACCAACAAAATTATAAAAATAATTATCATAAACTTCTGTAAACGAATCTGATAATGATGTTGAACTGCTTCCAATTCTAATAGCATCTTGGTCGTTATCATTATTAACTACAGAAGTTCCCTGAGGTGTTCTATCAGCAAAGTAATTATGGTGTATTTTATGAAAATTAGCCATCGTCGAACTTCTATTATCATTAATAATACTACCAACGCCGTGTTTTCCTATGAATGAACAATAGCTTACCTCGTTGTTTGCACCTCTTAACAAAATCCATTTGAATATACTTGTTTGATTAGCTACACTTTGATTAAAAGCGTCAACCTTAACATTTGTAACCTTACAATTATTGCAATCGCTGGAAGACCTAAAATCTATTAAAGGCGTGCTAGGATTTATACTAACAGAAGCATTTTGGAACACAACTCCTTCAAAATATATATAACTTCCTCCCATTTTTACATTAGTAATCCCTTCAAAAAAAACACTTCCTGGGGTTTGGGCTTTAATGGTAATAGGATTGGATGATGTTCCTGTTTTTTGAATATTTATTTGAACATTAGTCCAAACACCATTAGCCAAAGTAATTGTTGTACCCGCACTTGCATTGCTTATTGCAGTGCTCAACTCTGTATTTGTTGAAACAAGCTGTGCTTGACCAGATATAAAACTAAATAATACAATTAGCTTTAAGTAACTTAATAATTTATTCATAAAGTCTTTTGTTTAAAAACACAATAAATTTAGACTAAAAATTAATACACACTTAATTATTTTAGGATAATATTTAAAAGTTTTCTACTTTATTAAATTCTAAAAAAAAATAAGCATTTAATTGTTATAAACTTATTTTTCTAGCTCTATTTGATAATCTTATTTATTTCCTTAATTTGCAAAACTAGAAACCTCAAAAAAACTAATGACAGAAATTACAAGACTTTTTGAATTTCCATATTATCAGTTAGAAAAATTTAATTTAGATAAAGCATTCACCACAAAATATAATGGAGAATGGCAATCCATTTCTTCAAAAGAATATATAAGTCAGGTAAATGCCATTAGTAGAGGTTTGTTGCGTCTTGGTGTAAAACCTAATGATAAAATTGCTGTAATATCATCAACCAACAGAACAGAATGGAATATTACAGATATTGGTATTTTACAAATTGGCGCACAAAATGTGCCTATATATCCAACTATTTGTGCAGAAGATTACGAATATATTCTAAATCATTCAGAAGCGATTTATTGTTTCGTATCAGATGATGATGTTCTTGAAAAATTGAATGTCATTAAAGCCAACACAAAACTTAAAGATGTTTATACTTTTGATGCTATTAGTGGAGAAAACAATTGGAAAGATGTTTTAGAACTTGGAAAAGACAACAGTAATCAAAAAGACGTTGAGCTTAGAAAAGAAGCTGTAAAACCATCAGATTTAGCTACATTAATTTATACCTCTGGCACCACAGGAAAACCTAAAGGTGTTATGTTATCCCATAAAAATATAGTGTCTAATGTTATAGATTGTGAAAAACGTGTTCCATTTAGAAAAGGGCAATCTAAAGCTTTAAGTTTTCTTCCAGTTTGTCATGTTTTTGAGCGCATGATTTTATACTTATACCAATATTGTGGTGTTGAAATCTATTTTGCTGAGTCTATTGAAAAAATGGGCGATAACCTTAAAGAGGTTAAGCCTACGGTAATGACTGCTGTTCCTCGCCTTTATGAAAAGGTATATGATAAAATTATAGCAAAAGGTGCAGATCTAACTGGCATCAAAAAAATGCTCTTCTTTTGGGCTGTTAATTTAGGATTAAAATTTGAACCCTATGGAAAAAATGGATGGTGGTATGAAACGCAACTAAAACTTGCCAGAAAACTTATTTTTAGCAAATGGCAAGAAGGTTTAGGTGGTAATTTAGAACTCATGGTATCGGGCAGTGCAGCATTACAAGTACGCTTAACTCGAGTTTTTGCTGCTGCAGGATTACCTATTATGGAAGGTTATGGTTTGACTGAAACCTCACCTGTAATTTCTGTTAACGATATGAGAAATGGAGGTTTTAAAATTGGAACTGTTGGTAAAATTATTGATAACGTAGACATTAAAATTGCAGAAGATGGCGAAATTCTTTGCAAAGGTCCTAATGTTATGATGGGATATTACAAAGATTCTAAAAAAACGGCAGAAGTAATGACTGGTGATTACTTCCACACTGGCGATATTGGAGAAATAGATGCTGGAGGTTTCTTGAAAATTACCGATCGTAAAAAGGAAATGTTCAAAACTTCTGGTGGTAAATATGTAGCTCCTGCCCTTTTAGAAAATCAATTTAAACAATCTCGTTTTATAGAACAAATTTTGGTTATTGGCGAAGGCGAAAAAATGCCAGCAGCCTTAATTCAATTAAATTATGAATTTGTTAAGGAATGGGCAAAACGACGTAATATTGATTACAAATCAAATGAAGATATTATTACCAATCCTATTTTATTGGATCGAATTCAAGAAGAAATTGATGCAGCTAATACCAACTTTGGGAAATGGGAACAAATAAAAAAGTTCGAAATAACTCCAGATATTTGGTCTATTGATGCAGGACATTTAACCCCTACAATGAAAATGAGACGCAAGATTATAAAAGAAAAATACCTTCATTTAATTGAAAAAATCTACAGAAGTTAACAGGTTTTAATTTACGAATTATCAAGCAAAAGGCTTCTTCAAATAACGAAGCAATCAAAATAAACCTCTGAAATACAAGTATTTAATATTCTTTTTATATTTTTATTGGTAACAAACCAATTAAAATTAATAAAGATGAAAACAAAAAATTTCTTAATTGCAGGTATTGTCGGCGGTATTGTCGACTTCCTTTTAGGGTGGTTATTTTACGGGATACTATTTATAGATGTGTTTCCACAACCCGAAGAAAGCTCTCAAACCATGTTATTCATATTTCTTGGTTGTATAACTTTTGGACTATTTGTATCTTACATTTACACACAATGGGCTCAGATTTCAACATTAGCTACAGGTACAAAAGCTGGAGCAACTATAGGCTTGTTTGTAGGTTTATTTTTCAATTTCTTTAATATGGCAATGAACCCTGAAGCCGTTTTAAATTTAGCAGCACTTGATGTTGCAATATCTGTTGTTATGACAGCTATTATTGGAGCAGTAATAGGTTTAGTAAATGGAAAAATAGGATAAATATTAAAAATGTATTTAATAAAACTCACACCTCTTTTGTAGAGGTGTTTTTTTTAGTTCTATTTTAATATTTTTTTTATTAATTTATTATGCATGCATAATAAATTTTACTATATTTGACAACAACAACCTCTTAATATGAAAGAAAAAACTATAGATTATCTATTAAGAACTACCTGGTTATCAGTTCAAAAAATGTATAACGAAGAAGCTGCAAAGTTTGAAAGTACCATGGCAACTGGATTTACCCTTTTAAGTATAGATCCTGAAAAAGGAACACCATCAACCGCTTTAGGTCCTAAAATGGGAATGGAAGCAACTAGTCTTTCTAGAATATTAAAAACTATGGAAAAAAGAGAGTTGATAGAACGGCACCCAAATCCAGATGATGGACGCGGTGTTATTATTAAACTTACTGAATTTGGACGTGAAAAAAGAGCCTATTCAAAACAAAAGGTTTTAACATTTAATGAAGTTATTAAGGATAATATTTCAGATGAAAAACTAAAACATTTTTATGAAGTAGCAGAAACTATAAGCGATATGGTTTCAAATAAAAAGATATACAATCAAAACGAAAGTATTTTAAAATAAAATGAGCAAACGTAGAATTAAAAAAGTAGCTATTATTGGTTCTGGTATTATGGGAAGCGGTATTGCTTGCCATTTTGCCAACATAGGTGTTGATGTTTTATTACTCGATATTGTACCTAGAGAACTTAATGACAAAGAAAAAGCTAAAGGACTTACTTTAGAAGATAAAATTGTTAGAAACAGACTGGTAAATGATGCCCTTACGGCGTCTTTAAAATCAAACCCTTCACCTATTTATCATCAACAATTTGCCAGTAGAATTACTACTGGAAATTTAGAAGATGATATTGCTAAAGTGAAAGATGTTGATTGGATTATGGAAGTTGTTGTGGAAAGGCTTGACATAAAACAACAAGTTTTTGAAAAACTAGAAAAGCATAGAACTCCAGGAACTTTAATTACAAGCAACACTTCTGGAATTCCTATAAAATTTATGAGCCAAGGACGAAGTGACGATTTCCAGAAACACTTCTGCGGCACGCACTTCTTTAATCCTGCGAGGTATTTAAAATTATTCGAAATTATTCCAGGACCAAAAACGGATGATTCTGTTTTAGAATTTTTAAATGGTTATGGAGAACAATTTCTTGGAAAAACTTCAGTAATTGCAAAAGATACACCCGCTTTTATTGGAAACAGAATTGGTATTTTTAGTATAATGAGCTTATTTCATACGGTAAAATCTATGAATTTAACCATTGAAGAAGTTGATAAACTAACTGGCCCTGTAATTGGGCGTCCAAAATCAGCAACTTTCAGAACTGTAGATGTAGTTGGTTTAGACACACTCGTTCACGTTGCCAACGGTATTGCAGATAATTGTAAAAATGATGAACAGTTAGAGTTATTTAAACTTCCAGATTTCATCAATACCATGATGGAAAACAAATGGTTAGGAAGTAAGACAGGACAAGGTTTTTATAAAAAAAATGTATCTGCTGATGGTAGTAAAGAAATTCTTTCTTTAGACTTAAATACTTTAAAATACCGCTCAGCAAAACGAGCAAAATTTGCAACTCTAGAAGGCACTAAAACCGTTGATAAAGTGGTTGACCGTTTTAAAATTTTAGTAAACGGAAAAGATAAAGCAGGTGAGTTTTACAGAAAAAGTTTCGCTTCATTATTTGCTTATGTTTCAAATAGAATACCAGAAATAACAGACGATTTATATAAAATTGACGATGCTATGAAAGCTGGTTTTGGATGGGAACATGGACCTTTCCAAATATGGGATGCTATTGGTGTAGAAAAAGGTATTGAACTTATGAAAGCTGAAGGTTTAGAACCTAATGCTTGGGTTAATAACATGCTTGCCTCTGGAAGCTCATCGTTTTACACTGTTAAAAATGGAGCAACTTATGCGTATGATATCCCGAAAAAATCACAAGAAAAAATTCCAGGTCAAGATGCTTTCATTATTCTAGATAATATTAGAAAATCAAACGAAGTATTTAAAAATACAGGTGTTGTTATTGAAGATTTAGGCGATGGTATAATAAACTGCGAATTTCAATCTAAAATGAATACCATTGGTGGTGATGTTCTCGCAGGAATTAATAAAGCAATTGATATAGCCGAAAAAGATTTTGATGGTTTAGTCATAGGTAACCAAGGTTCAAACTTCTCGGTTGGCGCCAATATAGGTATGATTTTTATGATGGCTGTTGAGCAAGAATATGATGAATTAAATGGCGCTATCAAGTATTTTCAAGATACGATGATGCGTATGCGTTACTCATCAATTCCTACAATATCTGCACCTCACGGTATGTCGCTTGGTGGGGCTTGTGAACTTTCTATGCACGCCGATAAAGTGGTTGCAGCAGCAGAAACCTATATGGGTTTAGTTGAATTTGGCGTTGGTGTAATTCCAGGAGGAGCTGGCTCAAAAGAAATGGCTTTAAGAGCATCAGATACCTTTAGAAAAGGTGATGTAGAATTAAATGTTTTACAAGACTATTTTCTAACTGTAGGTATGGCAAAAGTATCAACTTCAGCTTATGAAGCTTTCGATTTGGGCGTGCTTCAAAAAGGAAAAGATATCGTTGTTGTTAATAAAGACAGACAAATAGCAACTGCTAAAGCACATGCAAAACTAATGGCAGACGCTGGCTATACACAACCTGTGAAACGTACCGATGTAAAAGTTCTAGGTAAGCAAGCTTTAGGTATGTTTTTGGTGGGTACAGATGCTATGAAAGACAGTCATTATATAAGCGAACACGATATGAAAATTGCCAACAAACTAGCTTACGTTATGGCTGGTGGCGATTTATCTGAACCAACTTTAGTAAGCGAACAATATTTATTGGATTTAGAGCGTGAAGCATTCTTAAGTTTATGTACAGAACGTAAAACTTTAGAACGCATCCAACACATGTTGAAAACTGGGAAGCCATTAAGAAATTAATCCTCACCTAACCTCCCCAAAGGGGAGGGATAATTAGAGGATAAAATTAAAAGTTTAACTTAAAATATACCCATAACAGTTCCCTCTCCTTTGGAGAGGGCTAGGGAGAGGAAAATGAAACAAGCATACATAGTAAAAGCATACAGAACTGCAGTTGGCAAAGCACCAAAAGGTGTGTTCCGTTTTAAAAGAGCAGACGAATTAGGTGCTGAAACCATTCAATACATGATGAAGGAATTACCTAATCTTGATGTCTCAAGAATTGATGATGTTATAGTGGGTAATGCGATGCCAGAAGGTTCGCAAGGATTAAATATGGCACGTTTCATATCCTTAATTGGTTTGAATAGCATAGATGTTCCAGGCGTAACTGTAAATCGTTTTTGCTCTTCGGGTATAGAAACTATTGGTATTGCTACAGCTAAAATTCAAGCAGGAATGGCCGATTGTATTATTGCCGGTGGTTCTGAGAGTATGAGTGCTGTACCAATGACAGGTTTTAAACCTGAACTTAATTATGAAACCGTGAAAGCTGGACATGAAGACTACTATTGGGGTATGGGAAATACTGCTGAGGCAGTTGCAAATCAGTTTAAAGTGTCGCGTGAAGACCAAGATGAGTTTGCATACAATTCGCATATGAAAGCTTTAAAAGCACAAGCTGAAAATCGTTTTCAAGATCAAATCGTGCCGATTGATGTAGAACAAATTTATGTTGATTCAAACGGAAAAAAAGCGACTAAAAAATATACAGTAACTAAAGATGAAGGCCCTAGAGCTGGAACTAGCAAAGAAGCTTTAGCCAAATTAAGAGCAGTTTTTGCCGCAGGCGGAAGTGTAACTGCCGGTAATTCATCCCAAATGAGTGATGGTGCCGCATTTGTTATGGTTATGAGTGAAGCTATGGTTAAAGAATTAAATTTGGAACCTATTGCTCGTTTAGTAAATTATGCAGCCGCAGGTGTTGAACCACGAATTATGGGAATTGGACCTGTCAAAGCTATTCCAAAAGCATTAAAACAAACAGGATTAAAACAAGATGATTTAGATCTTATTGAATTAAACGAAGCCTTTGCATCACAATCGTTAGCCGTAATTAGAGAATTAAACTTAAATCCAGAAATCATTAATGTAAATGGTGGAGCCATTGCATTGGGACATCCACTGGGATGTACTGGTGCAAAACTTTCAGTTCAACTATTTGACGAGATGCGTAAACGAAATATGAAAGGAAAATACGGAGCAGTAACCATGTGTGTTGGTACTGGCCAAGGAGCTTGTGGTATTTTTGAGTTTTTAAATTAAAAAAGCCCCACCTAACCTCCCCAAAAGGGAGGGAATATTATAAAAAAATAAGAAATTTAAATAAAGTATAATTAAAAACACACCCGTAACAATTCTCCCCCTTTGGGGGAGTTAAAGGGGGCTTATTATGGAAAAAGATTTATTAAGAGGTGGTCAATTCCTTGTAAAAGAGACTAAATGTGAAGATATTTTCACACCTGAAGATTTTAATGAGGAACAGCGCATGATGAAAGAAGCTGTTACCGAATTTGTTGACCGTGAAATATGGCCAAATAAAGCACGTTTTGAAGCTAAAGATTATGCTTTAACTGAATCTTGTATGAGACAAGCAGGCGAAATGGGCTTTTTAGGAGTTTCAGTACCAGAAGAATATGGCGGTTTGGGAATGAGCTTCGTGTCTACCATGTTAGTTTGTGATTATATTTCTGGAGCTACTGGCTCTTTTAGTACTGCTTTTGGAGCACACACAGGTATAGGTACCATGCCAATTACATTATATGGAAATGAAGAACAAAAGAAAAAATATGTACCAAAATTAGCAACTGGCGAATGGTTTGGCTCCTATTGTTTAACAGAGCCTAGTGCTGGTAGTGATGCAAATTCTGGAAAAACGAAAGCGGTTTTATCTGCCGATGGAAAAACATATAGTATTACTGGCCAGAAAATGTGGATTTCTAATGCTGGTTTCTGTAGTTTAATGATTGTTTTTGCACGTATTGAAGATGATAAAAACATTACTGGTTTTATAGTAGAATATGATCGAGCGAACCCTAACGGCATTACTATGGGCGAAGAAGAGCATAAATTAGGTATTCGTGCGTCTTCTACACGTCAGGTGTTTTTTAATGAAACTGTCGTTCCTGTGGAGAATATGCTTTCTACAAGAGGAAACGGTTTCAAAATTGCCATGAATGCCTTAAACGTTGGAAGAATTAAATTAGCGGCTGCTTGTTTAGATGCGCAACGTCGTACCATAACAGAATCAGTTAAATATGCTAACGAGCGTGTTCAATTTAAAGTACCTATTTCTAGCTTTGGTGCTATTCGTCAAAAAATTGCTGAAATGGCAACTAACTGTTGGGTTGGTGAAGCGGCAAGTTATAGAGCTGCAAAAAATATTGAAGATAGAATTTCTATTCGTCAAAACAATGGAAAAGATACGCATCAAGAAGCCGAATTAAAAGGTGTTGAAGAGTATGCTATTGAATGTTCCATTCTAAAAGTAGCCGTATCAGAGCACACACAACATTGTACGGATGAAGGCATTCAAATTTTTGGTGGTATGGGATTCTCTGAAGAAACACCAATAGAATCTGCTTGGAGAGATGCGCGTATTGCTAGAATTTATGAAGGCACAAACGAGATTAATCGTATGTTAAGTATTGGCATGCTAATTAAAAAAGCAATGAAAGGTCATGTCGATTTATTAGGACCTGCAACCGCTGTAGCTAATGAATTAACTGGTATACCTTCATTTGATACGCCAGATTTTTCAGAATTATTTTCAGAAGAAAAAAGCATTGTCAAAAACCTTAAAAAATTATTTTTAATGGTTGCTGGAGCTGCTTTACAAAAATATGGTGAAGAAATTGAAAAACATCAACAATTAATGTTGGCTTCATCTGATATTTTAATTCAGATTTATATTGCAGAATCTGCAATTCTTAGAGCAGAAAAAATGGCTAAAAAAGATGGAGAAGATAAAGTTAAAGAAGAAATAGCCATGGCGAAATTAAATTTATTCCATGCCATTGATGTGATTGAAACTGCAGGTAAACACTCTATTATTTCTTTCTCAACCGGCGATGAACAACGTATGATGCTTATGGGCTTAAAACGTTATTTAAAATACGTTAACATGCCAAATATTATTGAATTAAGAAACATAATTGCTAGCAAAGTAATTAAAGAAAATAAATATAGCTTCTAACAAAAGCTGAGTGACTAACTCAATTTTAAAAACGCTTCAAATTTACTTTTGAAGCGTTTTTTATTTTTCTTACTTTAGATAAAAATTCTTAACATGAAAAAACTAACACTTTTACTCTTATTCCTTTCTTTAAGCTTTGTAAATGCGCAAAAAGACAAACAATTATATGATATTATTGAAGCTATTTCAGCAGACAGAATTGAAAAGGATGTGCAAACTTTAGTAAATTTTGGAACAAGAAATACCTTCAGTGATACTATTTCTGACACCAGAGGCATTGGTGCCGCAAGACGTTGGATAAAATCAGAATTTGATACTATATCAAAAAATTGCAATGATTGTTTAAACGTTTTTTATCAAAAAGATTTTGTTTCAAAAGAAGGTAATAATCGTGTTCCCCATGATGCATGGGTAGTAAATGTAGTCGCTATACAAAAAGGTACAAAATACCCAAATCGCTATGTTATTATGAGTGGTGACATTGATTCTCGTGCCAGTAACACCATGAATTTTACAATTGATGCTCCAGGTGCTAACGATAATGCTTCAGGTATGGCAGGAACTATAGAAGCGGCTAGAGTACTCTCAAAATATAAATTTGAAAGTAGTATTATTTATGTTGGTCTTTCAGGTGAAGAACAAGGACTTTTTGGTGGCGCAGGATTAGCGGCTTATGCTAAAGAAAAAGAATGGGATATTATTGGACTTTTAAATAATGATATGATTGGAAACATTAAAGGTGTAGATGGTGTTATTGATAATAGAACTTTTAGAATTTTTTCAGAACCTGTGCCACCAACCGAAACCGAAAGAGAACGAAGAATGCGTCGTTTTTATGGTGGTGAAGTAGATGGCATTTCACGTCAATTAGCACGCTATATTCATGATAACGTAAAAACGTATATGCCTGAAATGAATCCCATGATGGTTTACAGATTGGATAGATTTGGTCGTGGCGGTCATCATCGCCCTTTTAACGATTTAGGTTTTGCTGGTATACGAATTATGGAAGCACACGAAAACTACACCCAACAACACCAAGATATTAGAGAAGAGAACGGCATAAAATATGGAGATGTTTTTGAACATGTTAACTTTAACTACACTAAAAAATTAACTGCTGTAAATGCCATTAATTTAGCGAGTTTAAGTGCTGCACCACCGCCACCTAAAACAGTAGCTATAGGTGGTATTGTAGAACCTGCTGCGAAATTAAAATGGGATAAAGTTGAAGGTGCAAAAGGCTATAAAATTTATTGGCGAGACACTACATCGCCTACTTGGGACAATAGCAGATATGTGGGCAATATTTTAGAATTTACTTTAAATGGTATTGTTATTGATAATTCCTTTTTTGGAATTTCTTCCGTTGGAGAAAATGGATTTGAGAGTGTTGTTACTTTTCCTAATGAGGTATTTAGAGATTAATTTTTAACTTTTACAAAATGAATATTACAATAAATCATTTCTATTTGTTCTTTTTTCTTATAATGATGTCATGTTTTTCAAGTCAGGGACAAAGTCCATTATCGGATAAAAATAATTTCACAAGGCAAGATACTTTAAGAGGAAGTATAACTCCTGAGCGCGAATGGTGGGATTTAACCTATTATCATTTAGATATAAAAGTAAATCCAGATGAAAAATTTATTTCAGGAAAAAATACGATTCAATATAAAGTTTTAAAGGGTGATTCAATAATGCAAATTGACTTGCAACCCCCTTTGAAAATTACTAAAGTGATACAAAATGGTGAAGAACTCAATGTCAAAGATGATGGAAATGCACATTTTATTACACTAAAAAATAGTCAGGAAGTAGATGCTATTAATAGTATCGACGTGTATTACGAAGGTCACCCCAAAGAGGCGGTAAGAGCGCCTTGGGATGGTGGTATTTCATGGAAAAAAGACCCTAATGGCAATCATTTTATAGCCTCGTCTTGTCAAGGTTTAGGCGCTAGTGTTTGGTGGCCTAATAAAGACCATATGTACGATGAAGTTGATAGTATGCTTATTAGCGTAAATGTGCCCGATAAATTAATGAACGTTTCTAATGGTAGATTACGTAGCGTTGAACGAATTGGCGATACAAAAACATATAGTTGGTTTGTTAAGAATCCCATCAATAATTATGGTGTAAACATAAATATAGGTGATTATGTGCACTTTTCTGAAGTTTATGATGGCTCTGGCGGCAATTTAGATATGGATTATTATGTGCTAAGAGATAATCTTGAAAAAGCTAAAGAACATTTTAAAGATGCTCCAAAAATGATGAAAGCTTTCGAGCATTGGTTTGGGCAATACCCCTTTTATAAAGATGGTTTTAAATTGGTGGAAGTTCCTTATTTAGGAATGGAACATCAAAGCTCTGTTACTTATGGAAATCAATACAAAATGGGTTATTTAGGAAATGATTTATCTGGTACTGGTTGGGGTTTAAAATTCGATTTTATCATTATTCATGAATCTGGACATGAATGGTTTGCTAATAATATTACTTATAAAGATGTTGCTGACATGTGGATACATGAGAGCTTTACCGCCTATTCAGAAAATCTATTTTTAGATTATTACTACGGAAAAGAAGCCGCGTCAGAATATGTAATAGGCACAAGAGAAAACATCCAAAATGATAAACCCATTATTGGTTTTTACAATGTAAACAAAGAAGGATCGGGAGATATGTATTACAAAGGGGCTAATATGCTACATACGTTACGACAACTTATAGAGGATGATGAAAAATGGCGAGAAATTTTACGTGGTTTAAATCAAACATTTTACCATCAAACCGTTACTACAAAACAAATTGAAGATTATATTAGCCAACAAACAGGTATCGTTTTGACCGAATTTTTTAATCAATATTTAAGAGATACTCGGGTTCCAACTTTAGAATATGCAATAGATAATAAAGAACTAAAATACCGTTGGACTAATATTGTTGATGGTTTTGATATGCCAGTACAAGTTACTACTGATAACAAAGAACAATGGTTATTCCCAAAATCTGAATGGAAAACTTTAAATTTAGAAAACAAAAATTCTACTTTAATAATTGACAAGAATTTTTATGTTGATGTAAAAAAACTTTAACTCTTTTGGTTATTCCTGAATTATATTTTAAAACAGATACAGAATGGCGTAAATGGCTACATGAAAACCATCAAAATTATTCAGGTATTTTTTTAATATTTTATAAGGTAGAACATGCAAATGAAAGTATGCGATGGGAGGAAGCAGTAAAAGTAGCTTTATGTTATGGTTGGATAGACTCTACAGTTAAAAGCTTAGGCAACGGAAGACGCAGACAATATTTCACGCCAAGAAATGAAAAAAGTGTCTGGAGTGCATTGAACAAAAGATACATTGAAGAATTACTTTCAAATAACTTAATGCATGAAAGCGGATTAAGCAAAATAGAAATTGGTAAACAAAATGGAAGTTGGACCGCTTTAGATGATGTTGAAAATGGTGTTATACCAAAAGAATTACAAGATGCTTTTAATAAAAACACAACGGCTTTTAAAAACTATCAAAACTTTGCACCATCTTACCGTAAAAGCTATTTATATTGGTTAAATCAAGCTAAACGAGAAGAGACTAGACAAAAACGCATAACTGAAATTATTAAATTATGTACAAATAATATTAAATCAAGAGCTAACTGGTAGCTAACTAATACATTAACTTTTTAATATTATCCATATAACCTCTACTAACTCTGACCACGTCACCATTTTCCATAGTTACATCATAGCTTTTAATGTATTTATTTAATTCTTTTACTTTATTAAGATTAATAATTGAAGAACGATGTACTCTTATAAAAATAGAACCATTTAATTTTTCTTCTAGTGTAGAAATACCATAATTACTTAAAAAAATATCATCAGCAGTAATTAATTTTGAATAATCACCATATGCTTCAATTCTAATAACATCTTCTACTGTTATAGTGATTAATTTATTTTGCTTTTGCACTAAAATCCGCTCAGGATATTTAGAAGTTTCTATGAGTAAACTTTCAGCCAAAGGACGTGCATTGTTAGTTTCTAAAGATTTTGATAAACGCTCAACAGCAACTTTAAACCTATCTTTTGTATATGGTTTCAATAAATAATCAACAGCATGTACTTCAAAGGCTTTTAAAGCATATTGATCATAGGCCGTAGAGAAAATAATTTGTGGTAATTCCTCAAGGTGTTTTAAAACATCAAAACCCGTCATTCCAGGCATTTGAATATCCAGAAACACTAAATCTGGTTTAAATTCATTAATAATTTTAACTGCGTCTACGCCATTATTAGCTTCTCCTAAAAGTATTAAATTACTAAAATCTTGAAGGTATTCTTTTATTAATTTTCTACCTGAAGCTTCATCATCAACAATTATAACTTTTCTCATAATTCAAAACTAATTTTTAAACCTTGAGGTAAATTATCACTTAATTTTAATGTACTTTGATACATTTTTTCTAAACGTAACCGTGTGTTGGTGAGCCCAATACCTTTTTCAAATACAGCTTCTTTATTTTTAATACCAACGCCACTATCTGATATTTCAAAAGCTAGTTTTCCATCTTTTTTATGAATTTTTATCGAAATAGTTCCACCATTTATTAGGGATGACAAACCATGCTTTACTGAATTTTCTACCAATGGTTGTAATAACATTGGAGGTACAAATTCATCTAAAATATTTTCATCTACATCAATACTAATTTTTAATCGCTCTTGGAAACGCTCTTTTTCTAAATCAAGATATTTTTTAACAAAATCCAGCTCTTCTTTTAAAGGCACTAACTCTACTTGAGACGCTTTTAATTGATAACGGAACAAGTCTGAAAGTTCAGCAATCATATGTCTAGTGTTTTCATTTTCAGGTGGTACCGAAGCACTTATTGTATTAAAAATATTATATAAGAAATGAGGGTTTAGTTGTGCTTTTATGGCAGCCAATTCACTTTTTAAGGCAGCATTTCGAAGTTCGCCTTCTAATATTATTTTCTTTTGATTCTCTTGAAAATATCGATATGCAAAGAAACATCCAAACTGAATCATCATAAATAATGCTGGTATATACCAATCCCAAACGGTTCCAGTACCTGTCAATCTTCCTGTTCCTAAGTAATCAATAACTTCATATCGTAATGCACGAACCAAATAAATAATTACTGGTATTAAAAAAGTGACGATTCCGATTTGAACAATTGTCTTTTTATTTTTTAATAAGCGAACTCCTAAAAACCAAATTAAAATAGATGCAAAAAAATAAAAAATATATTGCATACCAGACATAAACCAATAATCTCTCAGATTCGCCCATCCCCAAAAACCATCTGCCTTATAACCTCCTCCATTATACCATAATACAATGCGATATAAAAGAGAAAAGAATAAGTAAAAGACAACTATAAGGAAGGCTTCTTTTTTAGTGATGTTTTTCATAATTACAAATTATTTATAAATATAAAACTTATAAACTCATTTGAAAAGTTGAAAAAGACGAGTGAACCCATATCTCGATGAATTGACCTTTCCAACTCATCGTTCTATGGTTCAACTCACCGATTTAAACGTGTATATCTTTCATCTTTGCTTCATATTTGTAACGAATTTAAAATGAATGCAAAATGAAATCAATCTTAACATTTACTATTTTTCTCATTGTCAATATATCTTTTTCACAATATTCAATAAACGGAAAAATATTAGATGCAGATAAAAACCTTGTAAATGCTGCAGTAGTATCTTTATTAACATTTGAAAATGGCTCGTTTATTAAAGCGGCTATAACTAATGAAGATGGCTCTTATAATATTAAAAACATAAATAATGGTGACTATAAGATCTTTGTTACATTTTTAGGTTCACAGGATTATACTTCTTCAAAAATCACCATTACTAATACAGATAAAACCCTAGAAACTATAATACTTTTAGTTGACGCTGAAACTTTAGATGAAGTTACCATAACTGCCGAAAAACCTCTAGTACAAGTTTTGGCAGACAAAACAGTATTTAACGTTCAAAATTCAATAAGTGTTGCAGGTGACTCTGGGTTTGAATTGTTAAGAAAAGCGCCCGGAGTACTTATTGACAATACAGATAATATCATTGTTGAAGGAAAGGCTGGTGTATTAATTTATATTGATGATAAACCTTCCGTATTGCGAGGTCAAGATTTGGTAAACTACCTAAAAACTATTCAGGCCACAGATATTGATGCTCTTGAAATAATTACACAGCCCTCTTCAAAATATGATGCTGAAGGTAATGCAGGTATTATTAACATCAAATTTAAACGTGATAAAAGCTTAGGAACAAATGGAAGTTTAGCTTCTGGTGTTACAATAGGTGATTTCGCTCGTTATAATAATTCAATTTCTCTGAATAATAGAAACAAAAAAACCAGTTTATATGGGGCTTTTAGTAACCGCTTTGGAGAAAGCACAGGGTTTATTAATTTAAATAGAACACAAAACAACACCAATTTTAATGCTAGAACCATAAGTAATTCAGATTTCAACAATAATAATATTCGTTTAGGATTTGATTATTTTGCTAATTCAAAATCTACATTCGGAATTATTTTAACAGGAAATTTTAGCGATAATGAAAATGCAAGTAATTCACGAACTCCAATTATACCTTTCGGGAATCCATCTCCAGAGGAAGTTTTAGTAGCTGGAAGCTTTACAAACTCACAAACATCCAATCTTTACGGAAACTTAAATTATAAATTAAAACTTAAAAAAAACACAACTTTAAATATTGACTTAGACTACGGGCAATACAACCAAGACCGAACTAATTTACAACCAAACCGCTATTTTAATGGCACCGAAACAGATATAACCAGTGAATCTATAAATTTTATGGATACACCAATTAAAATTATTATAGTAACGGCTAAAGCGGATTATGAACAAGACTTCTTAAATGGAAAATTATCATTGGGGTTTAAATATTCTAAAATCGTCACAGATAATCAATTTGACTTTTTCGACCGAATTAATGGCGAAGATATCATTAATCAAAATCGAACAAATACCTTTAATTATAATGAAAACATCAACGCGGCCTATTTTAACTTTAATAGAAAATTTGACAAATACAATCTCCAAATTGGCCTGCGGATGGAACAAACTAAATCTGATGGTGTTTTAGAAAGCCTACAAGAAGATCAAAATGACCGTGTAAAAAGAAACTACACCGATTGGTTCCCGAGCGGAGGTATTACTTACCAAATGAATCAAAAAAATGCTTTTGCTTTAACTTACAGTAAACGTGTACAACGCCCTAATTACCAAAGTTTAAATCCTTTTGAATATCAAATAGATGAGTTGTCGTTCAGTAAAGGAAATCCTTTTTTACAACCCCAATACACTGATAATTTAAAGCTTTCACACACTTATAATTATAGGTTAAACACTTCTTTAAGTTATAGTTTTATTGAAGATTTTTCTGCACAGGTTACAGAAGCTGTTGGTGATGATCAGAACTTTTTAAGCCAAAGAAATGTGGCAAACCAGAAAATAATCAATTTCGGAGTTTCCTATCCAACAAGTTTTAATAAATGGTGGAGCATCTATTTTAGTTTAAATGCCTCCAGAAATATTTATGAAGCTACCAATGAAGATTTTTTATCTACAAAACAAAATACGTTGAGTTTATATGCTCAAAATACATTTAAAATTACCAAAAGTTTCAGTACTGAAGTTTCGGGTTGGTATAGCTCACCATCGGTTTGGGGTGGTACTTATGAAACCAAAAGTTTAGGATCATTAAATATTGCTTTTCAGAAAAAGTTTTTGGATGATAAGTTAAATGCCAGATTGGGTTTTAATGATATTCTTTTTACTTCGCCTTGGCGCGGAAACACCCAATTTGGAAATTTAAGTATTATTGGAAGCGGTGGTGGAGATAGTAGGCAAGTGCAATTCAATCTAACTTATAATTTTGGTAGCAACGATATTAAAAAAGCTAGAAATAGAGATACTGGTATTGAGGATGAAAAAAATAGAATTTAAAATATTTATTAACTAAAAATTAAAAAATCATGAAAACACTAGTAACCATTTTAATTTTAACTCTAAGTAGTTTGGCATTTACTCAAAACTTATATCTAAAAATTTCAGAAGAGAATAAGATGTCGGTTAGTTATCCACCAGAAACAAAGTTTGAACTAAAAAACAAACACGGATATATCATCCTTAAAGAGAGTAAAATACCATTGGTTTATAAAATTGAAGAACCATATACACTTACCGTTTTTCCTAGTTACAAGAATGAGAAAGACATATTTAAACTTACTAATGGAAAAATAGAAATAGTATCTAACAAAGAATACATGGATAGCATAAAAAATAAAAACAAAAAAATAAGTTCTCATAGTGTTACTGGTGAAAAAATAATCACAAATTCAAAAACTATAAAAGGTTTTAAAAACATAGTATTCAAATTAAGTAATGGAATTACTTTTCAATATACTGATGGAAAATATAATGCCTTCTTAGTTGAAGAAGAAAACTATCTAAATATTGAAGGTAGATATGTTATAAAAAGTG
>TARA_R110002111_G_scaffold1162_4_pt1 | contig 19175 bp, 12 predicted proteins | sample TARA_R110002111 | Tara Oceans TARA_R110002111 (sample SAMEA4397363) | marine metagenome | biome: Polar Biome; feature: [ZZZ] marine water layer (ENVO:01000295); material: water (ENVO:00002006), including particulate matter (ENVO:01000060) such as... | depth 199 m | reverse complement strand
CGTGAAGCAGCCCGCCGGTCACAATGCCAGAACAACCTGAAACAGTTGGGGCTGGCGCTGCACAACTATCACGACACTTACAGCACCTTTCCGATTGGAAGCTCTTATCAATACGCGTCTTCCTGGATGATCGCCATACTGCCTTATTTAGAAGAGAACGCACTCTACAACAATTGGACTTTCGTTGGCGCAAGAGGGGGGCAAACGAACTCGGCACCAACCACGACAGTCAATGCCTTTAAGAACATTGTAATCTCAGGTTTTCAATGTCCGTCCTCTACACTGGAAAGCCTCTCGAGAGATGCGATCTCTACTCGCTTCAGTACTTCCTCCTATGTCGGCATCTCCGGAGCCCCCACCGCCGCCGACCCGATTTCAACGACGGTCGGAGCCCGCTGTATCCAGGGGCTGTATGGGGTGGTCTGTTCCAACGGCGCGATGCCTCCCAACTCGGCGATTCGATCACGGGATTTCACTGACGGCTTGTCGAATACCATTATTGTCGGAGAACAATCCGACCATGCCACAGATTCCACAGGTGCGAAGGTGGATATTCGAAATTCCTGGCGTTGGGGGTTCGCGATGGGAGCAGGCGCTGCCGGATATCCGGGAACGTCGAACTGGACAACAAGCATTGCCAATGACTGCCACAATGTGACCACGCTTCGTTATAAAGTGAACTACAAATCCAAGACAACTGATACTGGTGGCAGTCTCGAATATGGGACTAACAATGGGGTCCAGTCAATTCATTCAGGCGGCGCTTATGTCCTGCGTGGTGATGGAAGCGTTAAATTTATCTCTGAGAGTATCGATTTTAACGGTGTCATGACTCTCCTTGCCGTTCGTAACGATGGTCTTGTCTTAGGTGAATATTAAACGCATGAAAATGGGGTATAACCTGCCCGGTAAGAAACAAATCTGCTGGATCTGTAACCGGTCAAGCATGAGCGTAACCTTGAGAGGAGTGGACACTATGGCGTCCTGTTTAAAGTCAATTCAATTTTTCGTAATCGTGCTATCTGGCGGATTTCTGTGTGTCGCCTCTTGTGGTTGTTCGAACACGAATCAGCCTTCGATTGTACCCGTAAGCGGACAGGTCATGGTGAATTCGAAGCCGGCTTCGAACACGATTATTACGTTTGCAGATACGGAAAAAGGTTTCGCGGCGATCGCAACGATTGCCGCTGACGGGAGCTATCAGATACAGTCTCAATATGGTAACGGCGTTCCTCCGGGGGAATATCTCGTCTCTGTTTCTCCCCCCTCCACGCGAGACGAGCTTGATCAAACAATTCCGTTACCGCCGGGAACGGCAAACATACCTCAGAAGTATCATGCTACACAAACCAGCAAACTGAAAGCAGATGTCAAAGCGGGTGAAACAACATACGACTTCAATCTCGATTGACGTTGTATGGGAATAATCCCTCAACAAGACGCGCGGGGATTTTAGAATTCAAGACAGGAACGTGCTGCCTGACAGTAGCCACGTAACACTGTTTGTTCACGGGAGCGAAATTATGCGAACTGTCGAGGCTGTTCTTAAATGGACTCTCATCATTTTGTGCGGAATCCCTTGCCTGGCTCACGCTGCCGTCGTTTTTGCAGCGTCTCCGATCGTCGGGTCTCTGGTCGACAGTGAAAATCTGAATGGCGTGGAAGATGTTTTTCTCAGTGGCGACCTGGTGTATTTGCCGTGTCGTGAAGGCCACTGTTTGACCGTTTGTTCCATTAAAGATCCCGCCAGACCGCAGGTGGTGGGAACGTTCCGGGATCCGGATCTGGATGATGTCACTGGTTTTGCCCTGGATGAAAATACCGCCTATCTCGCGTCGCAAAGCAGTCATTTTTTACTCATCGTAGATGTGTCAATTCCGGAGAAAATGAAGCTCCTGGGAAAAGTCCGCATCAGTCAGCAGGGGAGCAAAGGCCCCCTCTATAAGATGGCCTATCGAGACGGCTATTGTTATATGTCACACCAGGGAGAGAAGAAGCTGTATATTGTCGATGTCCGAGACAAAACGCGTCCGCTTGTCGTTGGAAATACCCAGGTCACCACGGAAGGCGATGGAGCCTACTGTGTCACGATGAAGGGGGATTATGCGTTAGTCGGGACCGTGTTTGGAAAAAGAAATCGGCTGGCCGTGGTGAACGTGACGGATCCTGCCCACCCGCGCAAGGTGGGAGAACTGAAAGATCCGCATCTTTCCGAGGGGATTGGAACCATTGTGGGTGACCGATTTTATATCGCCTGCTGGCCGCATCACGCCATGATGGTAATCAATCTGTCCGAAATGTCAGACAGCAGACTGCCGTCGATTGAAGGTGTATTGATCGATCCCCGTTTGAGCAAGCCGAATCGTTGTGCCGTCGTTGGGGATCGCGCCTATTTTCCGATCATCGAAGCAGATGGCGTGGCCGTTGTTGACATTTCCGATCCAGCCAATCCCCGTTTTGTGACGTCATACAGTGACCCCGTGATGAAAAAGCCCTACGGGCTGACTGCGCGAGGTGACTACGTTTTTGTCGGCGCGCGAGCCGGCGACAGCCTGGTCATTCTGGATCGACGGGCCCTGGAGAAGTAGCGGGCGTGGTCCTTTTATACTGTTTGGAAATTACTAATACTCTTTCGTAATCAATAACCGTCTATCCATAAATTAAGGTTTTCAAATGTTTCCTAAACGACTCCTGTTTGTATTTGCGTTATCTGTCATCTCCTTGACGTCACACCAGCCACTGGCTGCCGCTGACTCTCCCGTTGTGGGACAACTGGTCGATGCCGTCAACCTGGTCGGAGCCGAAGACATTTATCTTGATGGCGATTATGCCTATCTGCCCTGCCGACAGGGACAGCGGCTGACAATCTGCTCCATCAAAGATCCCGCGCACCCCAAAGTGGTTTCCAGTTTCAAACACCCGCTACTGGGAGCCGCCTCGGGTTTCGACAGGAATGGAAATACGATTTACGTGACCTCCATGAGTAGTAGCCAGTTGCTGATACTGGACGCGACCGACAAAACAAACCTGCGCCTGCTGGGTTCTGTCGCTGTTGGAGGAAAAGGCCGGCTGTATAAGCTTGCCTACCGCAACGGTTACTGCTTTATTCCCAATGCCGATTTGAGAAAACTCTTCGTAGTCGATGTACGTAATCCGCAGGAACCGAAGGTCGCAGGATCTGCCACTGTGACCACTGAGAATGACGAACCCTTCAGCGTGTTGTTACGCGGAGATTTTGCCCTGGTCGGAACAATCCGCGGGAAACAGAGCCGACTGGCCGTCATCGATATCAGCAACCCCGCGCAACCCCGTCTGACGACCCAGGTCTTCGGACCGGAAATCGGCCATGTCAGCGGTCAGGTTGCGGATGAGCTTTATTATTCCGTCAACTGGGATAAGAACGCGTTTCTGATTTTTGACGTGGCCGATGCAGGCAACCCCAAACTGTATGCCAAACTGGTTGACAAGCGACTGGGGGCACCGAACCGCTGCGTCGTATCAGGCGACCGCGCTTATCTGCCCATGGTAGATGGAAACGGGATTGCCGTTGTCGATATCTCCAATCCGGAAAAGCCACAATTCCTGACTTCCTTTCGCGATAATGTCCTGATGCAGAAAACCTACGGTGCAGCCGTGCGAGATCACCTGTTGTATGTCGCCTCGCGGGACGGGAGCAGTCTGGTGATTATTGACCGCGATCAATTAGAGAAAAAATGAATACCATGAATTCAGAACTGCTGCAGCGGCGCCGTTTTCTGACCTGTTCACTTTCGACGATTTTTGCGTTGAGAGCAACGCAAGCATTCCCGGCTGAGGCACCTGTTGAAAAGCGGGAGTTTTACGAACTGCGCACCTTTTATCTGTCAGACGAAACGAGCCAGAAACGGTTGAGTGATTATCTGGAGCAGGCGCTGCTGCCGGCACTGAAACGTATCACAGACTACCCGACTGGCGTGTTCCAGAACGCAAACATGCAGGAAGACCGCTGTCTCACGGTGGTGATTCCCTTTTCCTCACTGCAGAATTTTGGTGAATGGAATGAGCGTCTGAACGCCGATATGACGTTCCAACACGCAGCGAAAGACTACTTCACCCAGACCGCAGAGGCACCTGTCTGGCAGCGGATGGAGAGCCAACTGTTGCAGGGACTCTCCGGATCACCGAAGCTGGAGCTGCCGAAAGGAAAAACTCCGCACCTGTTTGAATTGCGGACGTATGAGAGCCCTAATCTGAAGCTGGCGCGCCTGACAGTGGAGATGTTCAACGAAGGTCGGCTTGACGAACTGATGCGTCAGGCCGGTCTGGCTCCTGTCTTTTTCGGGGAAACACTGCTGGGGAATCGACCTCCCAACCTGACTTATCTGCTGTCTGCAGAAAATGAAGTGAAACACGAAAAACATTGGCGGACTTTCCGGTCTGCCCCCCGCTGGGAGCGCGTCCGGCAGATGCAGAAATTCCAGTCCACAATCTCAGAGATCAGATCCCGTTTTCTGATACCGCTGGGTTATTCAGATATTCGGTAGGTCGTGTTTCTATATTCGAATTCGTCTTTGTAAAAGAAAACAGATCAGGATCTGCAGTCGTAAACGGAATGAACAGGAATCGCGGGAAAAGTCACCAGGCGGCAATGCTAATCAGAGCCATGGGAAGCAAGCATCATCAAACGAAAGGCACTAGATTTAGTGTGATGCGCTCTCAAACACGTCACAGATCATGCTCCGTTTTGCAACGGATCGGTATTACTTCTTCAGTTCAAAAGTAAATTCGTTTTTCTCATCAGATTTAACCGTGGCCGTCAAACCCGATTTTTTCAGGTCTCCATATTTTTTAGGGATCATTGATACGTGCTCTGCGTAAGCATTATTTTCTTGACCTGCCTTTGGTTTCGTCTTTGTAATCGTAACGATATGCGCACCAATCAGAGCTCCGTCCCCTTCCTGGGAGGTGGTTAATACAAAATGTCCATTGTCATCCGTGAATCCTGAAGCAGGACGCCCATTTGCAGGAACAAAAGACACAGTTGCCCCATCCAGAGGTTTACCCTCAAATCTCACACTTCCTTCAGACTGTGCCAGTGGTGGAGCATTTGTAGATCCGCTGCAGCCGACAGAGGCAGTCGTGATACTCAAAATCAAAAATGTTTTAAAGATTGAATCGAACACTAATCTCTCCACTACTTAACCTGTTAAAAAAAGACGACTGAAAGATTTAAAACCAGATTCAGAGCCGCGACACCTGCCAAATGACAGGTGTCACGGTTGAAAATGATTTCTGACTGACGAACAATTTCGCTATGGGATTAAAACTCGCTGACCACTTCACCATCCCGACGGTCTCCAAGTCGCTGATAGTTCACCATGTCGATATTTTCGCTGATAAACCGCACAGAACCATCACAAAGTACGAAATGGCATCCCCCCGAGTGGATCGATTTAAAACCTTGTGAAGCCCCCCATTGCCCTTTATGTTGATTACAGCCAGTTCCGGTTCCGGGAGCGTTTTCACAAGTATTAAAATTTATCGCGACTCCTGTCCCCGTATAAAGACTGTTTGACGCCAACCACCCGTTGCGAACGTGATTGGAACAACGAGGGCGGACTTCTCCGAGTGCAATCGTATTCGACGTGCCATCTGTGATGTCCCTGATTCTGGCAGAGACATTGGTGTTAGCAATTACGCCTGAGAGATCATTAAGACTCAGCTTTATGTCTTCACTGCGTAAAGCTGAACCGTTACCGAACCAGTTATTATGTGTGCCACACGGACTGTTATTCTGGCTCCCCATACTGGCTGAGTAATTTGAAGCAGCGCGTTTTTGACCTGAATAATTCTGGCTGTCAAGCCAAAAGCTTTCGCCTTCATCACTCGGGCAAAGAAACATCGGAATGACCTGCTCATACACTAATTTCCCATCCGGCGTTGTACTGATACTGACATCATTCGGGTCAAGACTATTATACAACGGTGATTGGTCCACATACGGCAACAAGCGACTCAACCAGCCTCCGTGATCGCCGTTCCCTGTCCAAACTCCCCAGGCATTACCGTTACCAGAGGGCAGCTTTTGAAACACATCATGATAATTGTGTAAAGCCAGTCCCAGTTGTTTCATGTTGTTTTTGCAGGAACTTCGCCTGGCTGCTTCACGCGCCTGTTGCACGGCAGGCAGCAGTAGTGCAATCAGAATGGCGATGATGGCGATCACCACCAGTAATTCAATTAACGTAAAACCTCGTTTTCTGTGAATCATGAATCGTCTCCGTATTTAAGAACCAGGAATAAATAAATAATCGGCCACAGGCTCCGCTACCCGAACAGAACGCCAAAAAGCCAACGTGACTACCAATAGAGGGATCAGCACTGTTTCGAAACAATCAACGTAACAGCTTCAACCTGCCCCCTCTCTTTATTTTTTATGCGAGAAGTTTTTCAACAATATTCACTTTTTCCACCCCCGTGAGTTTTTCATTGAGGCCATTTCGATGAAATGAGAGCTGATTATGATCCAGCCCCAGCAGATGCAAGATCGTGGCATGCCATTCGCTGACGCTGACACGATCTTCCACAGCAGCAAACCCCAACTCATCTGTTGCTCCAAGAGAGTAACCGCGCTTGACTCCACCACCCGCCATCCATCCACACATGGCCAGTTTATTGTGATCTCGTCCAGCGATTTTCGCATCTTTTCCTTTTTCAATTTGTGCAATAGGCAACCGCCCCATCTCCCCCCCCCATAACACCAGCGTCTCATCGAGCAAACCACGCTGCTTCAGATCTTTTAATAATGCCGCCACCGGCTGGTCTGTTCTGTCACACGCTTTTTTCAGCTCTGAGGAAAGATTGGCATGGTTATCCCAAATTTGCCCGTTGATATATAATTGAACAAAGCGGACCCCTCGCTCAATCAGTCTTCTGGCCATCAGACACCTCCGGCCGTAAGAGTCCGTAACCGGGTTCCCGATTCCGTACATTTCCTGAGTTCGCAGGCTTTCCTGTGAAAGGTCCAAGGCATCGGAAGCAGAAATCTGCATGCGGGCCGCCAGCTCGTAACTGGCAATGCGTGCCGTGAGACGGGAATCATGAGGATGCTCGTTCAAGTGCTGTTGATCCAGACCAGTAAGAAATCTTTTTTGAATCTCCGAGATGCTCTCGGGAACTTTAAAATCCGGTTTCAGATTTAGAATGGGTGCCCCTGTCGAACGAAACCGGGTTCCCTGATAAATTTGAGGCAAATAACCGGCCTGCCAGTTCTGAGTTCCATTCACAGGCAAACCAAGCGGATCATCGAGCACAATATACGCGGGTAAATTCTGGTTTTCCGAACCTAAACCATAGGTGACCCAGGAGCCAATGCTGGGATGACCGGGAAGCATTTGGCCGTTTTGAATTTTGTAAATAGCAGGCTCATGCGTAATGTTAACCGTGTGCATGGATTTGATGACGGATATCTCATCGACGCATTCAGCCAGATGCGGGAGCGCATCCGAAACCCAGATTCCTGATTTCCCATGCTGTTTAAATTGAAACGGGCTACGCATGATGGCGCCGGCCTGAGAGGGATTCTCAACCTGATCAGCGATCTTACTGAAGTAAGGTGTTCCATGCATTCGATCCAGTTCCACTTTGGGATCGAACAGGTCCATTTGACTCGGGCCACCATTCATAAACAGGTGGATTACCGATTTTGCAGACGCCTTCAATTGTGTCTCGCGCGGCACAAGACCGTAATGATCGCGTGTCGCATTTGTATGTTCCTTTTTATCCTCTGCCTGAGCAGACTGATCCAATAGCGTCGCTAAAGCAATTCCCGAAATCCCCGTACTCATTTTCGAGAAGAAACCACGGCGGCTCAACAGATTCATATGTGATATCGAATGATTTTGATTGTGCATCATCTTTGCCTCAGTTGATAAACAGAAATGCGGCAGAATTGAGTAACGCGTGGCAAAAATTCCGGAATGATTTCTGTTGAAGTTCAGCATCACTTAAAGGGTCACCTGAAATAAGCAGTTGCGGTGGATGATTGCGTGTCAATTTGTGATCACCGTCATCCCAGTCCTGACTGTAAGGCGCACCATCTTCATCCGCTTTCAGAACAAACGTCAGTTTTCCATGTTCCAACGCTGCGCTGCGTACCGAATTGAGATCCTGTTCCGTTGCCGGTTTACTCGAAATCGTTTTTCCAGCGAGAAATTGAGCTGAATCACTCAATACAATTCGCCCGAGCCCAGCCAGATTGACCTCTGCATTTGCTTTTTCAATCTGGTAGCGGGACCAGGTTAATTTATCGATTCCGGGAGGAATTAATGAAGCAGATTGAGAAATGGCGGCTGCTCTCGTTGGTCCCAGATTCAGAGAAACCACATGATGCGCTTCGATCCTGTATTCGCCAAGATCAAATTCGACTAAACCCCAGCGTCGACTTTGGTCACCTGATGCCTGGGACCAGACTGAAATCAAGTCATCTTCAAAAACACGCTCTGGCTCTTTTTCTCGAATCCACAGGTGTTTTGAAGCCTGGACGATATGCTGATGGCGTTCATCAGTCTGTTTCCAGGCGGCCATCAATTGCTCGATACTGGTTCGCGAATACTTTAGCTCCTCGACATTCGCCTTACGTCCGAGACATTTTAAAAATGCCAGATCAATCTGGTCACCAAGATCTGAACCTGCTTCCGAACAAATTCGATCAGCCAGAATATCGGAAACTTCTTTCACCAGTTGATTATTGAGCAGATGCAATGCCTGCGGTGCGACAATCGACTCAGTTCGTGACACACAATTCGGGCTCATCCTGGGTGCGTCATAGTTTTCCAGAATCGTTAAAGGCTGTGTTCTTCTTTTGAGCTGGTAAATACTTCTTCGTCTTTTACCATCTTTGGTTTCAACAGATTTTGAAGTAACCAATCCGTCTTTTCGCATTTCCAGAGGGTCAGGTTCACCAAAGGGAGTCTGATCCAGTAAACCGGCAGTGTAGAACAATGAATCCCGCAGAACTTCGGCGTCCATTCGTTTCAGAGGCATCCTGGACAGCAACTGGTTCTCGGGGTCCAGTTCTTTTTTCTTTGCGGTAATTTTTGAAGACTGTTGATAAACGGCAGACTTCAAGATTAAACGATGAAGTGATTTGATACTCCAGCCATCTTCCACAAACTGCAGAGCCAGCCAGTCCAGAAGTTCCGGATGCGTGGGCCGCGCTCCCGTCACACCGAAGTTATCCAGCGTACTGACAATCCCCTCGTTGAAATGATGTTTCCAGATTCGATTCACAATGACGCGCGCAGTCAGGGGGTGCCCCGGTTCCACTAACCATTTTGCCAATGCCAGGCGACGTCCCGTTTTGTTTGAACCAGGCCAGGGCTCTTTCACAACGAAAGGCGTTTTTCCATCAGTCAGTACAGAAGGAACTCCCGGGCCGATCAGTTGACCTCTTTTTTTATAATCGCCGCGTACAAGAAGATAGGTATTGCTCGGCGCGCCTCGATCCCATAATGCGCGAATTTGTGACTTGTTTTCATGTTCTTTGTTTTTGGTGGTAACCACACGTTCAAAGGCATCTTTTACCGCAGTTTTATTAGGAGCCAGCCAGTCATTTTCATCAAAGGCTCCTTTAAAAACCGCTGTCAGCCGGTAGTAATCGCGTTGCGGTATCGGGTCAAATTTATGTGTATGGCAACGGGCACATTTCATCGTCAAACCCAATATCGAAGAACTGAAGATTTCCATTTCATCATCGATGACAGTCAATCGATCCTTCATGAAACCGGTAATCGGCGCATAAGTGCCATCCGGTGCCATCCTGAGAAATCCTGTTGCAATCAGATTGTCTTCAACCTCTGCAGTCAACTCTTGCGAAAGATCATGCGGGGTTAATTCGTCTCCTGCAATTTGCTCAAGGAGAAATCGATCGTAGGGCTTATCATTGTTAAACGAGCGAATCACGTAATCACGATATTGCCAGGTATTTTGTCTGATGATGTCCGCATTCTGGCCCCCCTCTGAATCAGAATACCCCGCCAGATCAAGCCAGTATTGCCCCCATCGTTCGCCATAACGTGGCGAATCTAACAGTTCATCAATCACACGATCCAAAGCTGTAGAAGCTGGGTCATTCAGGAAACGGGCAATCTGTTCTGGTGTGGGAGGTAACCCAATCAGGTCCAGATAGACTCGTCGAAGAAGTACTGTTCGATCGGCAACCGGTGAAAGCTGCAGGCCTTTCTCTTCCAGTTTACTCTCGATAAATAAGTCAATCGGAGTCTTGATGAGATGATCGTGTTTCACGTCAGGTAATGGTGACGGTTTTGGTGGCTGAAATGCCCAGAATTTTCGGTCTTCATTATTCACAAGTGGATCAGGAGCAGATGTGGCAATATCAGGATCAAGAACAATCTCTGGTGCCCCCTCCTGAATCCATTTTGCTAATTCATCAATTTCAGCCGATGGCATGACTTTTACACTGTAATAAGCCAGTGTTTCTCGTGGCGGCATCTGCTCTGCATGGAGTCTCTTGAGGATCAGGCTCTCTTCAGGTTTACCCGAAACGAATGCCGGGCCAGATTTCCCACCTTTCAGCAATGCCTGCTTTGATCGGATATCCAGCCCTGCTTCCTGCCGTTGAGCACCATGACAAACACCACAATGTAATAACAAGTTGGGAATCACATCATGCTGGCTTATTTTTTTCGTTTTCGATGTATCAGCCATTTCCGATTGAGATATTTTTTTTACCCAGCTCAGAATCTTTGCTCGTTCCTCTTCAGTCAGCGGGGGCTCATCTTCAGGAGGCATCATTCCTTCGTGAATATATTCATAGAGCAGACCTTTTTCAGGTTTCGCGAAATCAATCGCCGATCCTGATTCTCCCCCTTTCAAAATATGATCAATGCTGTGCAGATCCAGATCTGCTTTCCTGTTTTTGTCATTGTGGCAGCGAAAGCATTTTTTCTCGAAGATGGGCTTCACGTCATTCTCAAAAGAAACCTGGCCCGCCTCAGGTTCAGCCCCCGCTGCGCCAACAGAAACAGCGCATAAAACAACGATCGAAATACCATGTGCAATGAAACTCATCCCACAGACACTTTCTCTAGTTTTCATTCTGGTTATACACTGCATCTTGCCAACCGTGTTATCAATTTAGAGGAAGCAGGAATTCTTACTCACCAGTATTGGGTTTCGCCGAGATATCAGCAACCAGCGCATCAATGGAAGCCTGCTTATTACCCGAACGAAAGGTATCCACCAGGTTTTTGTGGTCATGGTAGACATCCATCAAATTTTCGTAACTTTGATGCGATTCCAAAAACCGGGTTCTGACCCGCGCAATCATTGTCAACCACATCATCTCCAGGTCTTTTTGATTTGTTCTGCGTACCAGCGAACGATGAAATGCAAGATCCGATTCCACAGTGGCATCAAAATCTTTTGTCCTGCATGCTTTCTTCATCTTCGCAAGCAACTCACCCCAATACTTGAAATCGGCCGAATTCAGATCGTCATAAATCAGATCCAGCGCAAACGATTCCAGTGTCACTCGAATGGGAGCCACCAATCTTTGAAGCTCATCTGACGGCATCTTGGCAACCCTTACACCATAGTTGGGAACTGATTCTAATAACCCCTCATGAGTCAGTTGCGCCAGCGACTCTCGAATCGGAGTTCGACTGACACCAAATCGATCAACCAGAACATTTTCAGAAACCCTGGCCCCTTCCTTGAGTCGGCCACAAAAAATATCTTCCCTGATATGGTTCACAATCTGCTCGCGCAATCCTTGTATCTGTAATACTGAATCGCTCATTTCAAATCCTTTTTTTCACTTTAATAATCTTCATTTTCTTGACAGGCATTGCGTTTTACCGATCAATATCGTATACAATATACTTAATACGGTTTCTCAAGTCAATTACAAAACAGGGTTATTTACCATAATGTCTACATTGGATTGGATCATTATTATCGTACTGAATGGTTCCGTCATTCTTTACGCGATGCTGTACTCGCGCGATACAAAAACAAGTAGTGACTGGTTTCTGGCAGGCCGAACACTGCCTTGGTGGATTGTCGGATTATCATTGTATGCAACCCTGATTGACTCCAGTGATATGATTGTTGATTCAGGTGGCGCATACCAGTTTGGCGTTCGCATGTTCGTTTTTAACTGGGTCGGCGTGATCGCAGGCTGGTTATTAATGGTCTACCTGATTGCATTGCCCATGTATCGATTGGGTATGTATACCAACGCAGAATACCTGGAATCGCGATTTGGTCCTGCCGCACGCGTCGTGAGTGTTTTGATTCAAGTACAATTCCGCACCATGGTTCTTGGAATCATGATCAAAAGTATTTTTTTGACACTGTCCATCGTCTTTGGTTTCAGCACTTTCGTCGCCTGGGTGGTCGTGATCATCGTTGCTTTAACCGCGACGATCTACACTATGGCAGGGGGATTAAAAGCGGTTGCGATTACAGACGCGATGCAGTCATTCATCATGCTGACAGCGAGCATCCTCATCTTCTGCCTGGTATATGACAAGGTTGATGGCTGGAGTGGGATCAAGGAAAAACTGGATCGAAACGGTTCTGCTGTTTCAACACAAATGCTGCATATCGGAAGCGACAGAATCGAAAACCGAAGCGCCGCTGAGATCAGTGAAACGAAAATCAAGAGACATCAGGAACTGGGCGAGGATTACAACCATGAGCACAAGCTGATGGTGAAAGAAACACCAGGCTGGATCATCTGTATGAATTTACTGTTCGCAGGGATGGCTTATTCGATAGTGAATCACACGCAATCCATGAGACTGCTCGGAGCGAAAAGCGAGTGGGATTTGAAAATGTCGATCGTCTTGTCGAGTGCCATTCTGATTGTTGTGACATTTTTGAATCTGTTTCTCGGCGTCATGGGACGCGCACTTTTTCCCGACATCACCATGTTAAACGTCCCCGAGTCCTTGCAGACTGTCGATGCGATTTTCCCCGTTTTAGTGCGTGATTTAACATTTTCCGGGTTGCGTGGTGTGATTGTCGCGGGGATCTTTGCCGCATCTTTTTCCACTTTTGATTCGATTGGATCAACGCTTTCTGCACTGCTGACACGTGATATCTATGGTCGCCTGATTGTGACTGATGCGGACGATTCGCATTATCTGCTGGTGGGCCGCTGGCTCACTCCCGTTATCATCTTCGGTTCCTTTCTGTATCTGCCTCTGCTGGATGGAGGAATGTTTCAGTTTTACCTGCAAATGGTGGGCGTATTTGTGATTCCATTACTGACAGTGTATCTCATGGGAGCATTAACCCGTGTACATCGAAAAGCAGGCGCCATCGGGTTACTGGTGGGAGTCATCTTTGGACTGTGGGTTTTGATCGCGGAGCTCGTCTTTATTTCCAGTGGAACAAGAATTCTGCCGACTTCACTGATCAATAATTTGAATACCGCTCCTGCCAGTATGCTGATCACGGCGGGAACAATGCTGCTTGTCTCAGTATGCCTTGGTTTTTCTAAAGAAACGGAATTGTTTCACAAGGAAAAAACGGCCTGGCTGCAATCCAGTCGAGAGCAAATTATCCACTCTCAAATCAAGACACCCTCTTTATCAGTTCAGTTGCTCCCCCTTGTCGCTGGAATATTTGTGCTTATGATTGGACTGACTTTAACTTTCATCATATTCTGGTGATCGTAAAACATATTTTAATTCTGCTTTGAAAGATTCATAATGATTATTACTGATATTGAATGCCACATCCTGCTTGTGCCAGATGTGAATAAAGATGCGACTTCGTCTGCCCAGGATAACATCGTGGTGATGATACACACAGATGCAGGCATTACAGGCATCGGGGAAACCGATGTAAACCCCTGGATTGCCCGGGCCTGCATTGAAGCTCCAGGAACACATACGATGGGCCTGAGCCTGAAAGAAATGCTGATCGGCGAATCTCCGCTTGATACAGACCAGCTCTGGGAAAAGCTGTATACGGGCAGTGCCATGAATGGTCGACGCGGGGCCGTGATTTGTGCGATAGGCGCACTCGACATGGCCTTGTGGGATATCAAAGGAAAAGCCGCCGGCAAACCCTGCTGGCAACTATTAGGCGCGCAGGCAAAAGACTCCATTACGCCGTATGCCTCACTTCAACCCTCAGGCAACTGTTATGAGGACTATAAAAATTCGTTAGTGGAATGGGCCATTCGTGCCAAAGAATATGGATTCAAAGCAGGCAAAATGGAAGTGTCGCTGGGAGGGCCTTATAAACATAATTGTATCAGTGCTCCGGATGAAAAAATCACAGAAGTCGTCGCCGCGTGTCGCGCCGCGGTCGGCCCCGATTTTACGATGATGGTCGATGTGCAATATACCTGGTCTGATGCCGAAACCGCTTTAAGAACCTTAAATGACTGGAAAGATCTGAATATTTATTTTGTGGAAACCCCTTTGCAGATTGATGATCTGAAAGGATACGCGCGACTTCACGAAGAGGCACCCATGCCCATTGCTGCAGGCGAATGGCAGACCACGCGTTTTGAATTTGCCGATTTAATGGATGTCGGCAAGGTCGATTTTGCACAACCGGACGTGGGTCGCGTAGGAGGCTTAACGGAAGCACGTCGGGTCTGCCAGATGGCACAGGAACGAAATCGAAAGATTGTGCCTCATTGCTGGAAAACTGGAATTGGAATTGCCGCCACCGCTCATTTAGCGGTCGTCACACCCAATTGTACTTATATCGAGTTCATGCCGTCCGAGTTATGTGACTCGCAGTTGCGCAAAGAACTGGTCATCGATGAAATGAAATTAATAAATGGCTCACTCTCCTTACCAGAAAAGCCAGGCTTGGGATTTGAATTGAATTTAGAAGCGATGAAAAAGTTTACTGTTTCCTAAGCGCTAAAAACTTCGTTTTTTGGGGATCGATGGGCAGCTGGTCACGCTGCCCGGTCACCCCACAGTATTGATCCCGTAGTGTGATTATCAGCGTGTGTCCAGGCTAACGATAGCCTCACACAGTCTGTTCTTCTCTGCAGAGAAATGGCAGATGAATTGTTTGAATTCATTTATGTCAGCACAGTAATAAAATAAGCATCGTCAGCCGCTGCAAGCGATATTTTAGACCGACTGAAATTCTGTTTCCTCACCAACGCCAATCTGTCGCAGATCCATCAGCCGATTCGTCAGATAAGTTGTCTCGACGATATCAACCACTTGTGCTGTATTCTGAAGTTGGCAAGTTAGATCGACAATTTCAAGCACGCCCTGTTGAAAGGACGTCTCCTGAAGCTGCGCTGCCAGAACTTCCAGGCCATCATAATCCAGTTGATCAATTGTCTTTACCAGCCTTTCCATTTGCACGCTTAATTGAATCGCAGCTTCTCTGGAAACGAGGAGTTGATTTATTTTGACATCCTCAACTTTATCAGCAACGACGCTGATAAAGCGTTGCACGAGATCGGGGTCGAACTGTATCCCCGCGTTCTTCTGGAGTTCCGAAAAGGCATCTTCCTGAGACATTTTTTCCCTGTAAACCCGATCAGAAACCATCGCATCGTAGGCATCAGCGATACTCAACAGTCGCGCCAGGAAAGGAATATCCGCGCCCTTGGGTAAGTTTTCATGACGCCCTTTCCCTCCATAAAACGCATGATGGTTCTCGATGATTTCCAATAGACTCTGATCGGAAAATATGGTACAGACAATCTCGGCACCGATGCGATCGTGCCTGCTCATCACCTGCCACTCTTGCGGAGTGAGAGGCCCGGGTTTGTGCAGAATCGCGTCCGGGACGCCAATTTTACCAATGTCATGCAATAACGCAGCGACTTCCAGGACGTACAATTCTACGGTCGGCAGTATGCCTTCCGCGACGGCAAGGCACAAATCAGCAACGCGTCTTGAATGTGCCGCTGATTTTTCATCACGATGAGCCAGCGCCGAGAGTAACGCCGTTACCGCGTAGAATGGAATCTCCCGCTCTCTCTCAGTCGTTGCTGGATCTGATGCGACAATCGCCGGTTGTTGCTCCGGTTCCCGCGAGGTGGTTTCGGTCAAATCCATGTTCGCAGGAATGGTATCCCAGCGCGCCACCTGATTTCGTCCGTTCCGTTTTGCCACGTACAGACATTTATCGGCTTCGTCCAGCAGATTCTGTGTGTTTGTCGCACCAAGACTGATTGCTGTCACACCAAAGCTGGAGGTAATTTTGAGATTGGAAAACTCCAGACGTTCCACGGCCTGACGATAGACTTCCGCAGTTTGTGCGGCTGCGTCTATATCAAGATTCGGTAGCAATATACAAAATTCCTCACCTCCATAGCGGCAGAGAACTCCCGTATCGCCTACCAGGTCTGTCAGCATAGACCCGATTCCTTTCAGAACCAGATCACCTATGGAGTGGCCATGATTATCATTGATCAACTTAAATTGATCGATATCAAGCAGCACACATCCCAGTGACTTATCATGACGTTTCGCATCATCCCAAAGTGCCTCCAACTGCTCGTAGAACGAACGTCTGTTTAAGCAGGACGTCAGTGGATCGCGGGTCGCAAGAATCTGCAATTTCTTATTCTTTTTTTGTATTATTTCACGAGATTCATGCAGTACAGCGAGCATTTCGTGAAGTTCCCGTTTCTTATTTTCCAGTTCGGTCACATCTTCAAAGCTGACCAGGACACCTCTCAATTTGCGATCATCATGTATCGGAGCACAACTTACGACGAAAGTGTCTGCCACGTCAGATTCATTTTCTATTGACAGCATCACTCCTTTTATAACCACTCCCTCTCGCAAAACGCGCGTCCAGGGCAACTCTCTGTCGGTTTCCTCGTCAGAATGAATCTTCCATGGAAGCTGTGAGACCGACTGCCCCTGGAGTTGTTCGGGAGCGATGTTTAATGCATTCGCGATGGTTTTATTCGCCAGTACGATCTGCTCCTGATGGTCCAGAATGAGCAAGCCCCCCGCCAGAGTATCCAGTGCATCCTGAACGCGATTGGGAATCGCTTTAGAGGGATTCAGATACTGTAAGGTTTTTCTCAGAAAGAGAAAAAATCCGACAAAACACCCCACAAATACAAATGCCATAAATTGCACCATGGGCATTCGCCAGAAAGAAAGCAAACTCAACTTCTCTACAGGATAGTAAAATTCCAGCTGTCCCCAGGGCTGATTGTGTTCCACAAGTTCGATCTTGATTTTATTCAGCAAACCTTCATCAGGTTTACCTGCGAACTCGCCAATATTTCCAATTTGGACGTATACCGTACCCTCTTTTTTCCTCAATATCGCTGCTTTGATTTCAGGATTGTTTGACACGACTGCATTGAGGTAGCTCTCTAAATCCTGAGTGTTCCCCTGTGTCAGAAAAAGTGAACTGCTGACCGCCACAGCTTCACAAAACCGGGCGCGATCTTCCATTCGCGTGTGATTCAGATTAGGGCCTATATGCAAACTGCACGCGATTAACATGGTGCTGATCGTCAATAACGCGAGTCCAGCAACGATACGAATTGTCAGAGATACACGCATTCTAGTTTCTCACTTTCATCAGGAACTCTATTTTATCAGACGGCCTTTAATTCAGCGTGTTCAATAATACTTTGAAGTGTGTCACCATCGTTGTTGTTCTCATCATAGTCAGTGAGGATCGAAATCGGATCCATATATCGCCATGCAGGCAGCCCACTGGCGATACCTGCCATCAGGTATCCGCCCTGCAAAGCCCAGATTAACAGTCCTGAGGAAACGCTGGTAACAACAACAGCAGCAGTACTGATTAAGAGCTGGGTTTGAACAGAGTTAAAATTCACCTGTTCCTGTATATCTTTTAAATTTGTCCACATATACGAGGCGTCAACAACGTCCACATAATTCACGGAACGTTGATTCGGAACCGTATCCAGAACAGCCAACCGCGTCGAAGTGGTGGCAAACTGCCCTGCTACTCCTGCATCACGATAATCAGCATCAAGATCGTCAGACAGGCTTTCGAATGAAATCACAATCACCTGCTGAGGGAACGGACTCAACTCCGTATTCGCAGAACTCAAAAATTCAGGATACCAACCGTGGTCCAGCCGCTCATTATTTGTGCCTGGGAAAATATCGTGGCCTGAAGCGGGGGAAAGAATCGGGGGTAGATCTGCATTGCCTGAGTTTGTATCGGATTCATCCGACTCGTCAGAAACACCTGAGTCATCAGTTCCTTCTTCTTGACCGGGATCATCAGGTGGATCAAATAATACTGTAAATATCTGATTCGATTGTTCAACAACAACCTGAATCAACTGTGTGTCGATCCCTCCAAATCCATCACTGACCTGGACGGCAACTTCGTAGACATTGTCTAAACTGGAATCCAGCAATATTCCCAGTTCAGATGAGACGATAAGAGAGAGCTCGCCCGTTTCCACATCAATCAGGAATTTCTCGAAATCCACTCCGCCAGAAATCGAATATCTGAGAGTTTGTATGGAGGCTTCGACGTCACTTGCCTCCACCGTGATGACTGATGAAGCCTGACTTGAGATTTGAATAAGTGCAGTCAAACCACCGCCGCCAGAGGTAATCACTGGTGCATCATTCACGGCTGTCACATCAACGGTCATTATGCTCGCAGGAGAAGAGTCTAGCAATCCATCACTCACCACATAGCCAAAGCTGTCATAAGAAGCCCCGTTGGCATTCAGGACAGGTGAAAAAGTCAGGTAACCTGCATCCAGGTCCGCTTTGCTGATGACCTGATTCAGCGTCACATCCACACCCGACAACTGCAATGCGCCGATCGTCTCCAGTGCCGTGATCTTCACACTCGCCAGGGAATCACCGTCAATGTCACTGAAATTAAAATCGGCGGCTGTGAATGTGTAAGGTGTATCTTCATTCGTCGTCACCGTGTTTCCCGTAGCCGTTGGGGCATCATTCACCGCTGTCAGATCAACGGTCATCGTCCTCGCAGGAGTTGATTCCAGCGATCCATCGCTCACCACAAAACCAAAGCTGTCGTAAGAACTACCGTTGGCATTGGCCACAGGTGAAAAAGTCAGGTAACCTGCATCCAGGTCCGCTTTGCTGATGACCTGATTGAGCGTCACATCTACGCCCGACAGCTGCAACGCACCGATGGTCTCCAGCGAAGTGATCTTAATACTCGCCAGGGGGTCACCGTCGACA
>TARA_R110002111_G_scaffold262794_2_pt1 | contig 19222 bp, 21 predicted proteins | sample TARA_R110002111 | Tara Oceans TARA_R110002111 (sample SAMEA4397363) | marine metagenome | biome: Polar Biome; feature: [ZZZ] marine water layer (ENVO:01000295); material: water (ENVO:00002006), including particulate matter (ENVO:01000060) such as... | depth 199 m | reverse complement strand
AATGTCTGTACCCAGTCGAAGACAGGCTTCAACTGTTTCGCATTCAGGCTGTACCAGCGGTGTTTGCCCTCTTGCCTGACAGCCACCAGATTCACCTCTCGCAATACGCGAAGATGTTTGGAAATTTGCGGTTGCGCAACGCCGAGCGATTCAGCCAGATCATTGACGGAACACTCTTTTCCCGCCAGTTGATGGATGATGTCGCGTCGCCGCTGTTCGGCAATCGCGTTAAAAGCGTCAGTGGTTGTGGGTGATCTAGGCATGTCGATCATTATATACCCATATGGGAATATGTAAAGGGTTGTTTTAAAAAAATGATTTTCAATGAGAAATCCTTATTTCCTCTGCGCTGCGTTGGATTATGGTGGTGGTTGGTGTTTCGGGGCATCCATGTGCAAAGATAGATTGTCTGTTCTGTGTTGAGCTGCCAGAATAACAACGGTGACTGCCCTGTTTGTTCTTCTTGGGTTTGTTGTGGTGTTGTTGAGATGGATTCGATGAGTCAGGAAAGTGAGAGTTAGCTTCCATGGCTGTTTTTACATTTTATAGCGAAGAATTCGATGTTGATTACGAATGACTTTCTAGCTGATTACTCCGATTCGATTGAGAGACCGAAAACAGCAGGCGCTTCGCGAGGCGGAGGCGGCTTCGAAGGAGATGCTGTGAATACTAAACGAATCTATTTTCAGGATGATGACATCAATGGAAGCTGTTAAATACTTGTACCAGGTAAGTCCCGTCCCTGGCTGTTGCTCTGCCTGGAATGTGCGGCGCTGTTTGTTGTGCTTTCCTGGCCGATGGTCAAAGGAAAATCGTGGCTGGTCGCTTCGCTGTTGGTGTTCCTGCTGATCGATTTGTGTGCTCGATTGCTGAGTTCCAGCGCCACTCCTACCGAACCAGTTCTGATGGGGCCGGTTGAGTATCAGCAACTCTGGAATGACTGGTTTCAGTTGAGATGTCTGGAACTGTTAGGAAAAACTCTGTTTGTGATTGCCGTGTTTCAGTTAGGTTTGCAGCTGAAACGTTTTGTGTCATTCCTTTCCACTGATAGTGATGCGAGGCGAATCTGATGGAACCCATCGAAGTCTGTGTGCTGGCTGGGATTATTCTGTTTGTCTTGCTGATGCCCTGGCTGTTGGTTGTAGCTGTTAAGGATCTGTTTCGTCATAAAGACAGCACGGGATCAGGCGGCGGCGGTATCATTGGTGCGATGGTGGAAATGGACCGGATCGTGAACCCCGCAGGTCAGCATGTGCAGGAAGCGAAAGAAGTAGAACGCGAAGAAGAAGGCATCGGCGGGGAGTAACTGTAATGCCTGTAAGTAAAGGACGTTTTTCTGCCTGCGGAAAAAGTTGATCCGGTGCCCGCGGAATGGGGCGAAAGTGGTTGATTTACCGCTGGTATTGATTACGGGTAAAGCCTGCTGTTTTGTGAATCATGTCGGCGGGAATTTTGTAATGCACGTGCCGTCGCGACTTGTTAAAATGGAAGGGCCGCATGTCTCAAAGTCCTTTCTGGCGAGTTTCATCGCAGTCGTGATTGGTCTGATTGCAAGGCTGTTAGTGCTACCGAACCTCATTAAGTATAGTGAATGGTGCGAGATGACTTCTATGGATTAAGCTTTTGAAGATTTGACTTCGAGAACACAAGGTAATTCATAAACGGGAACGAACAAAAAAATGAGATCAATGCTTTTGATTTTTCTTTGTTGTACTTCATTTATGCTTGCAGAAGACACAAAACCAAATTCTCCACACGACGCGCTAAAACTTGGAATCAAACTATTGAAAGCAGAGAATTATGAGGGATTTTATCAAAAAATGTTTACAGATGAAGTTCATAAAATTCCTGAAGCGAGAAGAAAAGGTCCTTACAAAAAGATCCTTAGCGAAAAAAAAGACGTGCTTTTGAAACGCTTTCAGACTGCATTGAAAATACAGCCACAGTTTGGAACTTATGATAAACAAAAAGCGGCTTACTTCCCTTTTGCACAACAGACAAAAGATAAAATGGGTTTTATCCTTTTATTAGAAAATCAACATTATAAATTTGGGTTAACAGAGACTGTGGGGCAAAGTACACTTAATCATGTTGCTTTTGACTAAATGATCAAATCATCATACCAAGAATGTATATCGAGACTCTTGAAAAGAGAACCAATGAATAATGCAGCTCCCACAGGAAATTGCGAACTGGGATGGGAAGTCGGTCGAGGCGTTGCAGGCGATTTATGATTGTCGAGGCCTGGAAGAGGGATTCGGTGCGGCTCTAATCCCGCTGCTGAAGGAATCTGGTCTCGCGCGTGGTGCCAGTTGGCTGTTAAAGCGGTATCTGGAAGAAGGCAGCGTGTTGACGGCGGCTGATGTGAAACGGGTGTTCCAGTCTTTGCCTGATCTGGTAGAATGGGAAACGTCGTTGCATCTGCTGCAGAGTCTGTCTTACCTGACGATTGGGAAGCGGGATGTGAAACCGGTCGAAGCGTTTCTGCGGCGTTGTCTGGCGAGCGACAACAAATTTGTGCGGGCCTGGGCCTATAACGGCTTTTATGAACTCTCGCTGCAGCATCCGCTATTCCAGGCTGAGACGGATCAACTGCTGGCGCAGGCTTTGGAGGACGAAGCGGCGTCGGTCAAAGCGCGGGTGCGGAATATTCTGAAACAACGTCTTTAAACCGCCGAGAGGTGAAGGAGAACACGCATGGATCTGCAGACACTGACCTCGTTTTTGATGTGGTGCACGATCGTGAATGGAGCGATTCTACTGGTTTGGGCGGGGTTCTGCCTGCTGGCGCCCGATCTGGTTTATCGCACACAGAATTCCTGGTTTCCGATGCCACGGGAAACGTTTAATGTGGTCATGTATTGTTTTATCGGGGTGTTCAAACTCCTGTTTCTGGTGTTTAATGCGGTCCCTTATCTGGCGCTGTTGATATTGGGATGAGTTGAGTTTAAGAGAAATTGGCAGAAGTATGACATATCATCAATCCGGTCCCCTGCCCGGCGAACGCGATTTTGATCCTTATAAAGGGGATCTGGATGCGCAGGTGGCCTGGAAAAACTTTGGCGGTTTGACTCTGGCAGAGGCATACCGGAAATTTCTGGAGAATCCCAGTGCCTACGCGGAAGATTTCATGTGGATGGGGGCGAAGGCGTTTGTCTATTATTTCCCGGTGCTCGAACGCTATCTGCTGGTGACCCCGGTCTGGAGTGAAGAGCACGGGTCGGAGTGGTGCCAGATTTTGGGGCTGGGATCTGCGATTCAGTTTCAGTTTACTGAAGACTGCCTGCCAGAAGTACGGGAATTGGCACCGCGTGTGTTGCCGTTGATTGCTCAGGTGAAAGAATCGATCGATGCCTGTGTCGCCAGCGGACACCCTTATTATTCCGATCCGGAAATCAATCAACATGTGAGCGAAGAATGGGATCGGCTGGAACAACACCTGCGGCAGTTTGAGGATGGTTGAATGATGAATCAGAATGAAGAAACCTCTGAGAATCTGAATTTGCAGCTGACGGATTCCGTTAAGTTAAATGAAACAGGATTTGTATTTGAGATTAATGAAATTGCCTGTTTTTATGCAGTCTGGGCATTTTTCTTTGCGTTATATGGGTTGAAGGTCAACGATTTTAATCTGACAAATCATTTACCTCCTGTATTCGGATTTCTACAGGTGTTTGGCGATGCTTTTACCTGTTTAGGGTATAACCTGATCTTTTTTTGTCTCGCGTCGACCGGTGTTGTCGCAGGTTTATTGTTCGGACTGCGTGCTGTATTACCAGAACACTTGAAGCAGTATCTTTGCTGGAGATTACCGGTCGGGTTTCAGTTTGAGCAAAAAAAGGAAAGTGCCTGGCCCGCTGTTTTGACGGTTTTGGTGTGTTTGACTTCCGTAGCAGTCTTGTTCTTCGCAGTGTCACATCTCCGTGCAGATCGGTCTCATCGACGACCTGTTATCTCCTGGGAAGGACCGGCTGCCGATTATATCGATTGGGTTTTTGTACTGGGTTGGACTTTCGCTTATCTGACGGTCTTCAGTGCTGCTTTTACTGACACTTATTTTACCAGTCGCTGGAACTGGCTCGTCAAAGTGGCCACTGGTCTTCTCGGTCTATTGATTGCCGCAGCTTTTATTCTTACTTGCGCGGTACTTGAAGATTGATTTAAAATGAAACAACATACTGTCGGAATAATCCTGATTTGTCTGTCCGGTGTCATAGTATGTGTGCTGCTTCATACCTGGTATCTGAAATCTTATAATGATTCGCAGGGTTATTGGGAGGCGGAGATTGGAAATGCAGGTCCGCATGCTTCGCTAACACTACGACTGAAAGGGGGAGAGGCACAACCGTGGCACCGCGTGATTGTCTTTCAAAATATCGAAGCAGAAGCGTTACAACCCGGGAGATTCAAGTTACCTGATGAGGCAGATCAAATGCCCGGCGCCCGGATGACGTTTGAGGATATCACACTGCGGCCAGGTCGCGTCACCTTCGAATGGCAGCGACATGAAATCGGCCTGATGATGTCCGGTATTACAGTTGACGGTGAAGTTTATCGCTGGGATAAGCAGGAGCCGATCAGAATTCCCGACTGAGCATGGGCTTGATTAGGCTTATAATAGTGAAGATTGCGATTAATGTTGATTATTTATCTTGAAGTTACAGGAATGAATGATGGATGCTCATGAGTTTGTTGCTTGTTGGAAACGGGAAAAAGAGACATTGCTGAAAACGTTTCAGGATTCTTCTACGGAATCAAAAGTTTCTAGCGCAATTGCATCGCTGAATCTTTCGCAAGAACATTTGAAAACAATGAATGAGATTCTGGATACTGTTCTCACGGATGCGTTTAATTCGTTGTTACTGGGACTTGATGGGGATGCGAGTATTGGTGGTGTTCAAGAAACGTACAAAATATATGATGAGCAGGATCGATTGATTTCAGATTGCGGAGATATTGAAGCAGCCGCCTGGGAGCAGTTTTATGGTGTAGAAGAAGATCAAGAGTAATTGAACAGTACAGCGATGCACTGTTTTTATTGAAATCTTTAATTCACCACTCACCATCAACAGCTCCGATACTATAATCGAGCGTCTTGCTAACAATGATGCTATTTATATCCCGATGCTATAGGTGAAATGTGCCTGAAAATCATACTGCTGGTGAAGACCTTGCTGAAACCGGGCTGATTCTGCTGACCGGGGCGACAGGATACGTCGGCGGTCGGTTATTGCTGGCGCTGGAGCAGCGCGGGGCGAAGCTGCGTTGTCTGGCGCGGCGGCCGGAAATACTGCGGCCGAAAGTGGCAGCGTCTACGGAAGTGGTTGCCGGTGATGTGCTGGATCGTGCGAGTCTGGATCCAGTCATGGAAGGCGTGAAGGTGGCCTACTATCTGATACATTCGATGGGGGCGAAAGGTTCGTTTGAAGAACAGGATCGCCTGGCCGCTCACAATTTCGCAGAGGCGGCCCGGGAGGCCGGCGTCGAGCGTATTATTTATCTCGGTGGTCTGGGAAATGAAGACGAGGAACTTTCAGCGCATTTGCGCAGTCGTCAGGAAGTCGGGCAGATATTAGGATCGACGGGGGTGCCTGTGCTGGAATTTCGGGCGTCGATTGTGATCGGTTCGGGGAGTCTGTCGTTTGAGATGATCCGTTCGCTGGTCGAACGACTGCCGATTATGATTACGCCGAAATGGGTCATGCGGTCAGCGCAGCCGATTGCCATTGAAGACCTGATTGGTTATCTCATCGCGGCTCTGGATCTGGTGCAGCTGGAAAGTCGCGTGTTTGAAATCGGCGGGGCGGATCAGGTTTCGTACGCCGAGATCATGCGCGTTTATGCGCGATGTCGTGGTTTGCGGATTCGCATGATTCCGGTCCCTGTGCTGACGCCTTATCTGTCAAGTCTCTGGCTGGGACTGATCACTCCCCTGTATGCCCGCATTGGTCGTAAGCTGATTGAAAGCATTGTGCATTCGACTGTGGTGACCGATGCGAGTGCGCTGATCGTCTTCACCATTCAGCCGATGGGTATTGAAGCTGCCATCAGCCGTGCGCTGGCGAATGAAGACAAAGCGTTTGCCGAGACGCGCTGGTCGGACGCGCTCTCCTCTTCGGGGGTTCTGCCGGACAGAGCGGGAGTCCGCTTTGGAACACGGCTCGTGGATTCGCGGAGCATTCAGGTTAACCGACCTCCTGAGATCGCGTTTCAGCCGATTCAGCGAATTGGTGGAGACACCGGCTGGTATGCTTACAACTGGTTGTGGCATCTGCGCGGGGCGCTGGATCTGCTGGTCGGCGGTGTCGGTATGCGGCGCGGACGTGCGCATGCCGAGAACCTGTGGGTTGGTGGCACGGTTGATTTCTGGCGCGTCGAAGCGTATGAGCCGGATCATCGTCTGCGTCTGGTCGCTGAGATGAAACTGCCCGGCCGTGCCTGGCTGGAATTCGAAGTGACAGGGGATGAAACATCGTCCACGATCACGCAGACGGCGATTTATGATCCGATCGGTCTGTTCGGTCGACTGTACTGGTATGCGGTCTGTCCGCTGCATCATTTTGTGTTCTCCGGCATGTTGAAAAATATCGCTGCCGCAGCGCAACGCACCGGGGTATCGGCTGCCGAAGAAAATTCTGTCACTCCCTGATCAACCGGTAGACTCCCTGCTCTGCTTTTCGTTATAACAGACTGAGTGCATCGTGTTATTGAAACGAAAGGCATTGGTTTCTGACGTGCCAACTCGATTTCAATTTGATCTGAGGAAGGCTTACAGATGACGAACGTATTACTGACAGGTTACGGACCGTTTGGAAATACGCCTGTGAACCCGGCGGAGTCAGTGGCGCGGGCGTTGGACGGGACCGTGATTGGTGAGTCCAGAATTGTGTCGCGGATCGTGCCGAACGTTTTTTTTGAATGCATCGACGTGGTGAGCGCGGCGATTAAGGAGCTGGAACCGTCACTTGTAATCATGCTGGGGGAATACGGGGGCCGTGCGATGATTACCGTGGAACGACTGGCGCAGAATCTGAATGATGCGACGCGTTACCAGTTGGCCGACAATGCAGGGGCAGCGCCGCAGGGACAGATGACGGCATCGGAGGGGCCGGTGGCCTATTATTCGCCGTTGCCACTCCGTGCGATGGTCAAGGCGATGCGGGCTGGCGGAATTCCGGCTGATATTTCGGATGCCGCGGGAACGTTTGGGTGTAATCATCTGATGTACGGCATCTTGCATCACATCACACAGGAGCAATTGCCGATTCGCGCGGGCTGGATGCATCTGCCACATCTGCCAAGTGTGGCGGCGCTGGAGCAAAATCTAGGGGCGCCCAGCATGTCGGCTGAGACTTCAACTGCGGGCGTGAAACTGGGAATCCAGGCGGCTCTGGAAAACCTGAAGGATATCGACGAGCCGAGTGTCTCCCGGTTGCAGATTTGAAACTGCGCGAGGGATGATCGTCGAAGCTGCAGGAAAATACCTCTCAATCGCATGAAAAAAGTAATCGGATCAACATGAGTGAAGTATTAGAAATTCTGGTCTGGCCTGTGACCGTGATCGTGGTTGTATTCATCCTGCGTGAATCACTGGCCCGGCTGTTGCTCACGACACAGAAACTCAAATATAAAGACCTGGAGGTCAGCTTCCGTGAGAGTATCGAGAAAATTGAAGCCGAAGCACAAGAAGTCTCGCTGAATACGCCCTCGCCGGAACGGAAGCTGGAAAGTGTCGAGATCGACCTGTATGAACTTGCCAGTGTCTCGCCGACCGCTGCTGTGATTGAAGCCTGGAAAACCGTCGAAATCGCTGCCAGGTTATTAATTCAGTCAAAAGGACACAAATTGAATTACGACGTCGATACCCCGTATAAACTCATACAAGATACATTGGAACGTGAGAATCTTCTGGAAGGGCGACATTGCAAAATTTTTAGTGACCTGCGTCTGTTGAGAAACAAGATCGTGCATGCAGAAGGATATACCGTCTCAGAGGAACAGTCAAAAAAGTATCTTGATCTCTCCATCAGATTACGGAGTTACCTGCATGAGTTGTCTGAGAATGATCGGTGAGTGCGATGCCCTGTTTTGATCAGGAACTATTTGACATACGCTGTGAATGGGGCCTGTCCGGCGTGGAGCAGATTGCATCATCCGATGCGATTGTGATCGTCGATGTTTTATCATTTTCGACGAGTGTCGAAGTGGCGGTGAGCCGTGGAGTGACTGTTTTTCCCTATCGCTGGAAAGACGAGTCTGCTGAAGCCTACGCGCAACAGCGTTCGGCGGAGCTGGCGACTTCACGCAACCGAATCCCGGGTAAGTATTCGCTGTCACCGTCTTCGCTGCTCACTGCGCCCCGGGGGCTTCGGCTTGTCATTCCCTCTCCCAATGGTTCCACTCTGGCATTCGCGGCGATGTCGCATGGTGCTACCGTGTTCGCGGGCTGCTTGCGAAATGCGTCGGCTGTTGCCCGGCAGGCACAAGCAGTCGGCAGGCGGATCGCAATCATCCCGGCGGGGGAACGCTGGGCCGACGGTTCGTTGCGTCCCGCGATTGAAGATTTGATTGGTGCGGGTGCGATCATTCAACAGTTAGAGGGGCCGCGATCGCCTGAAGCGTCAGTGGCTGTTGCTGCTTTTGAGGATGCCGCCCCCCGGTTACAAAATCGTTTACTCTTCTGTTCATCCGGACGCGAACTGAAAGCACGCGGTTTTATCGATGATGTTGAGATCGCTGCCGAATATGATGTCAGTGACGTTGTGCCGACGCTGGTTGACGATGCGTTTGTCACTAAGGTCGGATAGCCTTCGTCATAGACTTACAGTATGTATACGGTTGACAGGTGGGTGCTGTTTGCCATAATGTATTTTTGTGCGGTGCAAATGTGGCTTCCATTCATTTTTCTCTCAATCTGGTTTCCAAAAACGGATTGGAGAATGTGTCTGAAGTGGCGTGAAGTATCTGAATTAGAGTCATTTTAGATTGGAATGGTGGCGACAATGAGTAGAAGTAATGACGGTGAAGCATCAACGTCAAAAATCATCGTGATGTTAATGTTGGCGATTGCCTTCTTCGGGTGGGCCTTTTTCGCGGCCGCCTATGCTCATTCAGAAGAAGGCTGGCGACAAGCAGACAGCAGCACCAATGTTGCTGATCCCACGGCAGTCGGTCAAGACGAACGTTTTGAAGACGGCGGAAGTATCCGGCGATCATCAAAGTCTTCCTTGAAAGATTTTATCTGGAACGCCTTTCGCCAGATTCCGAATGTGTTTTCGGTGATCGCGTTTAATTTCAAGAATCGTCTGTGGCTGATCATTCTGTTTGCCTGCCTGGAAGCGGGTGCCCTGGGGTTGGGTTACGCCATGAGCAAAATCGATTGACGTTTTGTCTGTTTGCGTCAGGTCTGCGGGGAGTCGCGATGATCGGCGAGGAACGAAGTCCATTGTGAGCGATTGCATACGCGTCCCCAACAGATAATTCCCGTTGCAAAGTCCTGAAAAAAAACATTTCCAAAGTGGTGGCCACTGCATAGAATATATCTAAACGCATACGCTGCAAATAATTGCAGTTCGCAGCCGTCTGACGGTTGCAAAGTGGTTTCCTCGCTTGGATGGAAGTCGACTGTCGGTAGTTCTGATCAAGCCAGGGATCGTATTGCGTGACTGGAAGGACTGACTGCATGTGCGCTTCCGTAGATCGAAAACAGGTCGTTCCCTTAGCAGAGAACCATCCCTTTACCAATGAACCGCCTCCTTTCTGGCGATCACTGTTATTGAAAAACACTCTGTTCGTTGCAGCCGTCGTTGTATTGAGTGGCGGGATTCTCGGGCATCTGGCGTATGTTGTCTCACGCGAAATCATCCACAATAGTATTCACCTGCAACTGCAGCTGGTTGTTACCGACCGGGCTGCGCTGTTTGAAGAGTATGTCAAGCATCAGTTTGAACGCGCGGCACTGGTCACGAACCGCACCAGTCTGCATGAGTTGATTCAGGAGTTCGATCAGGGTGAAATTGATCTGGAAATGTTTCGGAATCAGTCGCGGCGGATTCTGGATGATACCAAATTCGGCAGTTCTTCCGGGTTTCGTGATCTGTGGATTGTGAATCCTCTGGGGACGGTGATCACGGCCACCAATGATGATTATTTGAGTAAGACCTATGCTGGTGACCCCGGTTTTCTGGAGGGCAAAGAGCACCCGCGGCTCGATCTGCCTCAGAAAGTGGATGGCAAATATCTGACTTATCTTGTTGCACCCATGAAGGACGATGAGGGAACTTTGATTGGTGTCCTGATGGTCTGGCTGGATGTCACGCCTTTAAAAGAGATCCTGACCAATCGAGTGGGCCTGCAGAAAACGGGTGATTTACTCGTCGCAACGAAACAGGGAGATCATGTGCGTTATCTGTTTCAGCCTCGTGACAGCGAAACCTGGTCTGTTCCGTTAACCGATGTTCCTGCCATGGCGAAAGCGCTGCAGGACGAGAGTGGTTCTGAAGTCATGGACTATAGCGGTGCGCGGGTGCTCGTCTCTTATCGTCCTGTCGATTATCGAACCGATCCGAATGCGCAATGGGGCATGGTTGCCAAGATCAATCTGGAAGAAGCTTATGCGCCTGTGACCGATCTGCGTCGTCTGCTGCTGGGAATTCAGGCGGGTCTGGTTTTTTTCGGTATGGCTGTTTCGTTTCTGGTGGCGCGGCGGTTTACTCGTCCTGTACTCGGTCTGGCTGCGTCTGCCTCGAAAATTGCGCGTGGCAATCTGGATGTGCGTGTTCCGATCACTTCCTCGGATGAAGTGGGGATGCTGGGCGCAGCGTTTAATCATATGGCAGGCGAACTTGCCGCCTCGCGTGATGAGCTGGAAGACCGGATTGAGCAGCGCACCGCCGAGTTGAACCGATCGCAGAAACAACTGAGACGACAGTCGCAAATCCTGCAATCCATTCTGGACAGTATGGGTGATGGCGTCATTGTGGTGGATCAGGACGGGAATTCCGTGTTCTGGAACCCGGCTGCCGAGCAGATTGTGGGGATTGGCCCGCAAAATGTGACCCCCGATAAATGGTCCCAGATTTACGGGTGTTATCTGGCGGATGGGAAAACAATGTGTCCCTCAGAAGATCTTCCGCTGGCGCGTGCAATGCGCGGGGAATCACTGAATGGAGTCATCCTGTTTCTGCAGAATCCGGATATTCCGGACGGGATCTGGATCAGTGTCACCGCACGACCCCTTAAGAATGACCGTGGGGATTTGCGCGGGGGCGTGATCGTGATGCGGGACATTACCGAATCCCGGGCAAATCAGGAAGAACTGGAATCGCGGGATCAAAAGAACCGGGCCATTCTGGCGACCACCCATGAAGCGTTTATCGGGATCAATGAAAAGAGCATCATCTGTGAGTGGAATGAACAGGCGGAAGCCACCTTTGGCTGGTCTCATACAGAAGTGCTCGGCCACTCGCTCGAAGAAACGATCATTCCCGCGCGGTACTGGCAGCAGCATACGCAGGGCATTGAACATTTTCTGCGATCGGGAGAAGGTCCTGTACTCAACAAACGGATTGAGCTCTCCGCCATGCATCGGGATGGACACGAATTTCCCGTGGAATTGACGATTACCCCTGTTCCTCAGGGCAACGGTTTTCTGTTCGCCTCTTTTATTCATGATATCACGGAAGAAAAACAGGCAGAAGAAGAACTGAAACAGGCCAAGGAAGCAGCCGAAGCGGCCAGCCGGGCCAAGAGTGCATTTCTGGCAACCATGAGCCATGAAATTCGGACGCCGATGAATGCCGTGATCGGGATGACGGAACTGTTACTGGATACCAAATTGAATTCGACGCAGCACGAATATCTGACGATGGTGAAAGAGTCAGGGGAATCGTTGCTCTCGGTGATCAATGATATTCTCGATTTCTCGAAAATCGAAGCGGGACGGTTTGATCTTGATACGGCGCCATTTCATCTGCGGGAGAACCTGGGAGATACGATGAAATCCCTCGCAGTCCGTGCACATCACAAGAATCTGGAACTGGCCTTTCATCTGGCGCCTGATGTTCCCGATACAATTGTGGGAGACCGTTTCCGTTTGCGTCAGATCATTGTCAATCTGGTCGGCAATGCCATTAAATTCACAGACGAAGGAGAAATCGTACTGGATGTGAATGTCGAATCGCAAACGGAAAAAAACGTGCAATTGCATTTTGTCGTCAGGGATACAGGCATCGGCATCCCTGAAGAGAAACAGCAGCAGATTTTTCAGGCATTTGAGCAGGTGGATGAGTCAATGACCCGCCGTTACAGTGGCACCGGCCTGGGGTTGACGATCGCTTCCCGTCTGATCGAAATGATGGAGGGACGGATCTGGGTCTTAAGTGAAGTCAATCAGGGAAGCGAATTTCACTTTACCGCACACTTTGAATTAACAGAGGAAGAAGTGCCCGCGAATGAGCCACTGCTCAAGGTGGACCTGAATGGCCTGCGGGTGCTGATTGTGGATGACAATCTGACTAACTGCCAGATACTCGAAGAAATGCTGACAAGCTGGCATATGCAGACACAGTCCATCAATCGCGGCAGCGATACTCTGGAAGTCATGCATGCCAATCAGTCCGCCGGTCAATCGTTTGATCTTGTGCTGGTTGATGCCAATATGCCTGATATGGACGGTTTTTCCGTTGCGAAAGCGATCAAACAGGATGCGAAAACTGGCAGCGCTGTGATCATGATGATTACTTCCAGCGATGGTCGGAATGAGCATGCCCGCTGTAAAGATCTGGGAATCGCCGCACATTTGATTAAACCTTTAAAACAGTCCGAACTGTTTAACTCGATTGCAGAGACGCTGGGGATGAGCGGGGCTCCGCAACAGCAGGTCAAGTCAGCCACAGCCGAACTGGCTCGACAGATCCCTCCTCTCAAGATTCTGCTGGCAGAAGACAGTCTGGTCAATCAGAAGCTGGCACTCGCCCTGCTGGAGCCGCATGGCCATGATATCTCTGTTGTACTGAATGGCAGAGAAGCCGTTGAACTGAGGAAATCCCGTCCGTTTGATCTCGTGCTGATGGATGTGCAGATGCCCGAAATGGATGGACTGGAGGCGACACGGCTGATTCGAAAATACGAAGCGGAAACCGGCGGGCATGTCCCCATCATTGCCATGACCGCACACGCCATGAAGGGGGACCGCGAACGATGTCTGGAGGCAGGCATGGATGGTTACGTTTCCAAACCGGTCCGTGTACGCGAACTGTTTCGGACCATTGAAGAATGTCTGCACCTTGATTCCGCAGCAGCGAAGACTGACGAACCTTTGATTCAGGAAAGATCTGAAGTCGAACCAGCCACTCACCTTTCAGAGAGTAAAACAGCAGCGGACGAACCGCAGCAACTCTCCACTGAAAAGACAGCGGCGATTCTCGACTGGCAACTGGCCCGGGAGAAGTCAGAGATTTCACCTGAAGCACTGAGTGAACTGGGGCAGTTGTTTCTGACGGAAGCGCCGCGATTGCAGGCGGAAATCAGAGCCGCCTTGGAAGAGAAAGACGCGCAGTCCCTCAGAAGAGCCGCCCATACTTTAAAAAGTTCTGCTGCCCTGTTTGAAGCGCATCCGGCTGCGGAAGCTGCGTTGAAACTGGAAATTCTGGGGAAAGAAAAAAAACTGGATGAAGCCCGAGATGCATTTGAGAAGCTGGAGCGGGAACTCGACCGCCTGCTGCCAGCAGTCGCCGCCCACATTGATTCCACTCACTCTGATAAGGAATAAACGATGAATTCTATATCTGGAAACCCCGTGAAAGTTCTACTGATCGAAGACAACCCGTTGCATGTGGGATTGGTCAAGACACTTCTGGCTGAGTCAAAATCGCCCATTTTTCAGCTCCAGTACGCGGGGACGCTGCAGGAGGGGCTGAATCAGTTGAAAGCCACAGCGCCCGATATTGTGCTGCTGGATTTGACCCTGCCTGACAGTGAGGATCTGGATACGTTTATCAGAGTGCGTTCGTTTGCCCCGGCGATTCCGATTGTGATCGTGACCAGCATGGATGATATCAAGCTGGCAGCCAAAGCGGTCGAAGCGGGCGCCCAGGACTATCTTCTCAAGTCACAGCTCAGTCGCAGTTCGTTGATTCGGTCACTCAGGTATGCGATTGAACGGACTAAAGTCCGAGATGCGGAATGGGATTCGCCGATGTTTCGACTTGCACAGCGGCAGTTCCTGAAGGCGGCTCAGTTCATGGGCCTGGATGACAATATCAGGCAGCGGCTGTTGTTCCCCCAGCGGACGCTGGTTGTGACGCTTCCGTTCCGACGGGATCACTATACCGAAGTCGAAACCGTGTTTGGTTATCGCGTGCAACATATTCTGACCATGGGGCCCACCAAAGGGGGGATTCGTTATCATCAGGATGTCAGCCTCGGCGAAGTCTCTGCATTGGCCATGTGGATGAGCTGGAAATGTGCTCTGGTGCATCTCCCTTTCGGGGGCGCGAAAGGGGGCGTGCGCATCGATCCCACAGGGTTGTCCAGCCATGAGCTGCAGCGACTGACCCGGCGTTTTACGACAGAAATCAGCCCGATCATTGGTCCTGACAAAGATATCCCGGCACCCGACATGGGAACGAATGAGCGGGTCATGGCCTGGATTATGGACACTTACAGTCAGGAAGTGGGTTACACCGTACCGGCGGTGGTTACGGGAAAACCAGTCGTATTAGGGGGCGCTCGAGGCAGAAATGAAGCGACAGGGCGTGGCGTTGTTTATTTAATTCAGGCAGCAGCCGAACATCTCAAAATGAATCTGAGCGAGTGCACGGCCGTGATTCAGGGATTCGGAAATGTAGGGAGTCATGCCGCCCAGTTTTTGAGTGATCTGGGAGTAAAAATCATAGGTGTGAGTGACGCGACGACCGGTATTTATAATCGGCATGGATTGTCGATGCCTTCGCTGCTGGAATATGTCAGTCAACACCGCTTCCTGGAAGGTTATCCGGAAGGGGATCACATCAGTAATGCAGAGCTGCTGGAACTCAAATGTGATATTCTGGTTCCCGCGGCTTTGCAGAATCAGATTACCGCGGAGAATGCCGACCGCATTCAATGCAAACTGCTGGCGGAAGGCGCCAACGGTCCGACGACGCTTGAGGCGGATGAAGTGCTCAATGAAAAAGGGGTCTTTATTCTGCCGGACATCCTGGCCAATGCGGGCGGGGTTACCGTGTCGTACTTTGAATGGGTTCAGGATATTCAGAACTATATGTGGACCCTGGAGGAAGTGAATCAGCGTCTGCACAAAATTCTGAAGGATGCATTTGACCGCACGCTGAACCGGGCACAGAAAAATCAGTACGACATGCGAACCGCCGCCATGATCGAAGGCATCGAACGGGTGTCACAGGCGAAACTGGCGCGGGGACTGTACCCGTAACAGATCAGACGGCTTGCGCAGCTTTACAAAAACGTCCCGATCAGACGGCAGGGGAAACTCGTTTCGAGTCCCCTGCACTGTCCGCAGCCCGGACCATCATTATTGATCTGTCGGTGGCGGTAATTCGTTCAAATTGAATCGGACTGAGACCACCGAGTTTTTAGCATCATCATCGCGGTATTTAACATACGTGGTCGCCACGATGGTTCCGTCCGGCAGAATTTCGACGCCCGGATACCCGCAATCGCCGGTACGACCGTGATGGTGTAAAAGCTTGATGCGATACTTGCCGTCGCGACCGTTGATGATGTCATCGTAGGAGCCGACCCAGGCGACAAAATGGCCGCGGGTAGAACTGCCGGGCGCCTGATCCCGAAAGCAGACGACCAGTTGACCCTCTTTCGTGAAGACTTCTTTGTGACGGTCGCCGGTTAATCCCCAGGGGGTGTCGACCGGTTTCGTCCAGGTGGCTCCTTCATCATTGCTGAACATCATCAGGCTGCGGCCTTTGTGCGTGTTTTCGCGCATCAGGCAGCAGAGCTGTGTTCCATCCGGACTACGGAAGACACATGGTTCGCACGGATTTTTTTCCTCTACTTCCGCCACGATGCGCGGTTCTGACCAGCTGAAGCCGCCATCATCGGAGATGGTCTGCAGGACGACGAGTGGGGCACGATCTTTCCCGTCTGGTCCGCGATGGTACAGACCCAGATAACGACCGTCTTTTAACTGTACCATGCTGCTGAATGTCATCACGCAGGGATAACCCAGCGGAGGCATTTCTTTCCAGGTTTCTCCGGCGTCTTCACTCATGATACTGGGCATGCCCGGGCCTTTTCGCGTTCCCTTCGCAGCTGAGAAAACCCAGAGCCGTGCTTTGCCTGCCGGATCGACCATGCGATAGATACTGGGGCAATTCTGATGTGTCTTGTAACCGGCGGGTAATTTCTGATCGACCCGCTGCCAGGTTTTCCCGCCATCCTCACTGCGCGCCATCGGCCCCGCAGATCCGCCATGATTGACACACCAGACAGCAAAAATGGTTTTCTGATCGGGCATCAGTAAGGTGGTCGGGTGCCCCTGATAAACTTTCGGAGTGCCGGCGGCAATGACGGTCTGACGGTCTGTCTGATCTGAAGCATCAACCAGAGGCAGTGGATCAGCGGCGTGTAAGCTGAAGCAGTTGCCTGCCATCATCAGTACGGTCAGCAACAGTGACAGTAGAAAAAACAAGGGTTTCATAGGTGGGTCTTCCTCGAGTCGCAAAAGGAAACATGTTTCAAGGGTGGGGAAATTAGAAGTCCAGAAATCTGTGGTCAGTCAGGAGACCGTCAGGGCGTCAGGTCAAAATTTTTCTCAAGGGGACCAGAACGGGCCTCGATTTCGGCAGTCAGTTCTGTTTTTTCATTGTAGCGTGCGGGTATAAATTGCGTGGTCGGAGTCTCTTCCGGGCCGCCGTCGGAAACAACTTTGACTTCGGCCTGGGGACGTTCTGCCGTGATTTTCACCTGACAGGCGCCAATGGGAACGCCCCCTTTGTTTTCCACGCGATATTGGCCGTCAATAATTGCGGCGCCGGCCTGGGGTGCCTCCCTGCCTGACGCAGGGAGAAACCAGATTTGACCTTGCTCCACCGGTTTGCCCTCGAAGGTAACCTTACCGGTGACAACGGCTCGCTCGGGACCAGGCTCTGTTGAACCGCAGCCCACGAGAGAGACACACAGACAGAATATGATGGTCAACGAATTACGTTTCATTGAAGGGAACCTTGTTGATGTTTTCAGAGAAGGGATACCATACAAATACAGAGCGGTTTTGGTGATCACTGTCCGGGTACGGAAACCACTTCGCGGCCAATACGCGTGGTCAGACTTTTTATGAGGCCGGAGTCGATGTTCTCAGAAAGAAAATGCACGCTGCCGTCCGCCATCAGAAAATGACATCCGCCCGTATGCCAGCTCGCAGCCTGCTGTGACCTGAGGCTCCAGGATCCGTTTCCGGGAGTTGTGTTAGGACCATTAATGCCTCCAGCCGTGTCTATGTGATTCACGACACTCCAGTAATTACAGTCGTATGAGCCGGGGAGACCGCCGGCCACTTCGCTTACGATAAACGTATTGCTGGTGCCGTCGAAGACGTCTCTGATCCTGGTGTTGGAGTTGTTGTACAAAATACCGTCGCCGTCTGAACGGCCCCAGTTTGAAGCACATTCCCAATCCCGCGAATCGGCAACGCCGGCCATGTTAGATCGTCCCAGGTCGTCTTTATCACCCGGACCGCCGTTATTGATTCCCCCTGTACGATTGCAGCGCGATTCCGATTGAGGATCCGAGGGGCAGATGAAGACCGGAATGGTTGCGCCCACAGCCAGGATCGCGTTAGAGGGAGCGACATTATAGTTTGTGCTGAAATTGATATTGTTATAAACGGCATTTGCTTCCAGGAACGGAAGAATCATCGCCCCCCAGCTGTAGCGATAGACCGCATTTTGAGACCAGTTACTGCCCGAACAGCCTCGCCCGGAATCTCGATGATCGGAAAGGGGGAAGATTCTGTGAGTCTCATGATAGTTATGCAAAGCCAGCCCCACCTGCTTGAAGTTGTTTTTGCAAGCGGAGCGGCGCGCTGCTTCGCGGGCCTGCTGGACCGCAGGCAGGAGTAAGGCAATCAGGATGGCGATGATCGCAATCACGACCAGCAGTTCAATCAGTGTAAATCCGCGCTTGATTTTCATGATTCTCTCCGGATGGGACAGGGAAATAAGGATTTAAAAAGAATCTCTTTTTTGCCGGTTCACAGTGCCTGAAACGGCTTGCTGATAGAAATAGAAAGACTTGTAGAAAAATCGATTGACTTAATGTAATAACGTGTTATAACATGATGTTACACATTCTCATGGATTTTAATTCGCTTGTCAACCAGAAAATAAAAAATGTATGAAGTCACGGAGAATCTGGCGGATCGTGCTTATCGATTTATCAAGCAGGAAATGCAGGACGGGGCGCTGGTTCCCGGCGTACAACTGGTAAATCGAAAGCTGGCTGCAAAAATCGGCGTGAGTGTGATTCCGGTGCGGGAGGCCATTCATCGCCTGGTGTCGGAAGGCCTGGTCGAGCATGTGCCCGGTGCGGGGGCGTTCGTACGGAACCCGAATCGTGAGGATCTTGAAGAGCTGTATGTGCTGCGGGATGCTTTGGAGAGCTGTGCGGCTGCAGAGGCGGCACGGTATATCACGCCGCATCAACTGGATGACCTCGACGCGTTGCTGGCGGAATTCAATGCGATCCGGAAACTGGTCGCGAAACGCAGCGACGGTCACGCCACGCCAACCCAGTTTAACCGCTGGCTTGATCTGGAAGAAGACTTCCATGAGATTGTGATCGATGCCTCACGCAATCGTCTGATTGCAAAAGTCATTCGGGAACACCGCGCGGTGACGACGGTGTTTGAATCACAGCGGAACAGTTCGAAACTGCTGACGCTGGATCTGGCTGAGAAAACCTGTGACAGCAAGCAACAACTGCTGGCGGCGTTACACGCCGGCGATGGTCCCCTGGCCCGCGAAGTGATGAGTGCCCAGATTCAACGCGGCTGCCGCGACGTGCTGGCCTTTTTACGCCAGCAGGAACGACGCTCCTGAAATTTTGATTCTCGTAGCGACAGAACAGATCGGTGTGCCACCGTCTGGTATGGTGGCGAGGCAGAATGTCGTAGGGAGCGGACCTATGTGTCCGTCCGCCTGTCGGGAATCAAAACGGTAATCTACTCTGAATGGAACCGTTTGGGGCA
>TARA_R110002111_G_scaffold117466_3_pt1 | contig 19280 bp, 16 predicted proteins | sample TARA_R110002111 | Tara Oceans TARA_R110002111 (sample SAMEA4397363) | marine metagenome | biome: Polar Biome; feature: [ZZZ] marine water layer (ENVO:01000295); material: water (ENVO:00002006), including particulate matter (ENVO:01000060) such as... | depth 199 m | reverse complement strand
AAATTTGTGATAGGTGCTGCAGTGCTGGCCACGCTGGGAACCTTCGTATTTGGCCGTGATGTTGTGAGTTATGTGAAGACGGCCGGTAATTCCGTGAGGCAGGCGGTCAAGGCGGAAGTCCCCGTTGATTTTGAAGTCGATCGGGCGCGCAAGATGGTGGAGGATCTGGTGCCGGATATCCGACGCTGCATGCATGTCATCGCCGAGCAGCAGGTGGATGTTGAAACGCTGCAGAATGAGATTCATGAGTCTGAACTGGCAATGCAGCAGCAGAAAGAGGCGATGTTTACTCTGCGTTCCGATCTGGAATCAAGTGACACCCAATTTGTGTATGCGAGTCGCACTTACTCCAAAGACGAGATTCGCTCTGATCTGGCGCAGCGGTTTGATCGTTTCAAAGTGGCGACCGACACCGTCAAGCGGAACACACAGATTTTAAAAGCACGCGAAAAAGCGCTGGATGCGAATCGTGAGAAGCTCGAAAACATGCTGTCTGCCAAGATGGATATGGAAGTGCAGATCGAACAACTGGAAGCGCGTTTGAAATCGGTTCAGGCGGCTGAGACAGTCAGCAATCTGGAAATTGATAATTCGCAGCTCACACGAGCCAAGAGTCTGATTAAAGACTTGAACAAACAGCTCGATGTCAAAGAAAAACTGCTGGATGCAGAAGGAAAATTCACAGGACTGATTCCCGTCGATACCAAAGTAGAAGAAAAACGGGATGTGGTGAAGCAAATGGATGAGTACTTCAAACTGAAAACAGGCGACCGCGTCGCCGTTCAATAAGCTGTCTGGCGTGGAAATGATGGATTGGCGCGAGTGGTGGCAGGCAGTTTTCGTCCTCGAGCGAGGGCTGCCTGCCCCGTGCCAGTTTTGGAATCAGGTCGAAAAAATGGATTCTGTTAAACCCATTCCTGGAATCAGTCGTTAAAATAAAAAGTACACTCGTATTTAGCTTTTTGTCAGATCTTTTCCGTCCTCAGGAGAATCACCTTGGGCTTCTTCACTTCCGCATCAAACGATCAACGGCAGGTCCCCGGGGCGAACTCCGTCGCCGGTGCGAGCTATCTGTTGTGGATTGATGGAGTGGGGACTTATCTGGTTTATTTACAGGAAACGTTACGGATTGGTGGCCCGGGAGAACCGGGAACCGTGGGTGGCCTGGGGTCGGCCTGGGCCGATTTATCGCTGCTGGCAAATCTGTCACGGCATCATGCTTCGATTACGCGTTCCGGCGAGAGTTATTACCTGGAAGCGAAAGCCCCGGTTTTTTGTAATCAGCGTCCTGTGAACGATCGCGTCTTGCTGACGGATCAGGCAGAGCTTAGACTGAATACGGATACAGTGATCACCTTTCGACAGCCGACCGTGCTGAGTGCTTCTGCATGTCTGGAATTAACCAGTCATCATCAGCCTCAACAGCGACTGGATGGAATCGTGATGATGGCAGAGACCTGTTTGCTTGGTTCTTCCAGTGAGAATCATGTGGTCTGCCATAAATGGCCGGGAACGGTCATTCTGTATCGTCAGGGTAATCAGATTCTGTGTCGTTCGAAGCTGGAGATCTTTGCGAATCAGGAACCTGCCTCGAAGGGAGCTGTATTAACCCCAGGCTCTCTGGTCAGTGGACCTGAACTGCGTTTTCGCTGGGAGGTAGTCAGTTAAACGATTTGGGGTTTTACTCGCGCTAATCAGATTGTGTCGTTAAGAAAGTGAAATTTATGGATTCAATGATATTCGGGCTGCTGATCCTGGCAGTGGTTGCTTTCTTTATTTTGCAGCTGGTGATGTGGATCTGGATGCTTGTCGATTGTCTGCAAAACGAACCATCGACGGGTAATGAAAAAGTGATCTGGGTGCTCTTGATGGTGTTTCTCGGGGTGTTAGGATCTTTGCTCTATTACTTCATCCGTCGTCCCCAGCGAATAGATCAATTGGGACACTAGCCTGTGTCCAGGTTTACTGTAGCGTCTCCAGGGTGACTGGAGGCGATTCGTAAATTGATTCGGGGTATTACTCGCGCTGAACAAAATCAGGAATTATGGAAGTTGGAATCATGTTTTCACTCATTGCATTGTTGTTGAGTTTCATTGGGTTTGTCTTTGGTGTGCTGGCGTTTGTGTTTTGGGTTTGGATGCTGATTGACTGTTTGAAGAACGAACCGTCAATTGGCAACGATAAGATTATCTGGGCGTTAGTGATTGTGTTGTTGAATGGCATTGGTGCATTACTGTATTACTTTATTCGCCGCCCGGAACGCATGAAGCAAACGGGACAGTAAAAGCAGGAAAATAAAAAGATCCAGGTCGACTTTGAGAACGTTGTTAAAATAGCCAATGGTCATTTTCAGTAGATATGGAAATACAGGCGTTTAAGAATAAAACCATAAATTGTTTACCGTACAACAGAAACGTTGATTAACGGATGGAATGGGCCATGAAATTTACATTTGCACCAGAATCGAAACCTTTAGAAGGATTTACGATCAAGCGCGCCATCGACCGGGGCGGATTTGGTGAGGTGTATTATGCGCTGAGCGATTCCGGGAAAGAGGTCGCGCTCAAACTGTTGCAGCAGAACATGGATATCGAGTTACGCGGCGTGACGCAGTGTCTGAATTTGAAGCATCCGAATCTGGTGACGATTTTTGATGTCAAAACAGACCGGGATGGCGACCATTGGGTGGTGATGGAATTTGTGTCCGGTCAGGGACTGGATAAAGCCTTGCATCAGTGTCCGAACGGAATGCCGATGGAGCAGGTGCGGTATTGGCTGTCGGGAATTTCAGAAGGACTGGCCTACCTGCACAGTCGCGGCTTAGTCCACCGGGATCTGAAACCGTCGAATGTCTTCCGTGACGGCGAGACCATCAAAATTGGTGATGTGGGCTTGTCCAAGTTTATCACCCACAGCCGACGCAGCGCGAATACACAGAGTGTCGGCACCGTTTATTATATGGCGCCCGAAGTGGCGCGGGGACGTTACGGAAAAGAAGTTGACGTGTACGCCGTCGGAGTAATGGTTTACGAGATGATTACCGGTGTGGTTCCCTTTGATGGAGAATCGACGGCGGAAATTCTGATGAAACATCTTTCCCAAAAACCCGATCTGAATCGTCTGCCCGTTCATTTGCGAGCCGTCATCGGGCGTGCATTGGAAAAAGATCCGCAGAAACGTATTCCCGATATCAAAGTCTTCAAGCAGGAATTTGAACGGGCACTATTTCAGCGCGAGACGGTGACGGAAATTCCTGATGCTGCATTTGAAACCTTCGCGGCAGCCGCTGCTCCCCTGTCCCATTCGGACGGGATGAGTCAGACCTCTCGTATCTCGAACAATCATCACTACTGGGTGTATCCCTTGATACTGGCATCTGCAGCCATCATGCTGCTGCTCTTCATTGAGGTGATAGGGCCCGGTATTCCACTCGTTCTGGGCCTTGTTCTCATGCTGCTCTTCTGTGGGGCCGCGATTGTTACGACAGGCATTTTCGGGCGACTGTTTTTTACCAAAGGGATGGCAGCGATTGTGAAGGGGCCGCCCCCCCTCAGCGATTTCTGGAATCAACGCCGCGCAGGCAGCGCACATCAGGCTGCGAAAGCAGATCGTGAAGAAAATCTGGAAAAAACGCGGATTTTGCGTGAGCAGGAACAGAAAAAAGCAGACGAGCATCGACGTTGCGTACGGGAACAGCATCGTCGAAAACCGTATTATCAACGCGCATTGACGCCGCGAACGCCTCGCGCTATTTCCACAGAAAGTCGGATTTATGATTTATCGGTTTCGATGGTGAAAGCGGTGATCTGTACGCTGGTTATTGTGGCTGGGATAGTGTGTTTCACAGACGGCACGATCTCCAAAGGTTTCTGGAGTGGCACTGATCTGACCCCCGCTGCTTTGCTCACATTTGGAACATTGATTGCCGCCTGGAGTATTTTACTTGTAGCGAAACTGACCGAAGGAAAGTCGTTCGATAACAGCACCCGTCGCCTGATCTGGCTGGCAACGGGAGTTTGTGTGGGAGCGCTGATCTACCTGATTCAGATGGATGTCCTGCTGGCTTCCGTGCCCGCCTCGCGAGAGGCACATATCGGACTGAAACCGCTGTTTAATGTGATCGGTCCTTACTCGCTGGTCTTAGGCGAGGGGCAACCAAGTTTGATTGGTTATACGGTTTTCTTCGGGATGCTGTTTTGCTTCCGCCGCTGGTGGTGGCACGCCGATTCGTTTCGTCCCCGGAAATTCAAGATCAGCTCCGTTCTGATTACGGTGTTTGTCGCTTATGTAATCACTGCCGTCTGGGCATTTCCCACCGTAGCGGCTTTAAGCTGGGCCGCCATTATTTCGAGTGTGGTTCAACTCTCTGCATCCTGGATTCCGGACGAACAGCGAGTCGTTGAGTTAAAGGAGGCAAGACAATGAGCCCCAGACTTGAGTTTACCACGGATTATACCGGGATTTTCATGCTACTCATGGCACTGATTCTGGTCCCTGTCATTATCCTGGCTGCGATCAAACTGTTTCAAAAAATTTCGTCGGGACGTTTTCTGGCGACTGTGGCTGTATTCACTGTAGGGGGAGGAGTGCTGTTAGTTCTGCTGGCAATCTTGCTGCCTTCGATTGTCCTCGAATCTTCACCGGGCGTCACAGCGGAAGCGATTTCCAGCGGTTCTCGAGCAGGCGACGTGTGGCGACAGGATTCGAGTTCTGGAATGATCCCGATCATGCAAACGAGGGCCCATTCGTTATCCGATCCTTTTTCGGAAGCACCTGTCGTGGCGCGAAAACCGCATGATCGGGAACCGGAGATTCCGGTTTCGGCAAGAGTGCAAGTGAGTAAGCCGCTTGAACCGCTACCGGACTGGGTTGTGTCCGGACTGGAGTATACCGAACAGAATAAAGACAACCTGTTAGAATCGAGTCGGCTGGTATTTGAATCGGGATTATTTGTAACCCTTGATGAGGCGCAGCAGGATACTTTGGCAAAGGCGGGACTGAAATTAAAGGCGAATCTGCAATTACGCTACCCGCAATATCCCCTTGCTGCTCTGGAGATCAGCCCGGAAGAGGTTCGTCAGGCTGCATCACGCCGCAGTTTCTATCAGACTGTGGAACATAATTTCGGAAACGTGCTGAAAAATGGGGAACCATTTAAACAGAACATGTATCGAGCTTATCTGGAGATTGAAGATTCTCCGGCAGTGAGGGCGACACTGTTTCAAAAATGGAAACAGAATATTGGCAATGAGCGGACGGCCTGGCTGGGAGGCGGCTTTGGTCTGGTAACATTACTGTGTCTTGGAGTTGCCGTATATTTGAGAGCCACGCATCATCCGGCTACAATCAAGTCGACTCAGTAACCTTTCCCGCTCAAAGCAGTCTGTGATTGATTCATGCCGATTGACGAAGCCGACCAACTCCTGGTATCTCAAATCAAAGCTGGCGACTCTGAAGCCTGGTCCGAGTTGATTGCGCGGTTTGAAGGACGTCTGCTGGCCTTTGTGAACAGCCGACTGCGGAATGCGGCCAGCAGCGAGGATGTGGTTCAGGAAACGTTTCTGGGTTTCCTGATCAGTCTGCCCAACTACGATCCGTCGACGCCGCTGGAGTCGTTTCTGTTTGCGATTGCCTCACACAAGCTGACGGATTTACTGCGGAAGCAGGGGAGGCGGCCGACGATTCCTTTGTTCCCGGATGAGAAAGGCGAACGGGAAAACCATCGCGAGCCGGCAGGTCATGCGCGGATGGCATCCAGTCTGGCGCGCAGCAAAGAACGCCGCTCAAAAGAAGAACAGATCATTTGTGACAGTCTGCAGACTTTGATCTTATCCTGGATCAAGAGTGGAGAGTTTGAGCGGCTGCAGTGCATTGAGCAGTTGTTTGTCTCAGGCAAGGCGAATAAAGAGGTCGCGTTGCTGTTACAGATTTCGGAGCAGGCCGTCGCCAACCATAAGCATTTTGTGGTGGGGAAATTAAAAGACGCGATCACCACGGCACAGATTCACGACGCTGATCTGTCGGGACTGGGATTGGCTTAAAGCAGAATCAACAGCGCGCAGCAAAAAACCTCGCAAGCGAAACGACGTGCGAGGTTATTGTTTTTGGGACGTCAGCACGCAGCACCAGGGTGCTGCATCAAGTTAGAACTTGATGTGCTTGCGTTTCGCCTTGCGTGCTTTGGCACTGGCAGGACGACGACCGTGATTTGCTTTTTTCAGTTTGCGTTGTGTTTTAGCCATGACTCTATCCTTTATGGTCTTCGAAATTTTCAAATCAGGACCACATATTGACTGATGAGGTCTGCAGAATGTTATCGGTGTTGGGCCAAGTATTCTAGTCGAACTGTGCCATGAAAAAAAGCCAATCGATCGAAAAACGCTGGTTCTATTAGCTGAAAACACGATTTTTCAGGACATTTGTACTGTTTATAATAAGATTAAAACCAAAAATGTGGTCGTTTGAACATTATTTTGTCTGGTGGAAATCACTTAATCTGGAAGGTCTAAGGTTTTAACAAGCGAGATTACTGCGTTCCAAGCCTCATCGAAAGGAATGAAATTATCTGGTGCCTCAGTTCTGACGCGTTTTTCATAATCTGCAGAAGCTCTGTGTCTGATTTCGTCGTCAAAGCTGGATTTTGTTGCATCGATTTCCCGAATAATGGATTTTTGCTTCAGAAAATCAGCAACCTTGGCTCTGTCAAAATCCGCTCTTCTAACGTAAGTGCATACGTCGTAGACATCTTGCCAACGGTTGCGATTTCTTATTTTCTGTTGCAGGAGCGAACGGAGTTTTTCTGCAATAATATCTTCCAACGAGCAGACAATCAGCTCTTCAATGTCCGTCCATGGCTGAGTATCACAGACGAGGTCGTTTAGTGATATCTCAATGGGGATACCAGAGGAAACCGTCTTTTCTTCAAAGTTATGAAAATACCGGTCGCCTGGAAATTGGTAACCGACATTGATGTCATAGGTAGGTCTAGTTGCTTCAGAGGATTTTGGGTTTCGTTTTACGTGCTGACACTTTGCTTTCACATTAAAACGTCTGACTGCAAACTGCAGGGATGAATCCAGCAATTGTCGAATACGAGTTTCATTATCCGGGATTTGTTTCATGTCTGCCGTAAAGTCAAGATCTTTCGTGCTGCGCGGACTTTGGTAGGCGAAGCGAAGTGCATTGCCTCCTTTAAATATCATTCCTCGCGCGTCGTTTTAGATGAGGCAATACAATTTAAAATTACGAACCCCATAAATCTGACTCTTCCTTCCGCACTGGAGACCTGTTGGATTTGACTCCAGGATTCAATCTGGTCGAGTTCAGATGGATAATTTTGTCCCGTCATCAGTTTTCACTTAGTTCTGATAAAATTGCGCCAGGGGCATTAATAGAGAGATTCCAGCGTGCCGAATAAGTGGGGGAGAAGTCAGCGTTGGCAAACAGTTTTGCCGAACTTCCCCGCACACTGTTTTCAGCCCACTCGTTAAACTTAGAATGCGTCTCTCCAAGCTGTTCTAATAAGTATCCTACTCGTTGTCTGAGTAACGTCTGTCTGAATTTTTCAACGTAGCTGATCAATACATCAATCTTCAGGATATTTTCCGCGCGTTTCCAGATGTTCAATGTTTCTGTGATTCCGCCGCACCTTTCCGGAAATCGCAGACAATCAATGAGTGTCCGTTCAATATCCGTGATGTAAATTGGATGTCCCTGGACATGGCCTAAGGTGTGTCCAAAATCCCATTCTTCTTTTGCCTTATGCCAAAAAATGGTTGTTCCGTGCAATAATTTTGGTGATCTCAGTTTTGGCTCCGGGACATCGATCCAATCTTCTGGAGTTGTTCCTAATGGAAGGCGAGTGGATGTGTTTTTGTACTGAGTAAGGTGGATTTCATTCGGGACTTCATAAGTGAGATTATGATATTGTGCGGCTGTAAAAGAACTGAATACAGCAAGTGGGTTGGTTTCCTGGAGGATAACTTCATCCGGGCACGCTAAAACCGATGCATAGGGAACCGTAATCCGAAAGATCCCGGAGAGACCAGGGATGTGTTCAATTTCACCAGCGGCAAGAAACTTTTTTATCAGCTTGTTTGTTTTAGAGAGATCAGGCAATACAAAATTACTTGCGTACGCGACACGCATGTAGGCAATGTGTATTCGCCAGTCTGCTACAACGACCCTTCGATCATGGGCCAGTAGTCTAAGAACCTGAGACGATATCGTTTGTCGTGGCATAATGTTATGGAGGTATCCTTGCTATAATATCCTCAGGACATTATAGCAAGGATACCAGGCGTATCAACATTAATTGATGGATTAAAGATGACCCGAAATTGAGTACAATAATCCATATTTTGAGTGATCAGGAGCCCCATCATTCTTATTTAGAAAGATGACGATAATGTCCTTAGGACATTATCGTCATCTTAAATCATATGTCAAGAGGTAAATAATTATTTTTGTCACAAGCGATTTATGAAATGGCGCAAAAAGTGAGGCGAGCGAACTGTGGACCGATGTATCTTTAAGTGTTGTTATGGTATTATTAAGCTGACTAGTGAACATATCAAACGCGGGATCACATTCCTCTGAAGAAAGTCCTCATGCTCGCCAAGCTCTTTACCTATTCCTTATTTGGCATCGACGCCAAACCGGTCGAAGTGGAAGTGGATATTTCGCCGGGCGCGATGCCCAAAACGATTCTGGTGGGCCTGGCGGAAGCAGCCGTGAAAGAGAGTACGCATCGCATTGAGCGGGCTCTGGTGAACAGTGGATACAATCGCCCCATCGATCGAATTATCATCAATCTTTCCCCTGCAGACCTTCCCAAAGATGCGGCTTCGTTTGATCTGCCGATCGCATTAGGTTTACTGGCAGCGAGTGGCCAACTCGCTTCAGATCGTTTTCAGGAATATGCCGCGGTGGGAGAACTGGCGCTGGATGGCACGATTCGCCCGGTGCGCGGCGCGTTGTCGATGGCCCTGGCGGCGCGCGAGCAGGGAAAGCAGGGGCTTCTGGTTCCGGTTCAGAATGCTGAGGAAGCTGCCGTCGTGGAAGGTCTGGATGTGTTTGCCGTGGGGACTCTGGCAGAAGCCGTCGGTTTCTTCACAGGGAATCTGCCCATCGAGGCGGTGGAATTCTGCTGGGAAAATGCGCTGGAGGAATATGGCCATTACGATATCGACTACAGTGATGTGAAAGGGCAGGAATACGCGAAGCGGGCGATCACCGTGGCTGCAGCCGGCATGCATCATTTGCTCATGATTGGATCTCCCGGAACGGGAAAAACTTTGCTGGCCTCGCGGATCAGCACGATTCTGCCTCGACTTTCTCAGGAAGAAAGTCTGGAGACCACGCGCATCTACAGCGCGATGGGGCGTTTGCCCAATAATCAATCGCTGGTGATGTTACGCCAGTTTCGTACGCCCCATCATACGATCAGCGAAGCAGGGCTGGTGGGAGGGGGTTCGACGCCGGCTCCCGGTGAAATCAGTTTAGCGCACAACGGGCTGTTGTTTCTGGACGAGCTTCCCGAATTTAATCGACGCACTCTGGAAGTGTTGAGGCAGCCTTTAGAAGGGGGTGAGGTGACGATCTCCCGTGCGATTGGCAGTGTGACGTTTCCTGCGAATGTGATGTTGATTTCCGCGATGAATCCCTGTCCCTGCGGTTATTTTTCTGATCCACGGCGTAAATGTTCCTGCAATCCGATGCAGATCGAGCGTTATCTTTCCAAGATCAGTGGGCCGTTACTGGATCGAATTGACATTCATATTGAAGTTCCCCCCGTCCCGTTTCGCGAACTTTCAAATCAAACATCGGGAACGAACAGTGCCACCATGCGCGAGCAGGTACTCGCAGCCCGGGAGATTCAGGCACGCCGATTTCAGAATGAATCGACGTCGCACAACGGGCGAATGACGCCGCGTCAATTGAGAAAATATAGTCAACTCGCGTCCGACGCAGAGGCGCTATTGAAATCGGCGATGGAAGAAATGGGGCTTTCCGCGCGGGCACACGATAAAATATTACGCATCAGTCGTACGATTGCCGACCTGGACCATTGCGACGATATCACAGCAGCGCACGTCAGTGAAGCCATTAATTACCGCACACTCGACCGGCAATTCTGGTCCTGAAATGCGATCAATGCGCATTTGTGTCAGTGGAAACCGTCAGAGGGGAAACCGTCAGAGGATTTTTTGGTTCTGCAAGTCGAGCGAGGGTTTCCATCAGTTTTCTTTTATCAACGGGTTTGGTTGCATAGGCATTGCAGCCGGCCTCAAGACATTTATCCATATCATTTTTCATGGCATGGGCGGTTAATGCAATGATCGGTCCGGTATAGCCTGCATCGCGTAATTTTCTGGTGGCAGTATAACCGTCCATCACAGGCATCTGCATATCCATCAGAATGAAATCATAAGGTTGCTCGGTTTCTAATGCTGCCATTGCCTGATCATAACCAATTTGTCCGTTATCGGCGAGATCGACTTGCATGCCTTCTTTCTTGAGCAGAAACGAGATGAGACGCTGGTTGTCGAGGCCGTCTTCCACAATCAGAACCCGGCCTGAAGAAACGGTGTTATTCGTTTTTAAAGTTTTCTCTTGATTGATTTCTGAGGAAATATTCCGGATCGAATTCGCATTCAGTTGCAGAAGCCGAATGCCTTCCAGAGATCCCGTACGGGCCGAGATGGTAAACGTGCTACCCTCACCGGGGACGCTGGTTACCTGGATTCTGCCGCCGAGCATTTCAACCAGACGTTTTGTAATCGCCAGACCCAGACCTGTGCCTCCATATTTTCTGGTCGTAGAACTGTCGGCTTGTGTAAAAGGCTGATAGATTTGCGCGAGTGCATTTTCAGAAATGCCGATTCCGGTGTCGATGACCTCAAACTGAAGTTGTGCAGACGTACTTTCAGGCTGAATTGTTTTGATTCGAAGTTCAACAGATCCGGTTTCGGTAAATTTAATTGCGTTTCCAAGCAGATTTATCAAGATCTGTCGGAGACGGGTTGGATCAGAAATAATGGTTTCCGGGATCGGGTTTTCAAAAGTGATCCTGAATTTGAGCCCGCTGGAATCTGCTTTGACCTGCATGAGCGCTGCGAGATCACTCACGAATTCCTGAACGTTAATTGGGACGTGTTCCAGTTTCATTTTCCGGGCCTCGATTTTTGACAGATCGAGAATATCATTGATCACGACGATGAGATATTCGCCGTTTTGTTTTACGATCTTCGCAAATTCGATATCTTCCTTGTTTTTCAGCTGACCCAGGAGGATATCAGTAAAACCCAGAATGGCCGTCATGGGCGTACGGATTTCATGACTCATGTTTGCCAGAAATTCACTTTTGGCTTCGTTGGCAGCTTCGGCTCTTTTGCGCGCTTCATTCAATGAGCGTTCATACTCTTTTCGTTCGCTGATATCCTGAATAATGCCTGTGAAAATTTCCCGGTCTGCCAATACGACCGAACTGACAGCGAGTTCCGCTGGAAATGTGGAACCATCTTTCCGTTGCGCAACGATTTCCTGTCTGGCTCCAATGGCCCGCATCAGTTGTGGATTCAGTTCTCCCTCGGAATGTTCATATTGAATTTTCTGATGCAGCGGTGGAATTAATAGATTGACATTGTTTCCAATGACTTCGTGGTTGAGATAACCAAATAAGTGCTCTGCTCCCAGATTGAATTCTTCTATTTTTCCTTCCGGGTTGATTGTGATAATCGCGTCCATCACGTTATCCATGATGGATCGATAGCGCAACTCGCGATCTTTCACATTGGATAACAGCATTTCCTGTGCATCCAGAACCCGGTTGTATTGATGACCGACGATACCTGCCTCCGTGAAGTTGTCTACGGCTGCTCGTGAAGCGTTGTTCCCTTTTTCATGGGCAATCATGGTTTCCAGCAGGCTGTGTAATTCCGTGGAAGCCCCGTGTTCAGCCACATTCAGTCCGATTTTTTCCTCTTCTGCAGAAACCCGAATGGGCATGAATCGATTCAACAGTGACATGAGAATCCAGATACACCCAAAACTCCAGACAAAACAGACAACAACGCCTGTTGCTTGAATTCCCAATTGCTGAATGCGGGATACACCATTTTGAAAGACAGCGGTATCCGCAAAAATCGCAACAGCCAATGTTCCCCAGACTCCGGCAAAACCATGCACGGGAATCGCTCCTACGACGTCATCCACTTTGAATCGTTTTTCCAGGAGGTACAGCGAAGCCAGCATGACTGCACCGGCAATGATCCCGATCAGAATCGCACTGGGATACGATACCGCGTTACAAGACGCCGTGATGGCGACGAGCCCTGCCAGGGAGCCATTAAAAATCTTTTCGACAGAGATTTGACGCGAGGTGACCAGTTCCCAGGTTAAGGCACTTAAGCCTCCCGCAATCCCGGCGAGAATTGTGTTTAAAATGATGGAGGGGACATTCCCGTTCAGGGCAAGTGTGCTGCCTCCGTTAAATCCAAACCACCCAAACCAGAGTAGTAAAAATCCCAGTGCCGCTAACGGCAGATTACTCGCTGAGAAGCGTGTCGGATTGGAATTGTCAGAAAAACGTGCCAGGCGGGGGCCCAGGATCAGCACTGCAGCAAGGGCAGACCAGGCTCCCACGGAATGCACAACAGTCGAACCTGCGAAGTCAATAAAACCGAGTTTGCCTAACCATCCCGCGGGATCGCCGGAGGCATATTTTGCCCAGGCCCAGTGGCCAAATATGGGGTAAGCGATCGCGCCAATCCCGCATGCCAGGAAAATGTAAGCACGAAATCGCATCCGTTCGGCGACAGCGCCGGAGGAAATTGTCATCGCCGTACTGCAGAAGACAAGCTGAAACAGAAAAACGACCGTAGGCCAGTGTTCCGGGCTGGAGTCTTCGAATACAAAGTGGGATGTTCCGATTAATCCATAAAAAGAACTGCCAAACATTAACCCATAACCGAACAGCCAGAAAATCAAAGCGCCGATAAAGAAATCAACCACATTCTTGGTCGCCACATTAATGCTGTTTTTTGATCTGGAAAGACCAGATTCAAGGCAGCAAAAGCCGGCCTGCATCAGGAAAACCAGGCTGGTACAGGTCAGCACCCAAATCGTGTTGGTTGTTAACTCATAGGACATTAGTAAGGGAGCTTTAATTGATTTCTGGGCAGCCACAAAGCACTTACGTGACCGCATGGATTTAAAAAGCAGCGTGTTGAAACTCTACGTTGGTTTTAGTAACAGTCAAAAAATATTGAGTTAAATCCCCCTGATCGCCCGTTGGATGATTGGCGTATTCGCTACAATCGACGTGAGGCGTTGACAAAGGGATGCGCTCGAATAACCTTGGTCAAAGGTTCAATTCTGTACTAAGGTTGAACAGCGCGCAAACGGTGCGGCGTTTGAAAGAGCGGTCGTGAAGAGAGAACTGAGGCAGCGTTTTCAGGGAGTGGCTGCTTCCAGAGAGAGTGGATTTGGTTTCTCAACCGGTGGAAATTTTCCGGGTGCGTTATCGCGGTACCATAGTTTGAGAACCTGCAGCCACTGTTCTGCGGTTTTGACGGCGATAAAGGCATTGCGGACAGCCGTCCGTTGTGGATGAAGTTCAGAATAAAAGATGCCGAACTTGCGCATGGTATTACAGACTTTTTTCTCTCCATAAAATGCGCGGGCCAGTTCAAAATGTTCGGTGATGACAGCGCGTTGCTCATGGATGTCGGGCGGGGAAATTGGCTGACCTCTCAGTAAGTCGGCCGTCTGCTGAAAAATCCAGGGATTGCCGATCGCGCCTCGGGCAATCGAAACGCCGTCTACCTGAGTCACGCGCAGCATATCGATGCAGGCTTGCGGTGAAAACAGATCGCCGCTGCCAATGACGGTTCTCGGGCCCGCGTGTTGTTTGACTTTTTGAAGAAATTCCCAGTTGCTGGGGCCAACATATTTTTGATGCACGGTGCGTCCATGCACGGTAATGGCTGCCAGGCCGCGTTCATAAGCACCATCAAAGATACGGAAAAAGTGGTCCTCCGATTCTGCGGTATCATCGATGCCACGTCTCATTTTTAACGTCACGGGGAGATGTTCGGGAACAGAGTCTCGCACACGGGAAATAATTTCCAGCGCCACTTCAGGCTGACTCAAATGATAACCGCCGCGACAACGACTCATGACCTTTTTGACAGGACAGCCGAAGTTGATGTCGATCACATGGAAGCCGGCCTCCACCAGCCTTTGTGCTGCAGGTCCGAATTCTTCCGGGTCTGAACCCATCAGTTGCCCGCCGACCGGAAACTCGTCCTGATGACAGTACATCATCGAGTGCTGTCTGTCCTGTCTGGATTGCACGATCATGCGGTCAATCATGACTTCGCAAAGCGTATAGGCGGCTCCCAGTCTGGCAGCGATGACGCGCATCGGATAATCACTGTAGCCGCTCAAAGCCGCTTGATACAGCGGAGATTCCAATTGATAGGGGCCGAGTGAAACGGGCTGTAACTGATGGGTTAACATATTCGTGATGGACTTCTCTTTATGATTGATGAGTAATCAGCCTGGGAACAGATCCAGTAACGCTCTGGTAATCTGGCCGGGATGCTCGTGGCTGCAAATCGTGCTGCTGACAGCGAGACATTGCGCGCCCGCCTGTAAAACCTGTTTCAAGTTGTCTGAATTGATGCCTCCAATGGCAAACCAGGGTGACTTGATTTCCGCGATGAGCTTTTCAGGCAGTTCAAGCCTGCATTTCCCATATTCAAGGTTTTTGAATGACTTCGTTCTGGTGGGAAATGAATGTTGACTCCTTTAAACCAACCCAGTCCCAATAGATTGCAAATTTCAACCTTACATACACCAGGCACACCCCCGGTAAAACACGAAAATCTTGTAGAACTATAAATTGGTGCTTCCTGACTACGATAAGGCATTCGTGACTTGCAAAGAGCAAGAATCAGCGAATGTTTGACTATTCAAAAAATCGAACATTTCGTCCACTCACATATAATACAATTCTGCCCAAATAAAAAGCAGCCGTGATCATTGTACTCTCATTCCATTTCGAAGTATTCATTCTCGATCCCCCGAGCTTTTCTCAGTCAAAAAATCCATAAAGTTTTTTATAAACGGACCATACGCGAATCGCGGACCTGTAGTCTCATTCGATTTATGGAGTTGGCACACCGCTTGCTTAATTAAACCTAATTATTTATTTGCGGTGCCTTTACAGACTGATCCCTAGTCCATTTCTAATTCCAGCATCTGAACAAATCTTGTTGTTTAGGCATATTTGATGTCATGATTTTCTTTTATTGAGGAGGCTTCCGTGTTCTTATCCCACCATCGCAAAAAAGGTTTCACACTCATTGAACTGTTAGTGGTGATAGCCATTATCGCCATTCTGATTGCCTTGTTACTTCCCGCCGTACAACAGGCGCGCGAAGCAGCGCGGCGCAGTACTTGTAAAAACAATCTGAAGCAAATTGGTTTAGCACTTCATAACTACAATGAGACGTTTTCAGTTTTCCCCTACGCTACCGGAAACCCCGGCCAATGTGGTTTTAGCGTTACGACGAATCACAAAGGCTGGTTGTATCTTTTACCGTACCTTGAGCAAGCTGCCCTTTATAATCAATTCAACTTCAGTGCAGCGACAGGCCAAAGAAATACCGGCAGTGGTGTCTTAGCCGGCGGCGGTGCAATTACCAGTGGAAATGCTGCATTATCTACCACGATTCTGACTGTTTTATTATGCCCTTCCGATGATGGGACACGGTCTTATTCGGGAGCCAATGATACTTATGGAGCGGGTGTCGCAAATACCGCTCGTACTTGTTACGGGTTTGTTGTGAACGACGCTAATGGCTGCCCGAACTGGACTACGATCTCCAAAACAACCAGAACTATGTTTGGTACAAATTCCGCTTGTCGGATGCGTGATGTCAAAGATGGTACAAGTAACACTGCTGCCATTGTCGAAACAACCTTAGATGTTGTCGATGGCGTCACAAATTCTTGGGCAACCGCTCAACACGTTGGCTTGGGGATCAAGTTTGACTCACCTCCCAATATTAATATTAACAACTGGAAATGTTGTTCCTGGGATAGCACACCGTATGGAAGAACGCCAATACCTGGTCGCTTGGGAGAATGGGGTTCACCGGGTAGCACTCACACTGGTGGGATGCACATTTTACTGGCCGATGGTGCCGTACGATTTATCAGCGAAAACCTTGACACTACGACACGTAAGAACCTCGCCTATATGGCAGATGGTCAAGTCCTCGGCGAATTCTAAACGAGCAACTAACAAGATTATGTTGTTAACAATTTTTCCGAACCAACGAAAATACTACAGAATGTGAAATCACATTTCTGTAGTATTTTCTTTTCTGAAATTATGCACTTCATGCAGCATGAAAATTTTTCGTAGATTATTTCTTAAGAAGGATATCAACGTGCTAATTACGGCTTCACGTTTCAAAATTACAGCATTGTGTTTCGCGGCCCTGCTATGCACAGGTTGCGGAGGAAGTAGCGATAATGCCGTCCCCGAACTTATGGTAGTCTCCGGAACGGTGACTCTCAATGGCGAACCTCTGACGAAAGCGTCTGTGATTTTTTCCCCTCAACCCGGTACTCAAGGCAATGGTGGGGTGGGAGTCACTGATGATAGTGGGAAATACACGCTGCAGCACCAGTCGAATAATCCAGGCATCGAACCCGGCAAATACGATGTGACTTTCTCGAAATGGGCCATGCCGGATGGTTCTCCCATTCCTCAAGGAAAAACCGCAGCTGATGTGGAAGCCAAAGACATCATTCCGGAAAAATTCAGGACTGTAACAGAGTCCGGTCCTAAGAATGTTGCCGAAGTCAAAGCGAATGGAGATACGTTTGACTTTGAACTGAAATCTAAATAATGTTTTTGCTGTTGAACAGTTTATAGCCGCGGAGAAATCAGCCCGGGAACTGTGCCAGTAACTCTCTGGTAATCTGGCCGGGATGTTCGTGGCTGCAAATTGCGCTGCTGACAGCGAGACGTAGCGCGCCCGCTTGTAAAACCGGATTCAAGTTGTCTGAATTGATGCCTCCAATGGCAAACCAGGGCAGTTTAATTTCCGCTGCAACCTGTTTCACAAAATTCAGGCCCGCATATTCATGTTCTGCGAATGATTTTGTAGTGGTAGGAAACGTCGGTCCGACCCCCAGATAGTCGGCTCCGTCCAGTACTGCCTGCCGGGCTTGCTCAATGTTATGTGTGGAGACCCCGATCATGCGGCGTGGCCCGACAATTTGTCTGACTTCACGTACCGGCAACTCATCCTGACCGACGTGTACGCCATCGGCGTCGATGGCAATCGCGAGATCCGGTCGATCATTTATGATCAGGATGGCGTCTGCTGCTCTCGTCCACTCACGCACACGTTTTCCATGCGCCAGAAGTTGTCGATCTGTCATTTCTTTTTCGCGAATCTGTACGATGCCGACACCGGCTGCCAGCGACTCACGAATCGCAGGCCCCGAGCCGTGATGGCACAACGACTCTGAAGCAAGCAGGTACAGCCGACAATTTTCCAGCCGGCGCTGGTTGTACACACAAGCCAGGATACTTTTTTCGAGAGTGTAGAGTGAGTAGCGCATCTGTTTAAAAATCGAAGCTGCTTCCACAGAAATCAATTTGCCAAACTCTTCCAGCGTGCGTGTTGCCTCCTGTACGCGTTTCAAATTCGCCTGCAACAGATGTTCTATTGATTGTCGATCAAATTCAGACGCGGTACTGACACTGGTGCCGACATCGTTGAGGGTATCGCGGCTGGCAATCAGTGATTCCTGTCCGATAAATTTGAGCGCGTCTGCCAGTTGGTGGCGGGTGGTTTTGAGCAGCCCCATCAAATGTGCGTCGTCTAATGTGAAACGGAGATAATCTTCAATGACGCGCAGGCCTTCGCGCAGCCGATTGGCTGCGGCATCGATGGTTCTCAAAGTATTCGTCTGGTCGCTGACGGTTGTGGAAACCGTGCGGAATGCGAAATCCACATTAATCGGAGCTGTGGAATGGCGGTGATCAACATGGAGGGACCGTTCCAGAGATTCTGCGGACAGGTTTCCGCGTGCAGCCAGCCACTCCGAATGTTTGCCGACGGTGGTCAGCAGCCCCCATAAAAGATGTTCACTTCCGATTTCGGTGGGAATCGCCGATTGGCTGGCCTGTTGTAGTGCGCTGTTTAAAATCTGTCGCAATGCGGGAAACTGGTGTAAGGCCTCTGAGAGTTCAAACGGCTGATCCGGGCTGTCCGCGTCGGGAGACTCGGGTTCCTCAGATAACTGAATCTGAAACTCAGTCAGAATCGTTGGCAGCGTAATCTGGTGTGCCTGCAGTATTTCCGCTGCCCGCGATTCATCACAGGCCAGTGCTGCCAGCAGATGAATGGCATCCAGTTCCGATTCTGCTGAATTGCGCGCAATCAGAGAGGCCTGTCTCAATGCGCGTTGGGCTCCTGCTGTCAGTAAATGTTGCATCTGGATTCGTTTTTTCTCGAAGTTGTAGAGCACAAATCAAACGATTCGTGACCATTTGCGGAAAACCGTGCTCTAAATAGGGTAACCGATCAAAGGCTTATCTTGCTACATCGGGGCAGGGGTACTAGAATTGAAATAGGTGGTTTTATGGATTGTGCCAAATTTGTGGGTTTTGCAGGGTGGTGATTCCCTGTACTTTCCGGTATGAGTCTGAAAGTGCGACCGGAACTGAGCGTCCCTATGAAATCAGGGATGTTAAAATGGGTAAGATATTTTGGTAAGTTGTGGAGTTTCAGTGACTTCCTTTCACGATCCTGAAGTACTTTCGGGAAATTCCTCGACGTTTTTTGGTGAGTAACGTATTATTCCTTGGAACCTTTCCTTTTCAAAGCAATTTGCGATTCAAATCAGTTCGTTGTTGATAATCTGTTCCGATCTTTGAAACAGCGGTTTTAAAATAAGAGCGGTTTAAAAAATAAGATAGACAAAGAAAACACAATTCAATCTTTAATATTAGTTTGGGAGAATTGATTACTGCGTTTGGGATACTCAATTTCAGAGCGTAATCAAGGTGTTCATCCAAAAGCGCCCGACATAAAACAGGGCCACAGGAGAAACAAGTTATGTACGAGCGTTTTACAGATCGAGCTCGAAAAGTGATGCAGCTGGCCAATCAGGAGGCCCAGCGGTTTAATCACGAATATATCGGGACCGAACACATCCTTCTTGGTTTAGTCAAAGAGGGTTCAGGA
>TARA_R110002111_G_scaffold2558_6_pt1 | contig 19469 bp, 18 predicted proteins | sample TARA_R110002111 | Tara Oceans TARA_R110002111 (sample SAMEA4397363) | marine metagenome | biome: Polar Biome; feature: [ZZZ] marine water layer (ENVO:01000295); material: water (ENVO:00002006), including particulate matter (ENVO:01000060) such as... | depth 199 m | reverse complement strand
AAAAAAAACATAAATATTCTTAATAGTTTTTAAGAATCAACCTCATAATAATCCCATTTCAAATGCATTAAGATTTAAAGTTTTAAAGTTAATAGTTAAGTGTTAATTAATTTATATTCCACCTAAAATTTATAAAATATGAAAGCATCAGATTTATTTATAAAAGCATTAGAAAATGAGGGTGTCGAATATATTTTTGGATTGCCAGGTGAAGAAAACTTAGATATTTTAGAATCTATAAGAAAATCTGATAAAATTAAGTTTGTCTTAACGCGTCATGAACAAGGTGCTGGATTTATGGCAGCAACTTATGGCAGGCTAACTGGTAAACCGGGTGTATGTTTAGCAACGTTAGGTCCTGGAGCTACAAACTTAGTAACCACAGCGGCTTATGGTCAATTAGGTGCTATGCCTATGTTTATGATTACTGGACAAAAACCAATCAAATCAAGTAAACAGGGTAAATTTCAAATTATTGATGTTATTGAAATGATGCAACCTTTAACAAAATATACTAAGCAAGTAACCCATGGTGAGCATATTCCTGCTATGATTAGGGAAGCATTCAGGCTTTCTACAGATGAACGTCCTGGAGCGGTGCATATAGAATTTCCTGAAGATGTTGCACAAGAAGACATTAAAAACTCAAGAATTTTTGACGTTATTGATTATAAAATTCCGTATGCTGGAACTAAAGTAATTAATGAAGCGTCAAGAATGGTACAGCATGCCAAAAACCCCTTACTTCTTATTGGTGCAGGAGCAAACAGAAAACGAGCTAGTAAAGCGTTATCGAACTTCGTAAATACCTTAGAAATCCCGTTTTTTAACACACAAATGGGTAAAGGCATTATTGATGAACGCCACCATTTGTATTTAGGTACTGCAGCACTTTCGGATGACGATTTTTTACACGAAGCCATCCACAAAGCAGATCTCATTATTAATGTGGGTCATGATACCATAGAGAAACCACCGTTTATAATGAAGCCCGACGATAGTCAAAAAGTTATTCATGTTAACTATTTTGCAGCTGAAATAGATCAGCTTTATTTTCCGCATTTTAATGTTATTGGAGATATAGCAGGAAGCATAAATAATTTATGTAAAATATTAAAACCACATGCAAAATCTTGGAATAATGAATTCTTTTTAAAAGTAAAAGAAAATGTAGCAGCACATTTAAAAAAATATGAAGATGATAATCGTTTTCCTATCCTACCACAACGTATAGTTAAAGACGTTAGAGATACGCTTCCCGAAGACGGTATAGTTACTTTAGATAATGGTATTTATAAAATATGGTTCGCAAGAAATTATCCAGCATATATTCAAAATAGCCTAATACTAGATAATGCATTGGCGACTATGGGTGCTGGTTTACCTTCTGCTATTATGGCTAAAGAGCTTAATCCTGATAAAAAAGTTATTTCAATAAATGGTGATGGCGGCTTTATGATGAACTCACAAGAAATTGAAACAGCCGTAAGATTAAAATTAGATTTGGTCGTTATTATATTAAATGATAACGGTTATGGGATGATTCAATGGAAACAAGAAGGTGAAGGTTTTCCTAAATATGGATTAGAGTACACCAATCCTGACTTTGTTAAATATGCTGAGAGTTTTGGCGCATTTGGTTATCAACCAAAATCAGTTAAAGAATTTAAAATTAATTTAGAACAAGCACTAAATTCAACAGGTGTTCAAATTATTGATTTAGCAGTAGATTACTCATTAAATCATGAAATTTTAAATGTGGTGATTAAAGAATTTTCAAAAAAATTAAAATAAAAACATGAATACAATAACAACTATAAACCCCGCAACCGAAGAATCTATAAAGACATACAATCGATTATCAAAACCTGAGGTTTCAGCAAATATTGAACAAGCTCATAAAAGCTTTCTAACTTGGAAAAATAAAACATATACTGAACGTGCTAAACTCATGCACAAATTAGCTAATCTTTTTGACGAGAGAAACGAAGAATACGCACAATTAGCAACAAGTGAAATGGGTAAAACCATAACACAATCAAGAAAAGAAATTGAGAAATGCGCCTATATTTGTCGCTATTATGCAGACCAAACTGCGGAATTATTAGCAGATCAAAGCGTAGAAACCGAAGCTCATAAAAGTTATGTCACGTTTCAACCTTTAGGTGTCATATTAGCTGTAATGCCATGGAACTTTCCATTTTATCAGGTCATCCGGTTTATCGCACCTGCGTTGATGGCAGGAAACGCTGGTGTTTTAAAACATGCATCTAACGTGCAGGGTTGTGCTTTTGCGCTTGAAAAAATCATACAAGATGCAGGTTTTCCAAAAGGCATATTTATTAACCTTAATATTAGCTCTGATATCGTTGAATCTGTAATTGAAAATAAACACATTGTCGCCGTAACCTTAACAGGAAGTGCCCCTGCTGGTCAATCTGTAGCATCAATAGCTGGTAAAAATTTAAAGAAAACCGTTTTGGAATTGGGCGGTAGTGATGCATATATTATTTTAGAAGATGCAGATTTAGAAAAAGCCACTGATTTAGCAACTTATGGAAGACTACAAAATAACGGACAAACCTGTATCGCAGCTAAACGATTTATTGTTTTAGAAGACATTTATGACGTCTTTCTAAAATTATTCATCGAAAAAATGACAGATGCGAAAATGGGAGAACCTACAAATGAAGACACTTATTACGGCCCATTAGCTAGAGTAGATTTAAGAGATGAATTACATGAACAAGTAGAAAAAACGATTAGCCAAGGTGGAAAATTAATTATTGGTGGAAAAATACCAAATAGAAAAGGCGCCTATTATCCAGCAACAATTCTAGTAGACCTTGAACCTGGAATGGAGGCTTTTGATGAAGAATTGTTTGGACCTGTAGCATCTGTTATAAAAGCAAAAGACGAAAATCATGCTATTACATTAGCTAATAATTCCAAATTTGGCTTAGGCTCTGGGGTAATTACCTCTGATAAATTGCGTGGCGAAAAAGTAGCTCTACAATTAGAAGCTGGCAGTAGTTTTGTTAATAAATTAGTAGCCTCCGACCCACGATTACCTTTCGGAGGCATAAAAACAAGTGGTTATGGGAGAGAACTTTCTGGCTATGGTATTAAAGAATTTACCAATACTAAATCTATATGGATAAATTAATGCAATTTATAAATTTTGAAAAAACTTTAAAGCGTAAACTTCAATTTAAACGTCACATTGAGCACAGTCGAAATGTCATGGTTTTAAAATCATAAAACTTCGACTGCGCTCAGTTTGACAAATACTAATTTTCAGTGAACGCTTTGAATAATCTTATAATAAATTATCTTACTAATTTCTTATACTTAATACGTTTTGGTATTAAATCACCACCCAATCGTTTCTTCTTATTTTCTTCATAATCAGAAAAACTACCTTCGAAAAAATATACTTGAGAATCGCCTTCAAAAGCTAAAATGTGTGTACATATTCTATCTAAAAACCAACGATCGTGAGATATAACAACCGCACAACCTGCAAAGTTCTCTAAACCTTCCTCTAAAGCTCGTAAAGTATTCACGTCAAGATCGTTAGTGGGCTCATCTAAAAGCAATACATTACCCTCTTCTTTAAGAGTCATCGCTAAATGTAAACGGTTACGTTCACCACCAGAAAGTAATTTTACTTTTTTATTTTGTTCACCACCAGAGAAATTAAAACGACTTAAATATGCCCTTGAATTCACTTCCTTTCCACCCATTAAAATCAACTCTTGTTCATCACTAAAGTTTTGCCAAATGGTTTTTTCTGGGTCTATATTTGAATGCTTTTGATCTACGTATGCTAATTTAGCGGTGTCTCCAACTTTAAATTCACCTTTATCAGGTGTTTCTTCACCCATTATCATCCTGAAAATCGTGGTTTTACCAGCACCATTTGGCCCTATAACCCCAACTATTCCAGCCTGTGGTAGCTTGAAGTTTAAATCATCATATAATAATTTATCATCATACCCTTTGGCAACGCCAACAGCTTCAATAACATTGGTGCCTAAACGTGGCCCATTTGGAATATATATTTCTAGTTTTTCGTCAAGTTGTTTTTGATCTTGACTCATTAATTTATCATAATTATTTAAACGCGCCTTTTGTTTGGTTTGACGTCCTTTTGCACCTTGACGTACCCATTCTAACTCACGTTCTAATGTTTTTTGACGTTTGGAAGCCGTTTTACTTTCTTGAGCCATACGTTTTGATTTCTGATCTAACCAAGATGAATAATTACCTTTCCAAGGAATCCCTTCTCCTCTATCGAGTTCTAAAATCCAGCCCGCAACGTTATCTAAAAAGTATCTATCGTGGGTCACCGCTATTACCGTTCCTTTATATTGTGCTAAATGATGCTCTAACCAATGCACCGATTCTGCATCTAAATGGTTAGTTGGCTCATCCAACAATAAAACATCTGGTTCTTTTAAAAGCAAGCGACATAAAGCCACACGGCGTTTTTCTCCTCCAGAAAGTACAGCTATTTTTTTATCGCTATCAGGAGTACGTAATGCATCCATGGCAATTTCTAATTTGGTATCAAGTTCCCAAGCCCCAGCAGCATCAATTTGATCTTGAAGTTCTGCTTGACGGTTCATTAACTTTTCCATTTTATCAGCATCAGAATACACTTCTTCTAAGCCAAACATGTCGTTAATTTTATTGTACTCATCAAGAATAGCAACGGTTTCAGCAGCGCCTTCTCTTACAACTTCCATGACGGTTTTATTATCGTCAAGTTTTGGTTCTTGTTCTAAATAACCCACTGAATAATTTTGTAAAAAGGTAACATCGCCTTGGTAATTCTTATCAACACCTGCAATAATTTTCAATAGTGTTGATTTACCGGAACCGTTTAAACCTAAAATCCCGATTTTTGCACCGTAGAAAAAACTTAAGTAAATATTTTTCAAAACAGGCGTATTTGCACCCTGAAATGTCTTGGTTAAACCAGACATTGAAAAAATCACTTTTTTATCATCGCTCATTACACCCTTCCTTTTAAAGCATTAAACACCCAAGCAATGGCGAAAAAACCGATTCCTACTGTCGCAAAACCCCAACCAGCTACATCGTCATATCTATATGCACCCATTAATATGAGTACGATACCCATTATTACCATTAAAACAGTAGCCCAAGCTAGAACTGTATTTTTATTCATTGCCATAATTTTATTTTTTTTGATGGTTAGTTTGAACGCAAATATCGTAAAATAATACTTAAATTGAGGTCAATTATTTTTATGATGAAGAATTTAAAACTCTTTAAATGATGCTATAATAAATTAGAGATTAAAAAAATGAATTGATTTAAGTCAAAATTCATTTCTTTAGCGTTAAGATAACCCGTTATTTAGTATTATTTTTGAGTAAATCAAGTTTAATTTTAAAAATAAAACAAATTATGGGAAATAATGGAAATACAGTATTAGGAATTTTAGCTGGAACAGCTGTAGGAGCAGTTTTAGGTATTTTATTTGCGCCTGATAAAGGAAGTAAAACGAGAGAAAAAATTGCAAATGAAGCGATATTAGCAAAAGATAAATTAGCTGCTGAAGCAGAACTTGCTAAAGATAAATTAACGCAATCAGCTACAAATTTAAAGGATAAAATTGTTACAACAGCTTCAGCTAAAAAACAAACTTTAGATGAAGAAGTTGATTCATTTATAAAGAGTACAAGTCATAAGGCTGATGATGTAATTACCACTTTAGAAAAAAAGTTAGCTGAATTGAAAGCAAAGAATAAAAAACTACAAAAAACATCATAATATATGGGTTTGATAGATTCTATAAGTGCTACAAATGATAAAGCTAGTGATGCAGGCGAGCGTTACTTAAAAACATCTTACAAATATTATAAGCTCAAAATTTTTCAGCAGCTTTCTATATCTGTTAGTATGGTATTTAAAGCTTTAATTATTGGCAGTTTAGTTATAATGTTTATTTTACTCTTAGCAATCTCATTAGCATTATTTATTGGAGAAACAATAAATAATTATCCACTTGGGTTTTTAATTGTAAGTATTATTTTCTTAGTACTTTCAGTAATAGCATACTATTTGAAAGGTGAAGTTGATAAGAGGATTATCAAAGAATTATCAAAGAAATTTTTTAATTAATATGGAAATTTATAACAATATAGAAAACTTAGAAAAAGATTTAAAGGTATTAAACCTTGAACGCCAAATCGCATGGGAAGAAATTAAAGCTGTAAAAGAAGAATATAAAGAAGATTTTAGACCATATAATTGGATACAAACAGGGCTAAAAATAGCCAGTAAGTTTGGAGCTATGGTGTTACTTAAAAAAATTTTCAAGTAAACATTCTTATCAGATATTAACAAAAAAAGGCTTCAATACTGAGGCCTTTTTTGTTAACTAAATTGAACTCATCTTGACTTTTTGTTTTTAACCGAATCCCGATAATTATCGGGAGAGATAAAATTTGTTCAGATGAAACTATTTTTGAAAGTCATAGCATCACTACGAATAAAAAAATTGCTGAAATATGAGCGAATTTTTGACTTTTTTTAGGAAATAGAAAAAGTCAAGATGAGTTCATTGAATAAACCTGTATTATTAGTTCATAGGAACTTCAATTATAATTAATTCTGAATCTTTTTTTGCTTTAATAGATACTTTTTCAACTTCTGAAATACCCATGGCATCACGAGAACTCAAAGTTGAATCTAATACTTGTAACTCACCACTAACCACAAAAATATATAATCCATTATTACTGTTTTTAACACTTAAATCTAAAATCTTATCAGACTCTAAATCAGACCTGTAAATATAAGCTTGCTGACTTACGGGCAGTGCATTACCTTCTAATTTATCTTTTGGGGCAACTACTGTTTGCAATTTATTTTTTTGTTTAGAACTATCAAATTTTCGTTGCTCATAATTTGGTTTCACTCCTTTTTCTTCTGGGATAATCCAAAGTTGAAGAAAATTGGTTTCATCAGTTTTGCTATCGTTAAATTCTGAATGTGTTAAACCTGTTCCTGCACTCATAACCTGAACTTCACCCACTTCAATAGGACGTTTGTTTCCCATATTATCTTTGTGCGACAATGCGCCTTTTAAAGGAATCGATATAATTTCCATATTTTGATGTGGATGAGTTCCAAATCCCATATTAGGCTGAACAATGTCATCATTTAGCACACGTAACATACCAAAATTCATGCGTTCAGCATTTTGATAACTCGAAAAACTAAATGTATGATATGATTTTAACCAACCATGGTCAGCTAAACCTCTTGTTTCTGCTTTGTGAATTATTGTTTTCATTTTCTTGTTTTTTTAAAAGTTGTTTTTGGGCGTTACCACTCCCGATAGCTCCCGATAGCTATCGGGACGGGAGGTCGGGCTTTACGTTACAAGTCCTCGCTCGTACCTCGGCTGTGGGCTTTCCACTTCAATCCCTAACGCACCACTGTTATGTGCTTACTCAATAGTTATTATCCCCTTGAAGCAATTATAGGGATATTATGCTTAAATTTCAAAAAACACCTCCCAAGCGAAACGCTATTATGTATTTACTTTATTCTTGTATACCTACAAGTTTTTAAAACCTTGCAGGTTTAACATAAATTCCTCTTTAGGGGTTAGGGGGCTAGAAAACCCATTTTACCCATTTGGTAATCGCGCATGGCTTCCATAATTTCTGTTTGTGTGTTCATTACATAAGGTCCGTAAGTGGTTACTTTTTCATTAAAAGGTTCGCCAGAAAGAAATAATAACTTACTAGTTTCATTACATTCAATAGAAAACCCGTCACCATCTTGATTAAATTGAATCAGTTGATTTTCATCTAATTTTAATACTTTAGAATCATTTATAACTACTTCCCCTTTTAATAAATAGATCATTGATTGATGTGTTTTAGCGATTTTAATAGTGTGTTTTCCTCCTTTGTTAATATCAATCATAAAAGCATTTACAGATGTTTGTGTTTGAATTCGACCATAAATACCCTCTAACTCACCAGAAATAATCTGAATCTTAACCTTATCATCTTTTGAAGATACTACTCTAAAATCTTCATTTTTCACATGCTGATAATTTGCTGAAATCATTTTCTTTTCCGCAGGTAAATTCAACCATAATTGAATCCCTTCTAAAGTCCCTCCTTTTTTAACAAAGGCTTTAGTTGGTGCTTCAGCATGAATAATACCTCTTCCTGCGGTTGTCCATTGTACATCTCCAGATTTAACAATACTTTCATTTCCTAAAGAATCTCTGTGTAATTGTTCGCCTTCAACCAAAAATGTAATAGGTTCAAATCCTCTGTGTGGATGTGGTCCTAAATCAAAGGGATTATTCTGTTCCGAAATATTATAAGGCCCGTAGTGATGTAATAATATAAACGGATCTATATTATCAATGTCGCGTGTTGGTATAGGTTGTCTCAATTGAATGGGACCCATATTTACAAAATCACTCCTACCTACTCTTTTTATTGTATTTAATTTCATAATAATTACTTTTACAATACTTTCCATGGAAAATATTTAATTAAAAAAACACGATTATCGCATTTTATCAAGCAGATTACTTAATTGTTCTGCTTCTTCTTCACTTAAACTCTTCAATAATTCTTTATTAAAATTATTAGGTATAGAGTCTAAAAACGTTTTTCCTTCTTTTGTAATAGCTATTTTTACTACGCGTCTATCATGTTCTGAAGGACAACGCTCAATATATTTCTTAGCACATAATTTATCCATTAAACGCGTGGCGTTTGGCGAACGCTCCAACATTCTGTCTTTTATAACTTGAACATTTAAAGGTTCTCCAGCACCTTTTAAAATGCGCAAAATATTATATTGCTGTGGAGAAATACCAAAAGATTTAAAAAATTCATTTTGATGACTTGTAATCCAGTTTGCCGTGTAAATAATGTTCAATAAAGCTTTCACTCTATTATTAGCAAATTTTGAATTGATATCTTTTGATAAGTCGCCCATTTTTTTAGCTTCAGAATTAAATTAAAGTGTTTTTTGAAAAAGTTCAACTTTACTTTTTAAGTCTAAATTTAATTCATTATTAACAACTTTTCCTTCTTTAAAATTATCAAAAAATGATGGAAAACTAAAATCTGTAATAATATTACCACCCATATATTGGAAACGTCCTTTAGCAATTTCTAAAACTGTAGCTCCTCCTCTTGCACCTGGAGATGTCGCCATTAAAAGCATAGGTTTTTCACTCCAAAGTTTTCCGTCTATTCTAGACATCCAGTCAAAAATATTCTTAAACACCGTTGCATAAGCGCCATTGTGTTCTGCTAAAGACAAAACGATACCATCAGACGATTTTATAATATCTAAAAACTTTTGAGCATTACCTGGAATCCCCTTTTCAGTTTCTAAATCAATCCCATAAACTGGTAATTCAAAATCATTTAAATCTAAAATACTAGCTTCAACACCTTTTAATAAACCAGAAGCATATGTTACCAATTGTTTATTTATTGAATTTTTACTGTTACTTCCTGCAAAGGCTATTATTTTTTTCATTTTATATTATTTTTTTATAGTACAAATATATAACAAATAAATTTATATTCCAAGGAATATATTTCCATGTAAATTATTTTAATAAATTAATAATTTTAAATACAGCATATTTTGTAAATTCGTAAAAACATTTTTTACATGGATATCAACTTCAATAAAAACGAAGATCACAATAAACTCTTAGTATCAGAACTCAAAAAACGGCTGGCTAAAGTTAGTTTGGGTGGTGGTAAATCTCGAATAGAAAAGCTTCATGCCAAAGGAAAAATGACAGCTAGAGAACGAATTGACTATGTGTTAGATTCTAAAGCTAAATCTATTGAAATTGGTGCTTTTGCTGGCGAAGACATGTATCAAGAACATGGTGGTTGTCCGTCTGGTGGTGTAGTTATAAAAATAGGATACATCAAAGGAAAACAATGCATTGTTGTGGCTAATGACGCTACTGTAAAAGCTGGTGCGTGGTTTCCTATAACTGGAAAAAAGAATTTAAGAGCACAAGAAATAGCTATTGAAAACAGACTTCCTATTATTTATTTAGTAGATTCTGCAGGTGTGTATTTACCATTACAAGATGAAATTTTTCCTGATAAAGAACATTTCGGGCGCATTTTTAGAAACAATGCTATTATGAGTAGTATGGGTATTACCCAAATTGCTGCTGTTATGGGAAGTTGTGTTGCTGGTGGTGCGTATTTGCCAATTATGAGCGATGAAGCTTTAATAGTTGATAAAACTGGAAGTATTTTTCTTGCTGGAAGTTATTTGGTAAAAGCCGCTATTGGCGAAACTATTGATAATGAAACTTTAGGTGGAGCAACTACGCATTGTGAAATTTCTGGGGTTACCGATTATAAAGCGAAAGATGATAAAGATGCTTTAGATACCATTAAAAATATTATTGATAAAATTGGCGATTTTAATAAAGCTGGTTTTAATAGAAATGAGTCTAAAAAACCTAAAGAAAACCCTGAAGATATTTATGGAATTTTACCTAAAAGTCGTGCAGATCAATACGACATGTATGATATTATAAAACGCTTAGTTGATAATTCAGAATATGATGAATATAAAGCTGGTTACGGACAAACCATTATCACATGCTATGCCAGAATAGATGGTTGGGCAGTTGGCATTGTCGCAAATCAGCGAAAACTGGTTAAAACCAAAAAAGGAGAAATGCAGTTTGGTGGTGTTATTTACAATGATAGTGCAGATAAAGCCACGCGTTTTATAGCAAATTGTAACCAAAAGAAAATACCTTTAGTATTTCTACAAGATGTTACTGGTTTTATGGTAGGCAGCAAAAGTGAACACGGTGGTATTATAAAAGATGGTGCTAAAATGGTGAATGCCGTTAGTAATTCTGTCGTTCCAAAATTCACTATAATTATTGGAAATAGCTATGGCGCTGGTAATTACGCTATGTGTGGAAAAGCTTATGACCCTAGATTAATTGTTGCATGGCCAAGTGCAGAACTTGCTGTAATGAGCGGAAATTCGGCTGCTAAAGTATTACTTCAAATTGAAAAAGCATCTTTAGAAAAGAAAGGCGAAAAAATTACTCCTGAAAAAGAAGCCGCATTATTTAACAAAATAAAAGATAGATACGATAATCAAGTATCTCCATATTACGCTGCAGCCAGAATTTGGACGGACGCCATTATTAATCCGTTAGACACCAGAACCTGGATTAGTATGGGTATTGAAGCGGCTAACCACGCGCCTATTGAAAAGAAATTTAACTTGGGGATTTTACAAGTTTAATGTCCAAAGAAAAAATATCTTCTCCAATTTACATTATCATCTTACTTATACTAGCTGGTGAAGCTGTTTTTATATTACCTTTTGTAATTGTTCGTATTTTCAGAACAACATTCTTAGAATCATTGATAATAAGTCAGACAGAACTTGGAAGCTGCTTTTCGGTATATGGTTTAGTAGCTCTTTTTTCATATTTAGTTGGTGGACCTTTAGCTGATAAATTTAGACCACATTTACTAATGTCTACTGCGTTAATGCTTACTGGCTTGGGCGGTTTTTACCTAGCCACCTACCCTACATTAGGAAGCCTACGTATACTCTATGGTTTTTGGGGGTTTACAACTATTTTCCTTTTTTGGGCAGCAATAATTAAAGCAACTCGAATTTGGGGCGGAACAACCAAACAAGGCATTGCTTTTGGCTTTTTAGATGGTGGACGCGGATTAGTAGCCGCTATATTTGGGTCAATTGGCGTTCTTGTGTTTTCATCATTTCTAACAAACGATATAGAATTTACATCTATTTTAGAACGTAAAATAGCTTTTAAGCAAGTTATAATTTATACCTCAATAGCGGTTTGTTTGATTTCAGTATTAGTTTTTTTCTTTTTAAAAGATTTGAAATCTAATGAAGAAAAGCAAACTGAAAAACCTAAAACATTAACACTAAAAAACTTTAAAAAGGTCATGCAGTTTAAAGCCGTTTGGTTATTAATGATTATAATTTTATGTGCTTATTTTGGATATAAGATGACCGATCTCTTTAGTCAATACGCTGAAGATGTTATGGAATATGATAAAATTAAAGCTGCAAAAGTTGGAACATATTTACTGTATATGCGTCCTTTTATTGGTGTAATAATTGGATTACTAGCAGATCGTACTAAAGCTTCCCTTTGGATAGTCATTGGTTTCTTATTGATGCTGATAACTAGTCTTATTTTTGCATCAGGAATTATTAACAATAATTCCACGTTTTTATTTATTTTATCCATCGGAACAATGGCTATAGGTATATACTCTGCTAGGGTTTTATACTTCGCTACGTTAGAAGAAAGTAATATTCCTTTAGCTCTTACAGGAACTGTAGTTGGTTTTATATCAATCGTTGGTTACACACCAGACATTTTTGCTGGACCACTTATGGGATACTTTCTAGATGAGAATCCCGGAACTGTAGGACTTCAAAATACCTTTGCAATTATGGGTATTTTCACTCTAGTTGGCTTAATAGCGTCATATATGTTATACAGACATTCAAAAATATGAACTAATTCCCTTGATTTGGTTTAACTCTAGGAATGGTTAGCAAGGTTGTTTGCCTTCCATTTACGTACCTAAATCCATCTTGCCCATAAAAACCTGCTTCCTCAAGCATCACCCGTATATCACGTTTCCATTCTGGAATATTTACAGTCGTATTCAATTCTATGGCGTAAACAGTATTAGGATATAAAGGATAATCACCAGCACCTTCTACTCCTCCTTGTGAATCCCACATCCCTATAGTTGGGCCAGATGAATGCCCGTAACTTCCCAAAGGATGTGTATAAATTGATGGTTTTAAACCCTCAGCTTTAGCTTCCTTTAAAGATTTTAATAAGATTTCATTACCTGTTTTTTGGGTTTCAAAATTATTGGTAAAAATATCCTGAACTCGGTTTCCGTCTTTTAAAGCATCTACTAAAAATTGAGGTGGTTTTGTTTCATTGGGTTTCAAAACATAGGCTAATTCTTGACAATCGGTATTCAATCTTAAATACGTTATTCCGAAATCACAATGCACTAAATCACCTGGTAAAATAACTTCCATTTCTGGTCGATCAGAAAAGGAATATAAATGCCCTTTTAAATCATTTTTTGTTCGTTGAACATCAACAGTTGGGTGAAACCAGGTTTCTAAACCAAGCTCTGTAACTTTATCGCGCATCCACCATTCTACATCACTAGTGGTGGTAATACCTGCTGTGATTACTTTTTCAGAAAATGCTTCGGCTATAATGTCATGGGTAATATCTACCAATTGATTATAAATTACCATTTCTGTTTCAGTTCGAGTTTCTATCCAAGCCACTGCCAATTTTTCGGCTGATTTAACACTTTTATGATACGTTTTTGGTAAATATTCCATAAACGTTTCATAGTCTGTTTTTACAATTCCATCAGCAATATTAAAATGCTCGGAGTAATTTAAACCTATAGATTTGGGTTTTCGCTCTTCAATAATTTGAATTAATCGTAACCATTGATTTGGTTCTTTTTCTTTATCCCAAGCAGAAAAAATATTATCTCCAAAATTATAGCGTGCAACGGCTAACTTCTCGATAGTGTTTTTTGCTTTATCACGATAAAAAACTAAAATTGTTCTTCGTCTAGCATTTAACCAAGTAGCTGGAAGCATAGTTTTTAACACGGGATCTTCGTTATATTCTCTCGAAATTACAATCCACATGTCAAAACCTGTTCGATCCATTAAATCTGGTAAAAGCGAATTAAAACGTTCTGCTAAAATAGCATCAACTACTTCTGCACGTTTACGCTCTGGGAGAATTTGCTGACTTTGTAATTGAATTGAGATTAGAAAAAAGAATATTAGACAAACTTTCATAACATCATAATTTTAGCATAAAGTTAGAGAAAATAATGTATTTAGTGGTGTTTATAATAAACTAAAACAACTGTTGGTAATTACTTTAAAAATTTCCAAAAAAAAAGACTGCCCAAAAACAGTCTTGTTTATATTCTATAAATTTTGATAAGAAGAAACCAATCGTATAAACTCTGCACGATAGCCATTTTCGTCTAAACCTCTTCCCCTTTTAGCTAACTCAATAACATCTTCAATTTTAGAGTTATTGTGATATTTAGACTGCCGCAATTGCATACCAAATAAAGCAACAGCAGATACAAACTTCAAGTCTTCAGAAGCTTCAGTAATGTCATCCTTTTGAATATGAACCATTTCTATACTTTTATCGCCATCAGGTTTTTTATATCTGAATTTTACGGTGAATAGTTCGTCTGAAAAACCATCGGAGATTTTTGATTTCGTATATTTTAAATCATCCACATCTTTTAAGTAACCACTATTAACTCCAATAGGAATTACTTCATATAAAGCAGTAACGGTATGACCACTTCCTAATTCACCTGCATCTTTTGTATCGTCTATAAAATCTTCATCTTCAAGCATTCTGTTTTCATAGCCTATTAATCTGTAAGCTTGAACTTTACTTGGGTTAAATTCAATTTGAATTTTCACATCTTTTGCAATGGTGAATAATGTACCTCCAAATTCCTTTCCAAAAACCTTTTGAGCTTCTTGCATATTGTCGATGTAAGCATGGTTTCCATTTCCTTTATCTGCTAAAGTTTCTAGTTTTGAATCTTTATAATTTCCATATCCAAAACCTAAAACAGATAAAAACACCCCTGATTTTCGCTTTTCTTCAATAAGTTTTTCCATAGCTTTATCACTAGATTCTCCTACGTTAAAATCACCATCTGTTGCTAAAATAACTCTATTATTTCCAGTCTTTTTATAATTTTCTTCTGCTAATCTATAAGCTAATTCTATTCCTGCTCCACCAGCAGTAGAACCTCCTGAATTTAAATTATCTAAAGCATTAATAATTTTTTCTTTGTGCTTTCCAGAAGTAGGTTTTAATACCACACCTGCTGCACCCGCATAAACTACTATTGAAACTTTATCTTCATCACGAAGTTGATTAACCAAAAGTTTAAAAGCTTGTTTTAATAATGATAATTTATTCTGAGAACCCATAGAACCAGATACATCAATTAAAAATGTGAGATTTGATGGTGGTAATTCATCATAACTATATGTTTTTCCTTGAAGACCAATTTTAACAATTTTAGTGTCTTTATGCCATGATGTTTTTGCTACTTCTGTATGTATTGAAAATGGATGTTCTCCAACGGGCTGAGGATAATCATAATCAAAATAATTAATCATTTCTTCAATTTTAACAGCATCGGGTTCAATCGTCATTCCGCTATTAATCATACGTCTAATATTGCTGTAAGAAGCTTTATCTACATCAATTGAAAATGTTGAAAGTGGAGATAGCGTCGTTCTTTCAAATACATTTTCTTCAATAATAGCGTAGGCTTCTTCATTATTCAATCTGAAATTACCTTGATGTGTTGTAATTACTATACACCCATTTTTAGCTATTTTACCAAACTTTTTCTTAGCGTCAGATTTATTATACTGTTTTTTACTATCGATATCTGTTTCAGAAAAACCATCAATTATATAGTTAAGTTCTTTTTTAATGGGAACACCATCAACTATATATAATTGCTCTTCCGTAGCTTTTTTTATTTCATTTTTTGTTGATATAATTATTACACCATTTGATGCTCTACTTCCATAAATAGCTGAAGCACTAGTATCTTTAAGAACATTTATAGAATTTATATTTTTTGGATTAACCTTTTCTAAAACATTATAAGATTGAATTTTACCATTAATAACCACCAAAGGCTTATTATTGTTATTAATAGAAGACATGCCTCTGATTAAAATTTTTGTATGAGAACCTGGGTTTCCAGCAGATTGATTAATGCTAACTCCAGAAACTTTGCCTTGTAAAGCTTGTACAATTGGAGTTGATTGAATTTGTCCAGCTAATTTATTATGATAGGCCTTTTGTTTTTGGCGGTTTATTTGAGAAGCAGAAACTTGAGTTACAGAACCAGTAATTGAACTTCGTCTTTGAGTGGCATAACCCATTACAACCACTTCATCTAGTTTAGCTGCATCAGCTTGTAAAGAAATTGTAATAACATTGCCTTTACCCACTAAAAATTCTTTAGAAATATACCCTACAAAATTAAAAACTAGTGTATCAGTTTCTTTAGCCTTTATTTCATATTTACCATCAAAATCTGTTGTTGTTCCAATATTTAAGTTTTTAATTAAAACATTTGCTCCTGGAAGTGGAAAACTAGACTCATCCAATACTTTTCCATAAATAGTCTTTTCTTGAGATTGCATTTGCATTGTTATTGCTAACACAAACGCTAATTTTAATAATGCTTTCATAATAGTTGATTTTTAAAGTTTAGCATAAAACTAAAACCAAATATTATGTTATAAAACCACAAATGAGTAAACTGTACTTTTCACTTAGTAAACCACAAAAAAATGCCAAATTTTCGTTTGGCATTTTTTTATAAGTAATATTAGCTTTGATTATTTTAGTCAATCAACCCTAAAGCTTTCAACGTATTTTTTCGATGAATTTTCCCTGAACCTGTTTCAATAAATTTAGAAATTGCAAAAACTTCTTTTGGTTTCTCATACTTATCAAGAACATCAAAAATGGTTTTATCTAAATTATTTTGTGTGTCTTCTAAAATTAAAACAAGCTTGTCACCTAAAGTATCATCAGGTATTGATGATATGAAAAACTGCTGTTGTATATTACCTCTTAGTTTAAACTCAATTTCTTCTGGGTATAATTTAATACCTCCAGAATTAATAACATTATCAAAGCGTCCCAACCATTCAAAACTAGAATTGGAATGTATTTTAACGATATCATTTGTTATAATTTTTTTCTCAGAAAGTTTTGGTGCATCTATTACCAAACAACTTCTATCATCAACAGATACTGTAATGTATGGCAACGTTTTAAAATAGGTGTCGGTAGGTGTACCATCTAAATGATTCAGTTTTTTTACTGCGATGTGAGATACCGTTTCCGTCATACCATAAGTTTCATAAACTTGTGGCTTTTTATCTTTTATAAGTTCTATAATTTGATTAGACACACGCCCGCCTCCAACTATTGCTGTTTTTAAATTTTTTAAATATTTTGCAAAGTTTTTAAGTTGCATTGGTGTAAAACCACAAAAGTCATAATCTTTTTCATAATCAATAAGTGGCAACGCACTAGGTTCAACCATATCTAATTCTAAACCTAGAACTAACGCTCTTACTATCATCATTTTACCTGCAATAAAATTTGATGGCAAGCAATTTAAAACTTTATTCCCTGGTTCTAATTTAAAGAAATCACCCGTCATAATTGCAGAATTTACCATAGCTTGTTTCTTAATTTTTAAGCTTTTTGGTTTTCCTGTTGACCCAGAGGTTTTGACTAATATATAATCATTTTTATCTAACCAGTCTAATAAAAAAAGACCTAGTTCTCGTTGATAAGGCACACCCTCTTTTGTAAAGCTATATGCTACTTCCATTAAATCATCAAACGAGTAATGGTGGCGATTTAACTTAAATTTAAAATGTACATTTTTATAATTTGGAATCATTTTACTCGATGTTTTCTAAAATTTTATAATCTTCTTTTGGTGGCTCAACTACTTTTCCGAACAATTTATCTTTCCAATTGGTCCATTTATATTTCTTTGACAAAATAAATAGTAATATTGGAAATACAACAAAAACTGGGAAGAAAATTTCACCTAATCCCATTTTTTCAGGATCAGACATGTCTTTTAAAATAGAATGTGTTTGCATTGCCGTCCAATCTGCAGTAACTAATAAAGCAATAAATAAATTATTAGCAGCATGAAAACCTAAAGCTAGCTCTAAACCTTCATCCATTAAAGTTATAACTCCTAAAAACAGAGCTATACCAATGTAATGAATCATAATAACATATCCTAGTTTATCAACTTCAGGATTTGCGATATGTAATAAACCAAAAACTGCTGAAGTAATAATTAAAGAGGTTGAATTTCTTTTTAAAATATTATACAAAACTTGATACGAGGGAGATTCAATAAAAGTATCTGTTGATTTTAAATTTAATATCAAAATCAACATTCCCGTTAAAAGGATGAAAATTCCAAGGCTAGTTAAAAATCCAAAAGAATAAATATTATTGAAATAAATACATAAAACTATAGACATTAACGTATAAATTAAAATAATTGGAAACTTCTTGTACGTTGATGAAACTCCAATACCCTGCATCAAATACCCTCTAAACAAATATTCTTCGAAACTAGTTTGTAGAGGCACCATTATAATTGCTATAATGCAAAGAATTATAAATGGTCCTAATTTAAAATTAAGCACATAATCTTCTGGAGTAATAAAGAAATAATCAATTAATACTAAACCACTAGAAAACATACCCCAAATTATAAAAATGAACCAAAATCTTTTCCAGTCAATCTTTTTACGTGTAGTTGTCAACTTTATCAACGGTAACTTATGTATATATTTTACAACCAAAAGCAAGCCTGCCAAACCTACTACAAACATTAAAAGCATTAAAAATAAATTTAAATTTGGTTCTAAAACGGATAGCAATTCATTCTGATCTAAATTTCCTAAATCACCACCATCTTTAAAAACCTTGTAAAAAACAGCTATTCCAAAAGGGATACCGCCTACAATTTGCCACGCAATAAATATGATAACCAAACCAAGAAAATAATGCCACCATTCGTGTAATCCTTTATAAGCTTGTTGTATATAATTCATTTTTTTAAATTAAAATTCCAATTAATATCTGTATTGTAAAGTAACTTGCCATTTTTTACTTCTAAAGGGCAAGTAAAATTATTATTAAATAAACCGCCAGTTCCAAGTCCTTGTGGTAATTTGCTTTGCTTTTCATAGGTGTATTGCGCTATAGCATTAAGCCCGATATTGCTTTCTAAAGCACTAGTAATCCACCAATCTATATTGTTTTTTTTTGCAATATCAATCCATTCATCACTGCCTCTAAAACCACCTATTAAACTTGGCTTTAAAATAACATATTGCGGATTTATGGTTTGTAGCAATTCTAGTTTTTTTGTGACATCAAAAACACCAATTAACTCTTCATCTAAGGCAATTGGTAAAGGTGTTTCCAAACATAGTTTTGCCATTTCATGAACTTGACCTTGTTTTATAGGTTGTTCTATGGAATGCAAATCAAAATCTGATAACACGTTCAATTTTTCTAATGCTTGTTTAGGAGAAAATGCACCGTTAGCATCAACACGTAATTCTATATCGTTTGATGAAAACTCTTTTCGTATAGATTTTAAAAGATCTATTTCCTGGTGAAAATCGATGGCTCCAATTTTCATTTTTATGCATTTAAAACCAGATTCAATTTTTTCTTTAATTTGTTGTTTCATAAAGGTTTC
>TARA_R110002111_G_scaffold132152_1_pt1 | contig 19609 bp, 16 predicted proteins | sample TARA_R110002111 | Tara Oceans TARA_R110002111 (sample SAMEA4397363) | marine metagenome | biome: Polar Biome; feature: [ZZZ] marine water layer (ENVO:01000295); material: water (ENVO:00002006), including particulate matter (ENVO:01000060) such as... | depth 199 m | reverse complement strand
AACTTAGATGATTTATTTGTACCTAAGTCCGATATCATCCTAAGAATAACCCATCCTAGAAATTATAAAGTCTCTTCAGAACTCGATTTTAATGCTGCAAATTCTAATAACGAAGACAAAACACAAACCACCATACTTAGTGGTAAAGACCGCATTGACACCTACTTATCGTTAAAAAAATTACCCAAATATAATTTTGTACAGACCGATGATTTTATTTTAATTTCTAACATTAGCGAAAAAGGATTACAAGGCCCAGCAAAAGCATTACTAACAGATAGAGTCACTCGCTATCTCACCAAACACCTAGGCACTTATCCGCATAAGCAATTATTGGTTTCTTCTATTGATTATCAAAAAAATCCACTTTATGGGCTTAATCAATTACCAGCCTTTTTCCGTCCGTTTCCTAATGATTTTCAATATGAATTAAAATTAGTAAAAACGGCTTTAAAGAAATATATAGACAATATTCTGTTGCTGAACCCAAGAAAAGAACATTGGTTAAGTGAAGGGCTTCAAATTTATTATCTCATTAAATATGTTGAAGAATACTATCCAGACATGAAGCTTATTGGGACTTTAGCAGATATTTGGGGTATTAAAGCGTTTCATGCTGCAGATTTAAAATTTAACTTTCAGTACTTTCTGTATTCCATGGAAGTTGCGAGAAAAAATATTGATCAACCATTAACAACCTCAAAAGATTCTTTAACAAAGTTTAATGCTAATATTGCGGTAAAATACAAAGCAGGTGTTGGTCTTAACTACTTAGATCAATTTACTGAAGACATTGAATTACCTCAATTGATTACCGAATTCTTACAAGATAATCAGCTAAAATCGATAACTATTAGTGATTTTGAATCTTATATCACTTCCAAAACTAAAAAAGATATTCGTTGGTTTTTCACCGATTACGTTAATACAAGAAAGAAGATAGATTTTAAAATTAAATCTATAAAAACCATTGGTGATTCTTTACAACTCACAATAAAAAACAAAAGAGATAATGCCATGCCCATTTCTCTTTATAAATTACAAAACGATTCGGTTACAGACCATTTATGGATGGAAAACATAAAAGGAACCAAAACGATTATGTTACCTAAGGACAACACTGAAAAGTTTTCTTTAGATTATGATAATGTGATTCCGGAATTTAATCAACGTGACAATTTTAAAGCCATAAAAGGCTCGTTTCTAAAAGACAAGCCCTTACAAATTAGATTACTTAAAGATTTTGAAGACCCTAATTATAATCAGATTTTCTTTATGCCTTTGGTTGAGTTTAATAATATCTATGACGGGTTAACACTTGGATCTAAGATGTATAATAAAACCATGTTGAGAAAACGTTTAAACTATCGCATTTCTCCTCAATATGCTACAAAATCTAGAGCATTAACAGGATCTACATCTGTTTATTACACGCATAACATTGAAAATAAAAAACTCTATGATATTACATATGGCCTTGCTGCAAGCTATGAATCCTTTGCAAGTGATGCCTTTTTTACTAGAATAAGACCTTCACTTTCTTTTAATTTTAGAGATGACTCCGATTTTAGATCTAATCAACGAGATCAAATCATGGCGAGATATGTCAGTATTAAAAGAGAATTAGGAAAAGATGCCACTGTACTTATAGATGAACCAGACTATGGCGTTTTTAATTTAAGGTATACACATTCTAATCCTGGTATAATTAATTATTCTAAGTTTAATACAGACCTTCAGATTGCTGATAAATTCAGTAAAATATCTTTTAATTATGAATTTAGAGAGCTGACCAAAAATAATAGAAATATCAATTTTAGATTTTTTGCAGGCTACTTTTTAGAAAATAATTCTGATCCTGGTTCTAATTATTTTAGCTTTGCTTTAGATAGACCAACAGATTACCTTTTCGATTTTAACTATTTAGGACGTTCGGAGTCTGCTGGCTTATTTAGTCAACAAATAATTATTGCAGAAGGTGGTTTTAAATCGAAATTAGACACACCTTTTGCCAACCAATGGATGACCACAGCTAATTTCAGCACCTCTATTTGGAGGTACATTCAGTTTTATGGTGATGTTGGTTTGGTAAAAAACAAATATCAAAATGCCAAATTTCTTTATGATTCAGGTATACGCTTAAATCTAGTAGAAGACTATTTTGAAATCTATTTCCCTATGTATTCTAACCTTGGTTGGGAAGTTGGAGAGAAAAATTATGACCAACGCATTCGCTTTATGTTTACTGTAGACCCAAATGTTCTTTTAGGTCTTTTTAGAAGAAAATGGTATTAGCAAATTCTTATTGAAAAGTTAAAAATTCAATTTTATTTGAAATATTACCAGTATTAATGATGTTTTATTAAGAATAACTCAACATTATAACATCAAACCCTCTTGTGTAAAATTTATATTTTTTGTACTTTTGTTAGGCTAAAAATGCGCCTACATGAAGACGAACCTTAACACAAAAACAGAGATTACATTTGAAGATTTTAAAACTGAAGTCTTAAACGATTACAAACTCGCTGTGACTAGTCGTGAATGTAGTTTACTAGGACGTAGAGAAGTTTTAACAGGTAAAGCCAAATTTGGTATTTTTGGAGACGGAAAAGAAATTCCGCAAATTGCTTGGGCAAAAGCCTTTGAAAATGGTGATTTTAGATCTGGATATTATAGAGATCAAACCTTTATGATGGCTATTGGTGAATTAACAATTGAGCAATTTTTTGCTGGATTGTATGCCAATACCGATTTAAAAGAAGAGCCTATGTCTGCTGGTCGCCAAATGGGTGGACACTTTGCAACGCATAGTTTAGATGCCAATGGTAATTGGAAAAATTTAACAGAACAAAAAAATTCTAGTGCAGATATTTCACCAACTGCTGGGCAAATGCCTAGACTTTTAGGTTTAGCACAAGCCTCAAAAATATACAGACAAGTAGAAGGTATTGATACCACTAACTTCTCTAACTCTGGAAACGAAATTGCTTGGGGAACTATTGGAAACGCCAGTACAAGCGAAGGTTTATTTTTTGAAACCATAAATGCAGCAGGTGTTTTACAAGTACCAATGGTGATTAGTATTTGGGATGACAATTATGGTATCTCAGTACATGCAAGACACCAAACTACCAAAGAAAATATATCAGAAATACTAAAAGGTTTTCAACGTAACGAACACGATAAAGGCTATGAAATCTTTAGAGTTGATGGTTGGAATTATCCTGAATTAATGGATACTTACCAACGTGCTGCAAAAGTATCTCGAAAAGAGCATATTCCTGTAATGATTCATGTTCAAGAATTAACTCAACCACAAGGCCATTCAACTTCTGGTTCTCATGAACGTTACAAGAACAAAGAACGTTTGGCTTGGGAAGCAGAATACGATTGTAATGTTCAAATGCGTAAGTGGATTATTGAAAATAATATTGCTACGGACGAAGAACTCACAGCTGCTGAACGCGAAATTAAAAAAGCCGTTAGAGAAGGTAAAAAAGCAGCATGGTCAGCATTTATTAATCCTATTTTTTCCGAATCTAAAGAGGCTATTAATTTACTAGATCAATTGGCATCTACCAGTCCAAATGGAGTGTTTATTAGAAAATTAAAACATGATTTAGAAGCTATAGATGAGCCTTTAAGAAGAGATTTACTTTCTGCAACTCGTAAGGCGTTACGTTATGTTGTATCAGAATCGTCTGCAGCAAAAACAAATCTTCAAAATTGGATAACAAATTATATTGATTTAATACAATCAAAATACAGTTCTCATTTACATAGTGAGTCTCAATTAAATGCTTTAAACCATACTGAAATCAAACCAACTTACGATGCTAATGCAGAGGAAGTTGATGGACGTGTTGTTTTAAGAGAAAATTTTGATGCGATTTTTGGCAAGTATCCAGAAGCATTAATTTTTGGAGAAGATGCTGGTTACATAGGTGATGTTAATCAAGGTTTAGAAGGACTTCAAGAAAAATACGGAGAACTTAGAGTTTCAGACACAGGTATTAGAGAAGCCACCATCATTGGTCAAGGTATAGGAATGGCAATGCGTGGCTTACGTCCTATTGCAGAAATCCAATACTTAGATTATATTATGTATGCGCTTCAAATAATGAGTGATGATTTGGCTACAGTTCAATACAGAACTAAAGGTCGCCAAAAAGCACCATTAATCGTAAGAACACGTGGACATAGATTAGAAGGTATTTGGCACTCTGGCTCTCAAATGGGAGGTATTATAAATTTAATTAGAGGCATCCATGTTTTAGTACCAAGAAACATGACCAAAGCTGCTGGTTTTTATAACACATTATTAGAAAGTGACGAACCTGCATTAGTTATTGAATGCTTAAACGGATACCGACTTAAAGAAAAACTACCAAATAATATAGGTGATTTTAAAACTCCTATTGGTGTTGTAGAAACCATTAGAGAAGGAGAGGATATTACTTTAGTGTCTTACGGTTCTACGTTGCGTTTGGTAGAACAAGCGGCAAAAGAACTACAAGAAGTTGGTATTGATGCCGAAATTATTGACGTTCAATCTTTACTACCATTCGATTTAAACCATGATATTGTAAAGAGTATTGCCAAAACGAATAGAGTAATGGTTATTGACGAAGATGTAAAAGGTGGTGCTTCGGCATATATTTTAGATCAAATATTAAATGAGCAAAATGCGTTTGAATATTTAGATAGCCAACCAAAAACATTGGCAGCTAAACCACACCGACCAGCTTATGGTACTGATGGTGATTATTTTTCAAAACCATCTGTAGAAGATATTTTTGAGGCTATTTATGATGTTATGCATGAATTGAGTCCTGATAATTATCCTAAATTGAGATAATAATTTATACATACATTAAATTCTTAGTTATTTCAAATTTAAAAACCATATAGAGAGGGCAATTGCCCTCTTTTTTTTCGTTTAATTTGTTTGACATGAGTTGCACATTGTTTGTCTAAATTTGTTGCAAACAATTGATTATTTAAAGAATTTAGAGAAAACTTTTTAAATTTATAACTTATGAAAACAAGAGGAGTACTATTAATTTTAAGTGTTTTACTTTTTAGTTCTTGCATTGTAAAATCGCTTCAACCATTTTATATTAAAAGCAGTCTAAAATTTAATAAGGACTTATTAGGTGAATGGACAGATCATAAAGAAGGACAATGGACCGTAGAATCGTTCCAATCAAAGTTTGAAGAAGATAAAAAGGAAGGCATAAAACTCTCTGAAGACGACAAATTAGCATACGACACCTATAAAGATGGTTATATCGTTACTTACATCAAAAATGAAAAAGAAGCCGTTTTTATAGCCATGCCTTTTAAGATTGAAAACCAATATTTCTTAGACTTTATACCTATAAACATTGAAGATGAAGAAATAAACAGTTTAGCTGCAGAGCATTTACTAAAAACCCACTCAGTAGCAAAACTAGATTTTACTACTGACAAAAACGTAATGTTTTCATGGCTTAGTGAGGAACGTATAAAAGATATCTTCAAGGAAAACAAAATACGATTAAAGCACGAAAGTATTGGTCCAGAACAAACACTATTGCTTACAGCGACCTCTGAAGAACTGTATCGTTTTTTAAAAAAGTATCTAAACGCTGATATTGAAAATAAGTGGAAAGAATCGGATCAAATAGCACTAACAAGAGCAAATGCAAAACCTTAACTTTAATACCATATTAAAATCTAATTACCACAGGCCATTGCGTTTTAATAGTGTACTGTGGTTGTTTGCATTTGTAATCTTACTGTTTATTTTTTCAAAAGGCCAATTGCCAATACGTGTAGATTTTGCTTATACTTTAACTTTCTTAACAGCACTAGCAATACCTGTTTTAATTAATTTTTACGTTTTAATACCTAATTACCTCAAGCAAGAAAAATACCTTATTTACAGTGTTACATTTATAATAAATCTAGTTGTCTTTGCCACTCTCAGTTCATGGCTCTTACAGCCTATTTTAGATGTCCTATTTCCGAGTTATTTTTTTATATCCTATGTGTCTCACAAGAATATATATTTAGTATTCATAATCTTTTTAGTAGCCACAAGCTTACTTAAACTTACTGAAGATTGGTTTTACTTTAACAAAAACCAAAATCAACTGCTTAAAATTAAAAATCAACATATTGAAACACAACTTTCAACTTTAAGAGCCCAATTAAATCCACATTTTCTATTTAATTCATTAAATGTTATTTATGCTTTAGCTTTAGAAAAAAAAGATGGTATAACAGAGGCCATTGTTCAGCTTTCAGATATTTTACGTTATGTTATCTACGATTCAGATACCAAACGTGTTAGTTTAAAAGACGAAATCGCTTTACTGAAAAACTACATTTCATTTCAAAATCATCGTATAGAATTACCCGTTTCTACACAGTTAAATATTGATATTGAAGATGAAAATTTCAAAATATACCCAATGTTACTTTTGCCTTTACTAGAAAACAGCTATAAACACGGGATTATAGCAGGAGAAATTAACTCACCTATAAAAATAGCACTATCTCAAAAAGGTCACCAATTTAGATTTACGATAGAAAACACTAATTTAGACACAAGCAATCAATTAGAAGACAAACATTCTGGAGTGGGTTTAGAAAATTTAAAAAATAACTTAAATTTAGTCTACCCAAACAAGCATCAGTTTCAAACTAAATTACAAAACGAAGTTTTTAAAGTTCTATTAACTATTAGTAATGAAAAATAAAACACGTATAAGCTGTATAATAGTAGACGACGAACCTTCTTCGCAACGTGTTCTAAAATATTTTATAGATGAAACTACCGTATTAGACCTAAAAGCCACCTGCAGTAATACCGCTGAAGCTTTTAAGTTTTTGCAATTAAATAACACTATAGATCTGCTCTTTTTGGATATTAATATGCCCAAGCAAACGGGTTTAGACTTTTATAAATCCCTAAAGAATCCGCCTGAAGTTATCTTTACCACAGCCTACTCTCAATATGCTGTAGATGGTTTTGAAGTTAATGCTATTGATTACTTATTAAAACCAATAGCTTACGAAAGGTTTTTAATGGCCATAAATAAGGTTATTAAAAATAAAATGACTATCGACAATGATTTCCTGATCTTAAAAGAAAACAAAGTATTACACAAGGTTTTTTATACCGATATCCAATATATTGAAGCTTTTGGAGATTACGTTAAAGTACATACTATAGAAAAAACAATTGTTACGCATAGTACATTCTCAAAATTTATGAGCTCCTTACCTGATAATTTTCTGCGTATTCATAAATCATTTTGCATTAACTTGAATAAAATGAATCGTCTTTCTGGCAATCAAATTACAATAGATACACATACAATTCCTATTGGCCAGACCTACAAGGATTCTGTTTTAAAAGTTCTAAATTTACATCATGAAAATTGAATCTATAGTTACCATAAAAAAGGAATTAAAACACCTTACTCAAGAAGAGCTTTTAGAGCTTTGTTTACGCTTAGGTAAATTTAAAAAAGAGAATAAAGCCCTACTCACCTATTTATTATTTGAATCTCACGATGAAGATGGTTATATCGCTAGTGTAAAAGCAAGTTTAGACGAACTTTTTAAAGGTATTAATACCGATAGTTACTTCTATATGAAGAAAACAATTAGAAAAATCCTAAGAGAAATTCGCGTGTATAGTCGCTATTCTTTAAAGAAAACTACAGAAGTAGAGCTTCTACTCTATTTTTGTGAGCAAATGAATACATTAAAACCCTCAATACATAGAAATACTACACTGAGTAATCTTTATGACAGACAAGTGCTTTCTATTAAGAAAAAGATTAAAGTATTACACGAGGATTTACAGTATGATTATAATTTGCAATTAGAAGCCCTAGAGCACTAGTTATCTTGTTTCTTAGCCTTCTTACTACCTTCATACATTTCATACTTAACTAACCTTGCTTCGAGCTTAGCATTAAATACTTTAATTTTTCTAGATGGTCGTAATCCTACGGATTTTAAAGCCTCAAGATTAGATGTAATTAACCACGCATTGGTATTTGGGTAACCATGCTTAAGCGTTGTTCCAATATTGCCATAGAATTCTTCAACATTCAAATTCTCTAAACGCTCTCCATAAGGTGGATTAAAAACCATGTGTAACTTCTCGTTTCCTGATTTTTGTGTTTTAAAGAAATCTTCATGCTGAATATGAACAAGTTCATCTAAATGAGCATTCTTCATATTCTCTTTAGCTTTTGTAACAGCTGAAGGTGACTTATCGTAACCAATTATTTTATGATGAAAATCGCGTGTTTTCTTTAAAAGTGATTCTTCTATTTTTTCAAATAAATCAACATCCCAATCTTCCCAACGCTCAAACGCAAATTCTTTTCGCATTAGATTTGGTGGAATATTGCAGGCAATCATTGCCGCTTCCGCTAGCATCGTTCCACTACCACACATGGGATCCATGAAATCTGTTTGTCCATCCCAACCACTCATCATAATTAAACCAGCAGCTAAAACTTCATTTATTGGAGCAATATTCGTTGCCGTTTTATAGCCACGTCTATGTAAAGATTCACCAGATGTATCTAAAGAAATCGTACACAATTGTCTATCTATATGCACATTGATTTTTAAATCTGGAAAACGTAAATCCACATCAGGACGTACACCTTCTCTATCCCTAAAACGGTCTACAATGGCATCTTTTGTTTTTAATGCAGTGTACAAAGAATGCGTAAATACACTATTATGTACTGTAGCATCAACAGCTAAAGAACCGGTAGGTTTTAAGTAATCCTCCCATTTCATGTTCTTTACATTTTTATAAAGATCATCTTCTTTTGTGACTCTAAAAGAATGAATAGGTTTTAAAATTTTTATGGCAGTCCTAATACCTAAGTTCGCCTTATACATAAAGCCTTTATCGCCAACAAAACTGACATTTCTAACCCCTTTTTCAACCTGCATGGCACCGAGTTGCGTAAGCTCTTTTGCTAATATATCTTCAAAGCCAAATAATGTTTTGGCTAACATCTTGTAATTTTCTTCCATCTGTAACGTCATATACATTGCAAAAATACAGTATTTTTGTAGCACATTTATCATTATGACTAAATCAACTAAACAATGGTACGCATCTTGGTTTGACACACCATACTACCATATTTTGTATAAAGACAGAGATTATACCGAAGCTCAAGGGTTTATGGACAATCTTACCAATTACCTTAACATTCCAGAAGGCGGAAAAATTTTAGATTTGGCTTGTGGAAAAGGCAGGCATTCTGTTTATCTTAATTCTTTGGGTTATGATGTTACAGGAGTTGATTTATCTGAAAAAAGCATCAATCACGCTAAGCAATTTGAGAATGAAACACTAAAATTTAATGTTCATGATATGAGTAAACCATATCCAGACACATTTGATGCCGTGTTCAATCTCTTTACTAGCTTTGGTTATTTTGAAGATGAAAACTGTAATCTTGAAACCATAAAAGCAATTAAATCAGAACTAAATGATTTTGGATTTGGAGTAATTGACTTTATGAATGTGAACTACATTATTGAAAATTTAGTCGCAGAAGATGTAAAAACAGTAGAAGGCATTGATTTTCACCAAAAGCGTTCTGTAAAAGATGGATACATTATTAAAGACATTAGTTTTGAAGCTGATGGAGAGCACTTTGAATTTCAAGAGCGTGTAAAAGCGTTTACTTTAAAAGATTTTGAAATGCTTTTTGAAAAAGCAGGAGTTTATTTGTTAGATGTTTTTGGTGATTTTAAATTACATAAATACCATTCTAAAACATCTGAACGCTTAATCATGATTTTTAAGTAATTACTGAATGATTAGTTATTTATTACCCTTATTAGCCGTAGTTATAGGAGTTACCATTGCTTTATTAACTAAAAAGCAAAAATCAATTTATACGAAATTGCTTTTGTCTTTTAGTGGTGCGTTTTTATTAGCATTAACCCTTTTTGATTTATTACCCGAAGTGTATCACCACATTGATGCCAAACTAACAGGTTTGTACATTATGTGCGGTATTCTGCTTCAGATTATTTTAGAATTCTTCTCAAAAGGTGCTGAGCATGGCCATGTACACGTGCATCAAGAGGATAATGAATTTCCTTGGTTACTTTTTATAAGCTTATGCATACATAGTTTTTTAGAAGGCTTTCCTATTCACCAACATAATGATATGGTTTATGGCGTTTTAATTCATAAAATTCCTATCGCCATTTTAATTACTGCCTTTTTATTACAATCTAACTATAGCAAACTTCAAGTGGTTAGCTTTTTAGTTGTCTTTGCAGCAATGACACCATTAGGTACTTATATATCAAATCACTCCAGTGTTATGGTCAATTATGTTGATGTAATTAATGCTTTTGTTATTGGTATCTTTTTACATATTTCAACAACCATTTTGTTTGAATCTGGTGAAGGTCATAAATTCAATTTATCTAAGCTATTGGCTATATGTTTAGGTATATTAATCGCTTATTTTATATAAATGTTTTCAAAAGAAGAATCGAGACTACTAAGACAAGAATTTTGGACTAGCTTTGGAAAATCTTTTCCACGAAAATGGTTATTATACGATACTAAAATAAAAGGTGTTTCTTTTAAATTTCATTTTGATACTACTTCCGCATTAATCACCTTAGACTTAGAAGATGATTTAGAAAACCGTATTAATTGTTGGGAAAAGCTAGAATCTTTAAAAGGCATTTTAAAAAGCGAATACTTACCAGAAGCTATATATGAGGAAGAACATTTTCTCGATAACGGTAAAGAAATCTCTCGGATTTACTTACCCTTAGAACAAAAAGTATCTATCCATAATAAAAACACTTGGCGTGATGTTATGGAATTCTTCAATGTAAACATGAATTTATTCGAAGCCTTTTTTGAAGAATACAAAGACCTTATAAAAGGCTAAAAAACAAACACCTACCACTACTACATATATTAATGGTTTATACCACTTATTATTTTAATATAAATTTAAAAAGCATGACTTTTTGGTAATATTAATCTAATAATATAGTTTTGTGCACTGAAATGAGAATGACATTCAATAAATATCTATTATTAGTTGTTGTTTTAGTACTAAACACATTTGCTAGTTTACAGGCTTATGAATTAGTTAGTACTAAAACAGAGCAGTCTGCTACACATGACTTAAGTGTATCACAAGTTTCTGCAAACAACTCAAATAATCAGTGTATCACTTTGGCGTCCTTCAATCCGTTTCATAAAGAAACAGAAGGCAGATTGCTTTTCGACCTTATTGAAAGTAATAATGTAGAAAATGAAGAAGCCACTATAAAAAACAAATCGTATAATAAAAGCGACCTAGTAACGGCTTTTATTAATGCGCAACTACACGAACATTCCTCTAAGGAACTTCAAAAAAATATTTATCGTCCTCAAAGCGATATAAATGAACCTACGCTTAGGCTTCATATACAATTCCAAGTTTTTATAATTTGATAGCAAATAAGCAGACCTCTACTATTTAAGTCTGTTTATTTATTAAAGTCTTAGAGTTTCTATCAAAATTCTAAACATCATCATTCCTAATCAGGTTTGATAAATACATTATATCATTTTATAAAACATTTTAACAAGTGAAAATCATTAAGAAAACCGCAGTTTTCGCAAGCCTTTTTGTGCTTTTATTTCTTACAAACTGTGAAACTAAAAAAGAAGAAAAGCGAGAAGAAGTCACTTTTCTCGTTACCAATCCAATAAAAAAAGACACCACAATCGCAAAGGATTATGTGAGTCAAATTCATTCTATAAGACATATAGAATTAAGAGCTTTAGAAAAAGGCTATTTAAAACAAATATCTGTAGACGAAGGACAATACGTAAAAAAGGGACAACAGATGTTTCAGATTATGCCTAATATTTACCAAGCTGAACTTCAGAAAGCGAAAGCCGAATCTAGAGTTGCAGAAATTGAACTAAAAAATACGCAACTATTAGCAGACGGTAACGTAGTATCACCTAACGAACTGGCTATGGCTAATGCCAACTTAGATAAAGCAAATGCCGAAGTATCACTTGCACAAACCCATTTAGGTTTCACGAGTATAAAAGCACCTTTTGATGGTATAATAGACCATTTAGAAGCTAGAGAAGGTAGTCTTTTAGATGAAGGAGAGCTATTAACAACATTATCTGACAATAGTAAAATGTGGGTCTATTTCAATGTACCAGAAGCTGAATATTTAGATTACATAATGGATGAATCTAAACAAAATAATAAGCAAGTTGACCTATTATTAGCAAATAACAAACGCTTTAATCAAAAAGGCATTGTAGAAACAATAGAAGGAGAATTTAATAGCGAAACCGGAAATATTGCTTTTAGAGCGACATTCCCAAATCCTGATCGCATTTTGAGACATGGAGAAACTGGAAGCGTCTTAATGTCTGTGCCATATCAATCTGCCATTATAATTCCGCAGAAAGCCACTTTTCAAGTTTTAGACAAAACATATGTTTTTGTAGTTACTAAAGATAACGTCGTTAAACAACATGAAATTACTATTGATGCAGAGTTACCTCATCTTTATATTATTAGTAAGGGACTTTCTGAAAATGACACTATCCTCTTAGAAGGTATTAGAATGGTTAAAAACAATGAAAAAATATATACTAAGTTTTTAGAGCCAAATAAAGTAATGTCTGAGTTAGACTTATATGCTGAATAATTAGAATTTAATCTACAAAAGACATGTTTAAACGATTTATAAAAAGACCTGTTTTGGCTATTGTCATTTCGGTCATTATTGTATTTATAGGAGGTCTTGCCATTAAGCAACTGCCTATCTCGCAATTTCCACAAATAGCACCAACTACTGTAAACATTTTTATAGCCTATCCAGGTTCTAGCGCAGACGTTTTGGTCAATTCCACTCTAATACCTTTGGAGACAGCTATTAATGGCGTTCAAGATATGCGATACATTGCATCTGATGCAACAAGTGCTGGTGAAGCTACAATTAGAATCATCTTTGAACCTGGTACAGATCCCAATGAAGCCGTGGTTAGGGTAAAAACAAGAGTGGATCAAGTAATGCCTTTACTACCAGAACTTGTTCAACGCGAAGGCGTTATTATTACTCCGGTACAACCAAGTATGTTAATGTATGTAAACCTTTCAAGTTCTGATAAAAACAATGATGAAAAGTTTCTTTACAACTACGCATATACTAAGGTTATTCCCGAAATACAACGTATCAAAGGTATAGCTAGTGCTCAAATTTTAGGAAGTAGAAAGTATGCAATGAGAGTTTGGCTAAAACCAGATCGTATGAGAGCCTATAATATTTCGGCTGAAGAAATTCTAGAAGCAATGGAAGATCAAAGTATTCTTGCTAGACCTGGACGTCTTGGGCAAAGTTCTGGGATTACTTCTCAGTCTTTAGAATACGTACTTACCTATCAAAATAGATATAACGAACCAGAACAGTACAGAGACATTATTATTAGAGCCAATGAAGAAGGTCAAATGGTTACGCTAGATGATGTCGCTGACGTTCAATTAGGTAGTGAGTTTTTTGATATCTACTCTAATCTCGATGGCAACCCATCTGCATCCATCGTTTTAAAACAAACACTTGGTAGCAATGGTAGTGATGTTATCTCTGCTGTAAAAGAAACTTTAACAGAATTAGAAGCTGACTTACCACCTAATGTTAATTTTGATATTAGCTATGATGTTTCTAACTTTTTAAATGCTTCAATTGAACAAGTACTGCATACACTTAGAGATGCCTTTATTTTAGTTGCTATTGTAGTGTTTTTATTTTTAGGAGATTGGCGTTCTACATTAATTCCTATAATTGCGGTACCTGTCTCTTTAATTGGAGCCTTTTTTGTAATGCAACTTTTTGGCCTATCCATTAACCTTATTACCCTTTTTGCTTTAGTACTTGCTATTGGAATTGTGGTAGATAATGCTATTGTGGTGGTAGAAGCTGTTCACGTTAAAATGGAAGAAGAACATCTTAGTCCTTATGAAGCTTCTTCTGCTGTGCTAGGAGAAATTGGAGGTGCTATTGTTGCTATTACTTTGGTAATGGTTTCTGTTTTTATTCCTATTTCTTTTATGACAGGTCCTGTTGGTGTTTTTTACAGGCAATTCTCAATAACCATGGCTGGCTCAATTGTGATTTCTGCCATTGTTGCGTTGACCTTAACACCTGTGCTATGTGCCATGTTATTAAAGAATAATCATGGTAAAAAAAGAAAATCAGTAGTTGACAAATTTATAGATTGGTTTAATAAAGGCTTTGAACGATTAACAGGGAAATACGTAAAAATATTAAACAAAATTGTAGCTAGAAGATTGGTAACATTTGGCATATTGGCTGCCTTTTGTATTGGTATCTTTTTAACAAACCAAGTATTACCAGCAGGTTTTATTCCTAATGAAGATCAAGGAATGATTTATGCCATTATCCAAACACCACCTGGATCTACGCTTGAACGTACTAATGAAGTAGCTAAAAAACTTCAAAAAATATGTGAAGAAACGGATGGTGTAGAATCCGTTTCGTCTTTAGCCGGATACGAGATTATGACTGAAGGACGAGGCTCTAATGCAGGTACCTGTTTAATTAACCTTAAACCGTGGTCTGAGCGTCATCATTCTGTTCATGAAATTATGGAAGAGTTAGAAGAAGAAACAAAAAACTTAGGTGCTGTTATAGAATATTTTGAACCTCCTGCTGTTCCTGGTTTTGGATCTTCTGGTGGATTTGCAATGCGCTTATTAGATAAAACCAACTCTACGGATTACCATTATTTTGAGAGCATAAACAATGAGTTTATGGAAGCCTTGTCTAAACGCAAAGAATTAACTGGTTTGTTTACATTCTTTTCTGCGAATTATCCTCAATACGAATTGAAAATAAACAATAAAATTGCCATGCAAAAAGGGGTTACTATAGGTAAAGCTATGGAAAACTTAAATATTTTAATTGGTAGTACATACGAGCAAGGATTTATTCGTTTTGGTAGATTCTTCAAAGTTTATACGCAAGCTGCTCCAGAATACAGAAGATTACCAACAGATCTCGAAAAACTTTTTATTAAAAATGAAAAAGGAGAAATGGTGCCATATTCTGCATTTATGACGGTTGAAAAAAAATTAGGTCCAAATGAAATTACACGTTACAATCTTTATAATTCTGCATCAATTAGAGGGTTACCAGCAAAAGGATATACAAGTGCAGATGCTATAAATGCTATAAAAGAGGTTGCTGCTAAAGAACTTCCAAATGGGTATGATATTGCTTGGGAAGGTTTATCATATGATGAATCTAGTAGAGGTAATGAATCTATTTACGTATTTATTGTTGTATTAATATTTGTCTATTTAGTACTTGCAGCACAATATGAAAGTTTTTTACTCCCTTTAGTGGTAATACTATCACTTCCTGTTGGCGTATTTGGCTCTTTTATTCTATTAAAATCTATGGGATTAGCCAATGATGTGTATGCACAAATTGGAGTTATTATGCTCGTTGGATTATTAGGGAAAAATGCCGTATTAATCGTAGAGTTTGCCGTACAAAAACAACGGCAAGGTGCAACAATTTTAGAAGCTGCTATTGAAGGTTCTAAAGCAAGATTTAGACCTATTTTAATGACTTCCTTTGCCTTTATTGCAGGTTTAATTCCTTTAGTAGTTGCTTCTGGAGCTGGTGCTATTGGTAATAGAACTATTGGAGGTTCTTCCCTTGGAGGTATGCTTATTGGTACGCTAGGTGGAGTATTATTAATACCTGGACTGTATTACATTTTTGCTAAAATGGCTGAAGGTAAAAACCTAATTAAAGATGAAGCTAGTGAACCTATTTCTGAAGAGATGATGCGCGTAGGAGAAAGCAAAAATCAAAGTGTAGAAAATGCTGAAAATATCAGTAAACTTAAAAAACTGTTGAAAAAACTTAGTAAAAAGCAAAACGATGAATAATATAATAAAGCTAAAAAAGTGGCATGTTATTGGTTTACTTACGACACTTCTATTCTACTCATGTGTGCCGACTCAAAAAGCCATTAAAGAAGAAAACAAAGTGATGCCAGAGCATTACCAAAATAATGCTACAGATACTGTTAATTCTACAACTGTAAAGTGGAAAGACTTCTTTTCTGATCCTAAATTGATTGACTTAATTGACAAAGCTCTTGCTAATAACCAAGAGCTTAATATTATGCTTCAGCAAATAGTGAGAGCTAACAATGAAATTAAAGTTAGAAAAGGAGAGTATTTACCTTTTGTGAATATCTACGCAGGTGCAGAAGTAGAAAAAGTAGGAGAATTTACTAGAAACGGAGCGGTTGAGCAACATTTAAACATTCGTGAAGATGAGGAATTCCCAGAACCATTAACTAATTTTTCTGTTGGTATTTCTGCATCATGGGAATTAGATGTATGGAAAAAATTGCGCAACGGTAAAAAGGCTGCAGTTTTAGAATATCTATCGACTATAGAAGGTAAGAATTTTATGGTAACTCATATCGTTTCAGAAATTGCCAATTCTTACTATGAGCTTATTGCTTTAGATAACCAGTTAACCATAATTGAGGAGAATTTAGAGATTCAACAAAATGCCTTAAAAATGGTAGAACTTCAAAAACAAGCAGCACGCGCTACACAACTAGCTGTTAGGCGTTTTGAAGCTGAAGTCTATAAAAATAAAAGTAATAAATTTGAGATTCAACAGAAGATTTTAGAAACAGAAAATACAATTAATTTTCTCTTAGGTCGCTATCCACAAGCTGTTGACAGAAATTCTCAGAATTTTATAGATCGTCCGGTAGATGCTATTAATGCAGGTATTCCATCTCAATTATTAGCTAATCGTCCAGATATAAAACAAGCTGAATACGAATTGGAAGCTTCAAAATTGAATGTAAAAATTGCGAAGGCGAATTTCTATCCTTCAATTGGCATTAAGACAGGTGTTGGTTTAGAAGCATTTAATCCAAAGTTTATAACGAGTACACCTGAGTCTCTCTTATATTCTTTAGTAGGAGATGTGGTAAGTCCATTAATTAACCGAAATGCTATTAAAGCTGAATACAGTAATGCCAATAGCAAACAATTACAAGCTGTATATGAATACGAAAAGGCCATTTTAAATGGTTATATAGAAGTCGCTAATGAGCTTTCTAACATTAACAATTTAAAAGAAAACTATACTTTAAAAGAGCAACAAGTAAATGCATTAACAGAAGCGATTGACTTATCAATTAGACTTTTTAAATCTGCAAGAGCAGAGTATACTGAAGTTTTATTAACGCAACGCGAAGCATTAGATTCTAAAATTGAAATTATAGAAACCAAAAGAGACCAACTCTTGGCAAATGTAAAAATTTATCAAGCCTTAGGTGGTGGATGGAATTAGTTGAAGAGTGCCCTAAATCTTAAAGCCATTTTGCATGTTGCAAAATGGCTTTTTAATTTATTACGCATAGAATAATGCTTATATTTAGCCTTGAACAAAAGCTAAACTTGCTAATTAAAGTCTATAATGAAAAATATTTTTGACAAAACTGTTACCGACGAAGTTATTGAGCGTATCAATAGATTAGAACCAACAACAAAACCAAATTGGGGGAAAATGTCGGTTGACCAGATGTTAGCGCATTGCAGTGTTACTTACGAACTCGATTTTGAAAATAAACATCCTAAACCTAAAGGGGTTAAGAAATGGATGCTTAAAACATTTGTAAAAAATATAGTGGTAAGTGAAAAACCGTATAAAAAAAATGGACGTACTGCTCCAGAATTTCTAATTGCGAGCGATAAAGATTTTAATTTAGAAAAAGACAGATTAACTGCATACATTATAAAAGCTCAAGAATTAGGCAGTAATCATTATAATCAAAAGGAAAGCCATTCTTTTGGCAAGTTGTCTTCAACCGAATGGAACAATATGTTCTATAAACATTTAGACCATCATTTAAATCAGTTTGGAGTATAAACAAAATACGGTAGAAATAAAATAATTCCCATTTTCAGAATTATGCTTTTTGAATTTAAGAAATTTATAGATCGGGTACTTGATCCTCCTTCTTATACAAACTAGGCAAACTAATTTTAAAACGTACAGCAATTAACCGCACAATAATAACAACTAAACCAGCGATGACAAACAAATAATTTTCATCCTCTAAAAAACGTCTTAGAAGGAAATAAGTTAGTCCTCCCAAAATGCAAGCGGTTGCATAAATTTCCTTTCTAAAAATCACAGGAATCTCATTACACAGAATATCTCTAAGCACACCACCAAAGCAGGCAGTCATTGTCCCTAAAGCTATACAAACTATTGGATGTAATCCTGCTACAAGTCCTGTGTCTACACCAACTAAGGTATAAAGTGCAATACCAATTGTATCGAATAAAAAAAGTGATTTTCTGAGGTAATTAATTCGTTTTCTAAATACAACTGCAAAAGAAGCAGAACCAATAATGACATACACAAAAGTCATGTTTTTCATCCAAGAGACAGGTTCAACACCAATCATTACATCTCTTAAAGTACCACCTCCAACTGCTGTAACAAAGGCAATAATAAGTACCCCAAATGGATCCATACGTTTGTTCATGGCAACTAATGCACCAGAAATAGCAAAAGCTATTGTTCCTAATATATCTACTATTTGAAAAAACATGAGTTTATTAAAATTTCATTTGTAATAATCTTAACTCAGCAAAAGCGATTCACTCAAGTTTGTTTTTAACAAACTTGGTTATCTCCTTACATGTTCTGAGTGTAATAATTATAATCTTTCAGAATGGTATCAATAAACTGAACATCGTATAACTTTGTTTCAATTTGAAGTGTATCGCAAATCTTATTCTTCAAAATGGTTAAAGTTTTAAAATCATTATTCTTTTTAGAAATCGTAAAGGCATCTTTAATAATCCTTACATCTTTATCAGTTAACTGAGTTACGTTACTAAAAACAGGCTCGTAATCGTCGCTAATATCTTCGAGAATTGTACTTGTTATTTTATGCTTTTTCTTCACACTAATAACCACAGTACCTGCTGCCGCATCACCAACGCGTTGTTTTTTGTCTGACAATAAAATACTTAATACACCTATAGATGGTGAGAAAATCCATAAATCTACAATTCTAAGCATCCAACGTACAAAGAAATTATACCATTGGGTTGGTGTACCATCTACACTTACCACTTTAATTTTCATTATCATTTTCCCAACGGTTTGTCCGCCAAAAAGAATATGACAAATTACCGAATAAAAAAGTGCAGGTAATGTAAACAACCCTAAGAAACCACGCCTAGTCCAGCCGTCTGCATCAAATATCTCTGATACTGAAACAAGACTTTCAACAATGGTCATGTAGGTAATTATTATGATGCCATCGATTAAGAAAGCGACCATACGTTCTCCCAAACCAATTAACTTGTAATCTAAGTTGACATTTTGTGCCGTGTTAATTGCTAATTTGCTCATTGAAATGTATATTCGTTTCTAATTTAAAATGATTTATGCGCGAAGCGTCTTTCGTGAAGCAAAATAAGGAAAAATG
>TARA_R110002111_G_scaffold57363_11_pt1 | contig 19611 bp, 15 predicted proteins | sample TARA_R110002111 | Tara Oceans TARA_R110002111 (sample SAMEA4397363) | marine metagenome | biome: Polar Biome; feature: [ZZZ] marine water layer (ENVO:01000295); material: water (ENVO:00002006), including particulate matter (ENVO:01000060) such as... | depth 199 m | reverse complement strand
GCTATTGAAGCTTTAGATTTTATAAATAACAACCCAATAGATTTGGTGTTTTCAGACATTGAAATGCCAAATATTTCGGGAATTGAACTGATAAAATCATTAGAAGGAAAACAACCACATTTTATCTTTACAACGGCTTATCCAGAATATGCTTTAGAAGGTTTTGATTTAAATGCCATAGATTATTTAGTGAAGCCTATTCCATTTCCACGCTTCTTAAAAGCTGTTAATCGTGTGAAAGAAATGATAAGATTAAGCTCTGTTAATACATCCTTTAATGTTTCGTCTGCGACAGGTGAATCCTCTCCTCATGAAGACGAGTTCATTTTTGTAAAATCTGAATATGAAAATTTAAAAATAGATATCAAAAAAATAAAGCACATTCAGGGATTAAAAGACTATTTAAAGATACATTCAGAAGACTCTAAACCCATTCTAACATTAATGAGCTTTAAAGAAATGCAGGCAAAATTACCAGAAAATACATTTGTGAGAGTGCATCGTTCTTTTGTCGTTAATGTTAATAAAATATCTTCCATTCAAAAAAATAGAATTATTATTAAAGACGAAAGAATACCCATAGGAGAAAGCTACAAATCCATGGTATATAGCAGATTAAACATATAGACTCACTCTTATTCTATTACCTATTTCTTAATTTCTTTCATCATTTCAACTTTTAGCTATTGAAATGTTAATCTCATTATGTACATATTGTTTTCTAGTTTGGAAATAGCATATTGTAAAGATATTTCACCTAATTATTATTCTAGTAAGATGGAGTAAATTAGTAAAAAGCGCATTTAAATTTTCTCAACTATTATAAAGCAACTCAGTTTAAAATTAGGCAAGAGAATCCTAATAAAAATGCCACTTTATTTGCTATACTTTTTTGTATAATGAGTATCTTTGTTAGACTAGATATTTCTATATAAATCATAGCTTTCCATCTCTTAAAATGAAAAACTACAAACCCAAAAATAGACTAACTCCAAAAGCTTACATCGATGGTATATTAGATGGTGATAGAGTGATTCTTTCTAGAGCTATTACTATTATTGAAAGCAATTTAGAGAGTGATAAAATATTAGCTAAAGAAATCGTTCAAGAAATATTGCCCAATTCAGGTAATTCCATTCGTATTGGTATTACAGGAGTTCCTGGAGTCGGCAAAAGTACGTTTATAGAAGTCTTTGGGTTGCATTTGGTAAAACAAGGACATAAAGTCGCTATTTTATCTATAGACCCAACAAGTCAGCGCTCAAGAGGAAGTATTTTAGGTGATAAAACGAGAATGGAAGAGTTAGCTATTTTACAAGAAGCATACATTAGACCTTCGGCCTCTGGAGATACTTTAGGAGGTGTTTCTAATAAAACAGGTGAAACCATGTTGCTTTGTGAAGCTGCAGGTTACGATGTTATTTTAATTGAAACTGTTGGTGTCGGACAATCTGAAACTGCTGTACATGGAATGACAGATTTCTTTTTATTATTAATGCTTGCTGGTGCTGGAGATGAATTACAAGGTATTAAAAAAGGCATCATGGAAATGGCAGATATGGTTGTCATTAATAAAGCTGATGGTGATAATATTACCATGAGTAAATTAGCCAAAAGACAATACCAAAATGCCTTGCATATTTTTCCTGCAGCTGAGTCTGGTTGGAGTCCTGTGGTAAGCACAGCTTCAGCTATAAAGAATATTGGTATAGCTAAGGTTTGGGACGAGATTTTGAAATTTAAAACATTAGTAGATAACAATGGTTATTTCATAAAAAACAGAAAACATCAACAAATAAAATGGATGTATAATAATATCAATGAAGAATTAAAACAGCTATTTTATAATTCAAAGGATATTAAAAAGGAACTTTCTATTTTAGAAAAGGATGTTATTGCTTCTGAAATATCACCCGTTAAAGCAGCACAGCAAATTATAGAAAAGTTCAAAAAATCGTTTTAACCAAACACCGTTCAAAATGAAATTTGAAAATTATTTTGACCAACAGTTTGAATTACGATATTTTGAAATGAATAAATTAGGTTTAGCAACACCTACAATTATGCTAGGCTTATTAGAAGAAACAGCTGCCGACCATTGCTACTCAATTGACCATAGTCTATTTGATCTTTTAAAAATGAATGTTGGTTGGGTTTTAGTTTCTGGCGTTTTGCAAATGGACCGCTATCCTAGTTATAAAGAGAAAATTACCATTAGAACGTGGCTATCAAACTACTCCTCTATTAAAGGCTACAGAGAAAATATTATTTTTGATGAAAACCAAAATATAATAGGTAGAGCTAAAGGCTTATGGGTTTTCTTCGATATAGAAAAAAGAAGACCAATTCCTATTTTTAATACCATTAAAGAACAATGGTCCTTTTTCAATACTGCTTCAATCAATCATGATATTAAGAAAAAGATTAATGCGATAGATTCTGCTGATTATATTAAACAATTTAGAGTTAACCGATTTGATACAGACATGAATAAACATGTCAATAATATTAGATATTTACAATGGGTTATAGAATCTATACCAGAAGATATTGTAGATCATTATTATTTACACACCATAGACGGTCGTTTTATTTCTGAAGCCCAATATGGAGATACTGTTTTGTCATTAACAAAAGAATTATCATCTACACATACTTTTGAGCATACCATAAAAGTTGAAAACAGCAATAAGATATGTGCAACAGCACACACACATTGGAAAAAATATTAAACAGTATTAGTTAAAATATAAAAAAGCCCAAACATTATAATGCTCAGGCTTTTTCTGCTATTAATCAGAACTTATTCTTGTTCTAAATATTTTTCCATAATAGTAATGGCTGCTTCTGAAATTACAGTTCCAGGACCAAAAATAGCGACTACTTTTCTTTCTAATAAGTAATCATAATCTTGTGCCGGAATAACTCCACCTGCAAAAACCATAATATCTGGTCGGCCTAATTTCTCTAATTCACCAATTAACTGAGGAATTAACGTTTTGTGTCCAGCCGCTAAACTTGATGCACCAACAAAGTGTACATCATTTTCTATAGCTTGTTTGGCTACTTCTTCTGGTGTTTGAAACAAACCTCCCATATCAACATCAAAACCTAAATCAGCAAAACTAGACGCTACAACTTTTGCTCCTCTATCATGCCCATCCTGACCCATTTTTGCAACCATAACTCTTGGACGACGTCCTTCAATTTCTGCAAATTTATCAGTCATTTTTAACGCTTTTGCAAACGTACTATCGTTATCAACTTCTTTTCCGTACACTCCACTTATTAATTTAGTATCCGCTTTATGTCTTCCAAAATGAACTTCTAAAGCATCTGAAATTTCACCTAATGTAGCAAAATTTTCAGCCGCTTCAACAGCTAATTCCAATAAATTACCTTCACCTCCACCAGCACAATTTTCTAAGGCTTTTAAATTAGCAGCAACCAATTCTGAATTACGCTCAGCCTTCATTTTATTTAAACGCGCTATTTGAGAATCTCTAACAACGGTATTATCAACTTCTAAAATTTCAATATTTGATTTTTCAGTTGTTTTAAACTTGTTCACGCCAACAAGAATATCTTGACCAGAATCTAAACGTGCTTGTTTACGAGCAGAAGCCTCTTCAATACGTAATTTAGGAACTCCAGTTTCAATAGCTTTTGCCATACCACCAAGTTCTTCAACTTCTTCAATTAACTTCCAAGCTTTCTTAGCGATTTCTTGTGTTAAATATTCCACATAATAAGAACCAGCCCAAGGATCAACAGATTTTGTCATCTGTGTTTCATCTTGGATAAAGATTTGTGTATTACGAGCAATACGCGCAGAGAAATCTGTTGGTAAAGCAATAGCTTCATCCAACGCATTCGTATGTAAAGATTGTGTACCTCCTAAAGTGGCTGCCATAGCTTCTATACAAGTTCTGGCAACATTATTAAAAGGATCTTGCTCACTTAAACTCCAACCAGAGGTTTGACTATGCGTACGCAATGCCATAGATTTTGGATTTGTTGGGTTAAATGATTTTATGATTTTTGCCCAAAGCATACGCGCAGCACGCATTTTAGCAATTTCCATAAAGTGATTCATTCCTACTGCCCAGAAAAACGATAAACGCGGTGCGAATTCATCAATTTTTAAACCAGATTTTAATCCGGTTCTAATGTATTCCATACCATCGGCTAACGTGTATGCTAATTCTATATCAGCCGTTGCACCCGCTTCTTGCATGTGGTAACCGCTAATAGAAATGGAATTAAACTTCGGCATATTTTTAGTGGTATAATCAAAAATATCACCAATAATTTTCATAGAAGGTAATGGTGGATAAATGTACGTATTACGCACCATAAATTCTTTTAGAATATCATTCTGAATAGTTCCAGAAAGTTGGTTTAAAGCCACACCTTGTTTTTTTGCAGCAGCAATATAAAAGGCCATAATTGGTAATACCGCTCCATTCATAGTCATAGAAACCGACATTTTATCTAATGGAATTTGATCGAACAAAATTTCCATATCTAAAATAGAATCTATCGCTACACCTGCTTTACCAACATCTCCCGTTACACGTGGATGATCGGAATCATAACCTCTATGCGTAGCCAAATCGAATGCTACTGACAGCCCTTTTTGTCCTGCTGCTAAATTTCTTCTGTAAAAAGCATTTGATTCTTCTGCTGTTGAAAAACCTGCATATTGTCTAATAGTCCATGGACGCATCGCATACATGGCGCTGTAAGGTCCTCTTAAAAAAGGAGGAACACCTGCAGAGAAACTTAAATGTTCTGCAGTTGCAATATCGTCTTTTGTAAAATGTTTTTTAACAGGAATTCCCTCAGGAGTATTCCAAACATCTTTATTCTCTTTAATTGCAGCAGTATGTTTTACAGCTGAATTTAATTTTATATCTGAAAAATCTGGTTGCATAGTTCTTAAGATTTTAAGTTGTTTTGGACTTTTTTCTGAATAGCTGAAAGTGTTACAAGAACATCTGATCTCATATTTACAACACCGTCTAAACCAGCTTCAGTTAATTCATCCATATTTTTTGGAGCACCTGCCAACAGTAATACTTTGTCAGTATTGAGAGCTCTAAATGTTTTTATAAAGTCTACAGCTGTTTCATCGTAATCTTGATCTGAACTACAAATGACAACCACATGAGAATCTGATTTCGCACTTTCTTTAGCGGCTAATTCTGCACTTTTAAAGCTTTCTTCTTGGTGAACATCAAAACCACTAACGCCAATAAAGTCATAAGCAAAAGCTGCTCTAGCTTTACGCATCGTTAAATTTCCATAACTTACTAATTGTACTATTGGACGCACATTAGTATCTGCTACTAATTCTTCAGTAAATCGTCGCATTGCTTCAATTTCTAAAGATGCTCTTCTTGGTGTTAATACTTTTGAATTAGAAGCACCACCTGCAAAAAGTAGACTAGCATCAACAGTTTCCATTAAGTTAGGATACTTATTAATACCTACCATTGGAGTTCTACGTTGACTTATTAATTTTAGTTTTTGCAAACGAATTTCAGCAATTTGTTGTTGAATTGTTTCGTTTTCAAATGCTTTATAAAATCCTCCTGCCGCTTCAATAGCTTTGAACAACTCTAAAGCTTTTTCTGCAATCTTAGAACTAACTTCTTCAATATAATAAGAACCATCCACCGGATTAGACACTTTACCAAAATAAGATTCTTCTCTTAAAATGGTTGTAATGTTACCTGCAATTCGGCTTGAAAAATCTGAAGCACTTTTAAATTCTTTATCGTAAGGATCAATTAAAACACCGTCAACATTACCTAATATGGCAGACATAGCTTCTGTGGTACAACGCAACAAATTGGTTTCTGCATCTGTAATTGATTTACTCCAAATAGAGGTTTTAGCTGTAATGGTATTAGAAAATTCTGAGACTCCATATTTAGCAGCAACTTCAGCTAATAAATTATTAAATGCTCTAAACTTTCCTATTTCAACAAAATACTCTAATCCAATAGCTAGAAGAAAGTTTAAGTTGTTAAATATATCCTGAACGGCAACACCTTTAGATTTTAGTTTTTCAGTTAAGAACACTAATGAATTTAATGTGTAAGCAATTTCTTGTACTTGATTAGCACCTGAATCTAGATACTCAGTCCCAGAAATGGTAAGGGCTTTAAAATTAGGAAAATCAGCAGTTAACGATACTAATTCTGCAGCAATCTCAATTTGACTGTCATCAAAAGAACCTGTTGTAACATAGTTAGAAATAATACCTGTATTAATATAGCCTTTAAGATCTTTTCCTTTAGCAAAGGCTACCAAATCTTTAGTAAATGCTCTGGCATTATTATAGATATCAAAAGAAACTGTAATTTGGTTTAAATTGATACCTTTTAAAAGCTCTGCAACTGGTACTGTATCTATTAATTGAAAAATGATACCATTAATACCTTCTTCAATCGCTTTTTTTGCAAGATCATTTCCAGTTTCTCCACAACACACAGAAACCTTACGGTAATTCACTAAACCTTGAGAATTTTCACCTGTATTCTTAAGCTGTGTAATTTTACTTTCACTATTGTAACAAGGCTGTATATTGATACCGCTGAGGTTTTTCCAAACTAATTTTTTATCAAAGTCAGCGCCTTTTAAATCGGCTGTCACTCTTTCCATCCACTGCTCAGTTGAAACTGGTGGAAATTCTGAAAAAAGTGGTTTGTTTTTATTATTCATAATAATTACTATTATTCAAATTTATTTTATCATTAAACTACTTCCAAATCTTTCAAAAATAGCTTTATCTAATTCTTCTCTACTATCAGGATGTGCAATATCTCTTAACGATTGTGCGCGTTCTTTTAAGCTTCTACCAAACAATTCAGCAATACCATATTCAGTCGCTACATATCTGGCATGTGCTCTAGTAGTAACTACACCTGCTCCTGGTTTTAGCGAAGGTACAATTTTAGACACTCCTTTCAAAGTTGTAGATGTAATGGCAATGATAGGCTTACCTCCTTTTGATAAAGCTGCACCACGCATAAAGTCCATTTGACCACCAACACCAGAAAACATTCTTGTGCCTATAGAATCTGCACAAACCTGACCTGTAAAATCAATTTCTATAGCAGAATTGATAGCAGTTACTTTAGGATTTTGACGAATAATAGACGTGTCATTGACATAAGCAATATCATTCATTTCAATTTCTGGATTATCATCCATAAAATCATACAAACGACGTGTTCCCATAGCAAAACCAGAAATAATTTTATAAGGATTTACTTTTTTCTGAGAACCATTAACAATTCCTTTTTCTACTAAATCTACAATACCTTCAGAGAACATTTCTGTATGCACTCCTAAGTTTTTATGATTTGTTAGATATGTTAAAACGGCATTAGGAATACCTCCAATACCCATTTGAAGCGTTGCTCCATCTTCTATAATCCCAGCGATATTTTTACCAATGGCTTGTTCTTGTGCAGAAGGTGCTACAAATTTCATTTCATGAATATCTTCATCTACTAAAACACAAGCATGAAATTTATTTAAATGCACCAATGCATCGCCAAAAGTACGTGGCATCTTAGGATTTATCTGAGCTATAATTTTTTTACCTCTTTCAATACCAGAAATTACAATATCTACAGAAACACCTAAGGAACAGAAACCGTGCTTATCTGGTGGTGATACATTAACTAAAACCACATCTAAATCCATATACCCTTCACGGAATAAACTTGGAATATCACTTAAGAAAATAGGAATATAATCCACAGTATTACCTACCATTTTTCTAACATTTCCTCCTATAAAGAAAGCTTTCGTATGAAAGCTCTCCCGTAAATCGGGATTTGTATAACCACTTTCACCTTCGGTGTGTAAATGAACTATTTCAACATTTCTTAATTCTGGAGCTCTTGCCACCATAGCTCTCACTAATGTTTGTGGTGTAGCAGAACCACCTTGAATTAATACGCGATCTCCTGATTCTATTAGTTTAACAGCATCATTGGCTGTCATTATATTTGGTATTTTCATAATGTAAAATTTAGTGTTTTATATCTTTCAACTAATGGTTAAAATGTTATCCTAAGAAACTTAAAATAATACCTGCAGCAATTGCAGAACCAATAACACCAGAAACATTAGGTGCCATGGCATGCATTAATAAAAAGTTAGATGGGTCTGATTTTAAACCTTCGTGGTGTACTACTCTTGCGCTATCTGGAACTGCTGAAACTCCTGCGGCTCCAATTAATGGATTTATTTTATTATCGCCTTTTAAGAATAGATTCATAAATTTAGCAAATAACAATCCTCCACAAGTTGCAATCACAAATGAGATGGCACCAAGACCAAATATTAACATAGAATCTTTAGTGATAAAGATATCGGCTTGAGTTGATGCACCAACAGTAACACCTAATAAAATAGTTACTATGTCAATTAATTTAGTTCTTGCTGTATCTGCTAAACGTTCTGTTCTTCCAGATTCTTTTAATAAGTTTCCAAAGAATAACATCCCTAATAATGGTAACGCACTTGGCGAAATAAATAAGGTTAAGATTAAAGCCACTACAGGGAAAATCATTTTTTCTTTCTGAGTTACCGCTCTTGGTGGTTTCATTTTAATCTTTCTGTCTTTCTTAGATATTAATAAACGCATTAATGGTGGTTGAATAACAGGTACTAATGCCATATAAGAATATGCTGCAATAGCAATTGGTCCAATTAAGTTTTTAACGGTGGTACCATCTTCAAGTATGTTGATACCATTTGCTAATTTAGAGGATAAGAATATGGCTGTTGGCCCATCTGCTCCACCTATAATACCAATAGCTCCAGCTTCTGGTAAGTTAAATCCTAAATACAGAGCTCCCAAAAATGTAGCGAACACTCCAATTTGTGCTGCACCTCCTAAAAGCATTAATTTTGGATTTGCTATTAGCGATGAAAAATCGGTCATAGCTCCAATACCTAAGAAAATAAGCGGTGGATAAACCCCTTTGACGACTCCAAAATAGAGATAGTTTAATACCGATCCTGTTTCATAAATACCCGTTTGATTTCCTGCTACAAAAGGAATATTTCCTAAAATAACACCTGTACCAATTGGGATTAGTAATAAAGGTTCGTAATCGTATTTAATACCTAGATATATAAAAACGATACCTATGATTATCATAATAACATTTCCAGAAGAGGAATTTGCAAATCCTGTGTAACTGTAAAACGTTTTTATGCCATCAACGGCTTTATCGATAATACTCTCTTCTTCTGCAACATCAACTTGTGCTGTTGATACAGAAGAATTAGTAGTGGCTATATTTGCGCCTAAACCAAGTACTGGTCTAATAAAAACAAGCAATGAGATGGCACTAAATATTATAATTAGTTTCTTCATTTTAAAATTTTAAATAATGATTAATTTTCTTTATTGAATCACATCAATTTGGATATTATTATTCTAGTTCTATCAATAAAGCATCTTGCAACACTTGTTGTCCTACTGCAACTTGAATAGATGCAACAACTCCAGATTTTTCTGCGATGATATTATTTTCCATTTTCATCGCTTCAAGAACTAATAATAAATCGTTTTCCTTTATAGTATCTCCAACCTTTACGTTAAGAGATAATATGGTACCTGGTATAGGTGCTACAATTTTAGTTTTTGTAGATTTTGGTGTGACTTGTAAAGGTGCAGCTGGTTGTTTTGAAGCCGAACGAACTAACGTCGGTGTTTTCGTTTTTTTAATGTCTTTTTGCATTATAACTTCATAGGAAGTTCCATTGACCTCTAAATTGATCACATTGTCATCATGTGATTTTATATTAACGGTATACCCGTTTTCGTTGACTTTGAATTTATAACTTTTCATGTCTCTTTATTTATTGTTTTTTATGGTCACATGCTGTTCGCTATTAATCATTTCCTTAAGTGATGACATTTTGAACAAGCCTGTTTTCATATTTTATAATCTATTTTGAATTCCGTATATCTTAGAACTCCAAGGTGAATATGTTTTTTTGACCTGTTTAATTGTTAAAATACCACTTTCTATATCATGCTGTTCACTTAAGTACATATGAACCGAAGCACCAATTACAGCAGAAATTTCTCCTGTAAAACCACTATCTGTTTTCACCTTAATTTCGCTTATTTTTTTGTCTTTACCTTTTGTAATAATTTTATAGACATAAAGCAAAATAGGTAATCCGTAATTAAAGAAAAGCGCAAGTGTTACCAAGGCACTAAAAACAATTAATAATCCGGTAATTAGAATTACGTATCCTTCGCTAATTGGATCTGTATATAATAGTATCTGTGTCATTATAGTGGAATATTTGAGTGTTTTTTTGGTGGATTTATATCCTTTTTATTTTGAAGTAACTCTAAAGCTCTAATGATTCTGAAACGTGTATTTCTAGGCTCAATCACATCATCAATGAAACCATATTTTGCCGCTTGATATGGGTTGGCAAATCGCTCGGTGTATTCATCTTCTTTTTTATCAATGTACTCTTGTTTTTCATCAGCATCTTCAATTTTTCTAATATTAGATCCTTCTAAAACTTCAACAGCTCCTTTAGCTCCCATTACCGCTATTTCTGCAGTGGGCCATGCATAATTTACATCACCTCTTAATTGCTTACAACTCATTACATCATGAGCTCCACCATACGATTTACGCAACGTAATAGTTACTTTTGGTACAGTAGCTTCTCCATAAGCAAATAATAACTTAGCACCATGCAAAATAATGCCTCCATATTCTTGTCCAGTACCAGGTAAGAAACCAGGAACATCAACAAGTGTTACAATAGAAATATTAAAAGCATCACAAAAACGAACAAATCTTGCCGCTTTTCTTGAGGCATCAATATCCAAAACACCTGCATAATATTTAGGTTGATTAGCTACAATACCAACAGGTCGTCCGTTAAATCTTGCAAAACCTACGCAAATATTTCTAGCATAGTTTCTATGCACTTCTGTAAATTCTCCTTTATCCGCAAGAATTGAAATGACATCTACAATATCATAAGGTTGATTTGGATTTTCCGGAATAATCTCATTTAATGCATCCTCTAATCTGTCGATAGGATCATTACATGGCAGTATAGGCGCTTCTTCTAAATTATTAGAAGGCATATAACTTAATATCTTACGAATCAATAATAAGTTTTCTTCATCATTTTCAGCTAAAAAGTGAGATACACCAGAACGTGTTGAATGTATTTTAGCACCTCCTAATTGTTCTGCTGTGACCACTTCACCTGTTACAGATTTCACAACCTTAGGACCAGTAACAAACATGTAACTTGTTTCTTCGGTCATTATCGTAAAGTCTGTTAATGCTGGTGAATACACTGCACCACCTGCGCAAGGTCCTAAAATGGAAGAAATTTGAGGAATAACACCAGATGCCATAATGTTACGTTGAAAAATCTCTGCATAACCTGCTAAAGATCTTACACCTTCTTGAATACGTGCTCCACCTGAATCATTTAATCCTATTAACGGAACACCAATCTTCATTGCCATATCCATTACCTTACAAATTTTTAAGGCGTAAGTCTCAGATAATGAGCCTCCAAAAACCGTAAAATCTTGTGCAAATAAATAGACGACTCTTCCGTCAATTGTTCCGTGACCTGTAACGACACCATCTGATAGGTATATTTGTTTGTCTAATCCAAACGATTTTGTTCTATGCGTTACGAACATGTCAAATTCTTCAAAACTATCGTCGTCTAAAAGAATATCGATACGCTCACGAGCTGTTAATTTACCTTTAGCATGTTGAGAATCTATACGTTTTTCTCCTCCTCCCAACTTCGCTTTTGCTCTTTTTTCTATGAGCTCATTAATTTTATCTTGATTTGCCATAATTTTCTTTACTTATCTATTATATGATATCAATTTATTTTGGTTTTGAACAGAGTTCTGTAAGTACACCTAAGGTTGATTTTGGATGTAAGAATCCAATTTCTAAACCTTCAGCTCCTTTTCTTGATGTTTTATCAATTAAAGTAACACCTCGTTCTTCTGCTGTTTTTAAAGCTTCTGTAGTATTATCTACTGCAAATGCTATATGATGTATGCCTTGTCCTTTTTTTGCGATAAATTTTCCTATTGGTCCATCTGGCGAGGTACTTTCTAATAATTCAATTTTTGTGTTACCTACCAAAAAAAAGGCTGTCTTCACTTTTTGATCGACAACCTCCTCTATAGAATAGCATTTCATTCCTAATACCTGTTCATAGTATTTAATGGCTTCATCTAAATTTTCTACTGCAATTCCTAAATGCTCTATGTGTGATATATTCATAATTAAGTTGATTAATTTTCTACAAATTTAGTTTAGGACTGTTTTTTATTTTATGATAGAAATCATATTCTGAGAGACTATATTTACTCACTTTCTCTATATCGCTAGGTGTAAAGCTTGCTATTTACCGAAATCAGTAGCGTACGAGAGATTCGAGATTTAATAAGCATATTGACAACCGAAAGACGATTTATGAACTCTTCATTTTTGAGGTGTATAAATTATGAATATATCAAAACATACACCTCTATTTTGATAATTACAAAATCAAACTGTATTATAGGATAATTTATTTTTATAGTAGTTGTATTTTATTTTTAAACAGAGACTCTTAAAAAAAAGAAAAGCCTTATGATTAAATCATAAAGCCTCTCTCAAATTGCTATTAATTAGGGTATTAAGAATTTAGCAATCAATATTTTCAGTCATTAATGTTTCTATGTCGTTTTGATTGAGTTTGGGATTAGCTCCTTCCCTACTCGCCACAATAGCTCCAACAGCACAGGCAAAATCGATAGCGGTTTGTGGAGCTTCTCCTTTAAGTAACTTATCCGTTAAAGCGGCTAAAAAAGAATCACCAGAGCCTACGGTATCTACAACATTAACTTTATAACCTTTATTATAATAAAAGGTGTCATTATAAAACAGCATAGCTCCTTTTGAACCTAATGTTACACAAATTGATTTTGTATTAGTCTGCTGAGCTATAAATTTTATACCATCTTTTATGGATTCTGTTTCAAAATTCATAGCCTTAACTATATCTATAATTTCATCATCATTAAACTTAATAAAATCCGCAGACTCCATTAAGTGATTTAAAACTTCCTTGGTGTAATATGGAGCTCTAAGATTAACGTCAAAAATCTTATAAGGAGCAATTTCTAAAAGGGAATAAAGCGTCTGTTTAGTATTATGATCTCTTGCACTCAAACTTCCATATATAAAAGCATCTGAAGCTAAAGTAACAGCCTTAGCGTTTTTTGTCAATTGAATACGATCCCAAGCTCTTGGGTAATTTATAGTGTAAGATGCTGAACCTTCTTCATTTAATATAACGGCGACTTCACCTGTTTTTAGTTCAGAATCCATTTGAATATTATCAACAGCAACTCCATTTTCTTTTATGAAATTAAAAATACTTTCTCCATCTGAATCTTCACCTATTCTAGTGATAATAGATACATTATTCTCTAATGATTGCAACCGTAAAGCTACATTTAAAGGTGCTCCTCCAATCTTTTTTCGGTTAGGAAATACATCCCATAATACTTCTCCAAAGCAAACTATGTTTTTCATTTAAATTTCATTTAAAACATTACTATTGATATCCTTTACCGATTTTTCAATGCCATTGTGGACAATATTTTGATATGCATTGGTGTACGCATCAACAAACATTTTATCGTTTTTAAGTTTTCCAAAAATAGATTCTATTTCTAAGAACGCTTCTGGATTCTTTCTAGATGCAATGGCTTTTTCGTTTAATACCGTTTCCATAGCATCTTTAATAATAAGTTGTGTTCCAAATTCATTAACACCAACACTATAAATTGCAAAAGCAGCGATTATAAAAGCAGCATGATCTATCGATCCTCTATTTGCCAATTGCTTATAAATAGTAGGTAAAATAAATATTGGAATTTTAGCAGAACTCTGCGAGCAGATTCTATCAATTTGATCTTTTATATAGGTGTTTCCGAATCTTTGTATTAATGAAAATTTATAATTTTTTAGATTGACACCTTCTAAATCTCCTAAGGTTGGTGTGACTTCATTACCCATATAAATCCTTAAAAACGAACTAATATCGGCATTGCTTGCAGCTTCATCTATAGTCGAATACCCATATAATGCTCCAAGAATACCTAGTACAGAATGTCCTGCATTTAGTAAACTTAATTTCATTTTTTCATACGGAACGACATCTTCTACAAACTGTGCACCAACAGTTTCCCAAGCTGGTCTTCCTGCAATGAAATCATCTTCAATAACCCATTGTTTAAAAGGTTCACAAACTACAGGCCAAGCATCATCTATACCAGACGTTTCTTTTAATATTTCGATATCTAATGGAGATGTTGCTGGTGTAATTCTATCTACCATAGCATTTGGAAAAGACACGTTTGCTTCTATCCATGTTACCAATTCTGGCTCTGCAACTTGCACATAGCTTAAAAGCATCTTTTTAGCAAAATGACCATTGCCTTGAATGTTATCGCAAGATTGAATAGTACAACCTTTTAAACTACGTTCTTTTCTAAGTTTTAAAGCTTGCGTTAAATAACCGAAAATTGTTTTTGGAGCTTGCGGATTTTCTAAATCGTGCTGAATTAATGGATTCTTAAAATTAAAAGTTCCAGTAGCTTCATCATAATTATAACCACCTTCTGTAATGGTTAAGGATATAATTTTAACTTCTGAACTTGCCATTTTCTCAATCACCTTTAAAGGATTCTCAGGCGCATAGAGACACTCGACAATAGAACCTATTACACGTTTTGTTAGTGTACCATCTAATTCTTTAACCATTAAAGTATATAAGCCATCTTGTGCTTTTAAAGTATTATATATTTTAGTGTCAAAATCTAATAAAGCCACTCCACAAATTCCCCAATCTGTAACCGAAGAATCGTGTAACAATTGGTCTGTATAAAGTGCTTCATGAGCTCTGTGAAATCCACCGATACCAATATGTACAATACCCGTTTTGAGTTGGCTTCTATCGTAAGTTGGACAAGAAATTATTTTAGAAATTTCTCCTAAACTCTTTTGATTAAGTTTGATGTTATGTTCCATGATATTTAGGTGTTTTTTATTTTTCCACGCTTAAGTGCCCAATAGGCTGTTACAAAATATATTACGGTACAGATAAATGCATATTTATAAAACACCTCTCGATTTTGTGTGTACATATCCGCATCTTCACTGCCAAATAAAACGATACAGGCTAAGACTACTGTAATGAGTAGAACAAGTAAAGAAATGCCTCTTAATATTTTAGTAAATAATGTTGTGTCTTTAATGATTATACGCTCTCCTTCTGCTTTTTGTTCTTGAAATTTTGAGATATTTATGTTGCGTATTCTTTCTTTTTCTTCAGCTTCAGGATACTTACTTTTAGCGCCATAACGTCCTGCTAAAAATGTATAAATGACGATTGTGAATATCCAAGTTGGTATAAACAGATAAAAGAAAGACATGACGTTTAATGCGTTTAGACCAAAACCAAACACAAGGCCAAGTGCCCAAGAAGCAATTGCAGGAGTACTAACCGTTAATTTGCGATAGTGTAACCAATAACGTGTGTAACCAATTCGAGGAAATATTTGATGCTCTGTAAACACAATGGCTCCAACCGGCACCACTAATAAACCTGCATAAGTAAGTAAAGGTAGTATTTGAGAAAACACAAAAGGAAAACAGGCCACAATCATAGTGACTAAACCAACTGCTATGGTCGTTTTTTTACGCGAATGATTTTTTAATATCGCTTGTGCTGCCAAACCAGCTCTATAAAGATTAGCAACTGCGGTCGTCCAACCTGCGACAATTACAATAACAAACCCTGACCATCCTAAGGCGTAATAAGCGACATCACCTGGATCTAGTTCTACTATAGATTTTCCGATGATAACAGCCGCACCAGCTCCCATAATTCCAGCAGAAATCCAAGCAACATAATGGCCAAACATCATGCCTGTACTCGTTGTTAATCCATATATTTTCTTTTTAGAAAATCGGAATAAGGCCATGTCTATAAGTCCAAAATGCGTGATAGTATTAGCAGCCCAAGCAAAACCAATGACTTCTGTTAAACCGATACCTGCTTCTCCATCACTATTTACTCCTGTCCAGATAGATTGGTCACCTAAGCTTATAAAATCCGCCCATCCATTTGGTAACGGCTTACCTAATACTTCTAAAGATAAGGCAGGTAACAGCACAAAAGCACCACACGTAAACATCACAAATAACCAAGGAGCACAAATACCAGCAAATTCTGAAACGGCTTTAAAACCATAAATAGCTATAGAAACAACGACTGATCCAACAATTAATACGATGAGTACAAACCAAGAGTTGGTGGGATACCAGTTTAATTGTGGTGGAATATCAAACGCAAACCTAACAGCTGTAGCAGATACCGTAATCATTGCTGCGGAAATCACTGTGAAAATAATGACATTAGCCCAATTATAAAGTTTGGTCATTGAATCGCCTGCAATCTTATTGAGATAGGTGTATAAGCTTAATCGCGTATCTACGGCAATAGGAGATGTAATGAACGTCCAACTTAAAACAGCCAAGATATTACCAATTAATAACCCTAATAAAATATCTTTTGTTGTAGCTCCTAAGGCGACAAAAGTTGCACCAATAACAAACTCAGTTGCCGCAACATGCTCAGCAGCATAAATACCAGCAAAATGGGTCCAATTATGTAATTTATGTTTCGCAATTGGTAATTGTTCGTCCTCTAAGTTTTCGAATTGCTGAAAGTCATTGGTTGCGTCCATAATTTATAAATTGAAATTAGCCTTGTTTAAATATTTTATTCTGACGTACATACCAATGTGTTTGTCGTTAGGTTATGATCTGAATTAAGATGTGCGTAATTATAATTCTGTGGTTTCAACAATTCTAACCCTGTTCTATTTATAAACGTCATTTTTACGTTTATTAGTCAAATGTATAAAATAATATTTGAATATCTCCTAATCAACGGAACAAAAATATAATATATTATCTTGATACTATGGTATATTGATATCTGAATACCTTGTCTACAAGGATTTTATTAAATCGATATTTAATGTAATAATGACGTTTATTCGTTTAAATTATTTACTTTTATCACATAATTTGATATTATGGAGCCTAATAAAATTCTTAATTTATCTGTGGATTGTGTGGTTTTTGGATACGACACCAATACCAAATCTTTAAATGTGCTTCTTATAAAACGGTATTTAGAATCTGAAACCACCAAAGACGTCTTAGTTAATGATTATGTACTTACGGGATACCACGTTTATGAAGATGAAACGTTAGATGAATCAGCAACACGCGTATTAAAAGAATTAACAGGATTAACCAATCAGTATAAAAAACAATTTAAGGCCTTTGGAAATCCGGATCGTTTATCAAATAAAAAAGATCTTATTTGGGTTCAAAATCAAGAATTTAATCTTAGAACGATTACTATAGCGTATTACTTCTTGTTAAAAACAGAAGATGTTGATGTTAAGAATAATAAGTACAAGGCCAAATGGTTTCCGGTTAGAGAATTACCAGAATTAGGATTCGATCACCAACAGATTATTGAAGAAGCGCATGAAGATTTAAAAACAAAATGCTTAGCTGAACCTATTATATTCGAATTACTTCCAGATAAATTCACCATCAATGACGTACAAGATCTCTATGAATCCATATTAGGAATAGAGATTGACAACCGTAACTTCAGAAGAAAACTGATTAATAAAAAGTACATCATTCCTTTAGACGAGAAACAAGTTGGTGTGTCTAAAAAACCAGCACAATTATATATGTTTAGTAAAGACATTTATAAAAAAATGTATCATAAAAATTACTTGATTAATATTTAATTCGAAAAACACAGCTTAAAGTTTAGTTTAAAAAAATAACACAATTTTAAGTTTTAGTATTTAAAAACCTTTTAGTTTTGCCCACTTAATTATCAAGAATCTCAAAAAGAGATAGCAACCTACAGTAACGAGCAAGGTGCTAAATAAGATAAGCCAAATACTTTGGAAAAAACGTTACACCAATTCCCACGTATTTGCTTGTTGTCTACTTTTTGTGATTTTGAAAAAACAGATTCATGTTGTCAATAAAACCAATTACCCCAAGTTTTAAAGCCTTACTTCCATTTTTTGTATTCATCATTACGTTTTTAAGTGTTGGAATTATTCAAAATGACTTTTATGCCTTACCTGCTCCTGTTGCGGTTATTGCAGGAATTCTAGTAGCATTTCTCATGTTTAAGCAGTCCATCAATTCTAAAATTAGCACACTTTTAGAAGGCTGTGGAGATCCTAAAATACTCACCATGTGCTTAATTTATTTACTGGCTGGTGCATTTGCGGCCGTCACAAAAGCCACGGGAAGTGTAGATACGATTGTTCATTTAGGATTAGACCTCATTAATAGCCAATACATTTATTTTGGTGTCTTTATCATCGCTGCTTTTTTATCCGTTTCAACAGGAACCTCAGTTGGTGCTATTGTAGCTTTGGCACCTATAGTGATTGGATTTGCGGACACTGGTAATTTCTCTTTGGGGATTTTATGCGGAGCCTTATTAGGTGGTTCTATGTTTGGTGATAATTTATCGGTAATATCGGATACGACTATCGCAGCTACCCAATCTTTAGACTGTAAAATGAGTGATAAATTTAAAGCCAACATTAAGATTGCCTTACCTGCAGCGCTTGTAACTATAGGAATTCTTATATATCAAGGCTTAAATCTACAATCGGATAGTACTGAAACCGTCGCTTATTCGTATGCCATATTAAAGATTGCTCCCTATGTTATAGTGATTGTTTTATCTATAATAGGTATTAACGTTTTTACAACTTTGATGTTAGGTGTTATTTCAGCGGGAATTCTAGGAGTGTTTTATGGAGATTTTTCTATCATTGAATTCACAAGAATCAGCTATACAGGTTTTACCAATATGACAGAAATTTTCCTGCTCTCTCTATTAACTGGTGGTTTAGCAGCTTTGGTAGCTTACAATGGTGGCATCGAATTTATTTTAGTCAAAATTAAAACACTGATTAGAAATCAGAAAACTGCGCAATTCGGCATTGCAGCTTTAGTTTCTACCATTAATACGGCTATTGCAAACAATACGGTTTCGATTATTATTTCAGGATCCATTGCTAAATCTATTAATGATGAATATGGCCTAGACAATAAACAAACGGCGTCAATCTTAGATGTGTTTGCCTGTATTACACAAGTACTTTTACCATATGGCGCGCAAGTGTTAATGATATTGAGTTTCGCGAATGGTAATATTACGTATGTGGATTTGGTATCTAATACATGGTATTTAGTGTTACTACTGTTGTCTACTACTCTATTTATTGGATTCAGAAGCAATTCTAAAATTAACGTAAACTCTAAAACGGATTAGGTTAAACAGATCTCACTCATCTTATTAGAATATTTTAGTGCTTGTTTAGTGGTTAAACATAAACCTTTGTTAAAAAAAGAATGAACGTTCATTTTTACC
>TARA_R110002111_G_scaffold1782_4_pt1 | contig 19664 bp, 19 predicted proteins | sample TARA_R110002111 | Tara Oceans TARA_R110002111 (sample SAMEA4397363) | marine metagenome | biome: Polar Biome; feature: [ZZZ] marine water layer (ENVO:01000295); material: water (ENVO:00002006), including particulate matter (ENVO:01000060) such as... | depth 199 m | reverse complement strand
TTAAGTGTTTAGTATGTCGATTCGCTTCTTTTGTAACACCAACAGAATATAATCGAATACATAAACTCAAAAATGAGCACATTCCAAGAACTGGGTCTTAATGAAGACCTTTTACGAGCAATTACGGATTTAGGTTTTGAAAAACCTAGTGAAGTCCAAGAAAAAGCAATTCCACTTTTATTAGACCAAGACAAAGACTTAGTGGCCTTGGCACAAACTGGCACAGGTAAAACTGCAGCTTTCGGATTTCCGATGTTGCAAAAAATAGATATTGATAGTAGAACAACGCAAGGTCTTATCTTATCTCCTACACGCGAACTTTGTTTACAAATTACCAACGAATTAAAACTTTACGGTAAATACTGTAAAGGTTTAAACGTGGTTGCCATTTATGGTGGTGCAAGTATAAGCGACCAAGCAAGAGAAGTAAAGCGAGGAGCACAAATTATTGTTGCAACACCTGGCCGAATGAAAGATATGATTAGCCGCAGAATGGTTGATATTTCTAAAATACAATACAGTGTATTAGATGAAGCTGATGAGATGCTAAATATGGGATTCAAAGAAGATATTACTGATATCCTCTCTCATACACCAGATGATAAAAACACATGGTTATTCTCTGCAACGATGCCAAAAGAGGTATCTACGATTGCTAAGAAATTTATGTACGATCCTACAGAAATTACAGTAGGAAACAAAAATGAAAGCACAAATAACGTTTCTCACGAATACTATTTAGTAAATGCAAGAGACCGCTATTCAGCTCTAAAACGTTTATCAGATGCCAATCCCGATATTTTCTCGGTTATTTTCTGTAGAACAAAACGCGATACACAAAAAGTAGCCGAAAATTTAATTGAAGATGGTTATAGTGCCGGAGCATTGCATGGTGATTTAAGTCAGAATCAACGAGACATAGTAATGAAGTCGTTTAGAAACAGGCAAATACAAATGTTGGTTGCCACAGATGTTGCTGCTCGTGGAATTGATGTCGATGATATAACACACGTTATTAATTACCAATTACCAGATGAACCAGAAATATATACACATAGATCTGGTCGTACAGGACGTGCCGGAAAAACAGGTATCTCAATGGTTATTGTCTCTAAAAGTGAAGTTAGAAAGATAAAGAGCATCGAACGTATTATTAAGAAGCAATTTGAGAAGAAAGAAATCCCTTCTGGTATGGAGATTGTCGAAGTTCAACTAATGTCCTTGGCAAACAAAATACATACTACTGAAACAAATCACGAGATTGATAAGCATTTAAGTAGTATCAACGAATTATTTGCTGATACCGAAAAAGAAGACTTAATCAAAAAATTCTTCTCAGTAGAGTTTAATCGTTTCTTCAACTATTACCAAAAATCTAAAGATTTAGGTGTTGTTCAATTTAGAGATTCTGATAGAGATGGTGGACGTGATTACGGAAAATCATCTAACGACACACGTTACTTTATTAACGTTGGTAGTAAAGATGGTTTTGACTGGATGAAGATGAAAGATTTCTTAAAAGAGCAATTAAAACTTGGACGTGACGATGTCTTTAAAGTTGATGTAAAGGAGAGCTTTTCATTCTTTAATACCGAAAATGAATTAAAAGAAAAGATTCTAGCATTCTTTACGGATTTTAAATACGATGGCCGTTTTGTTAATGTAGAAATTAGTGAAAATATAGGTCGTAGTGGTGGCGGAAGACGAGACAGAGGACGTGGAGGAAATGACAGACGCTTTGGTGGTGGTGGTCGCAGACGCGATGACAAACCAAGAAGCGACAGACGTTCTAGTGACAGAAGTGATAGAAGATCATCTGGTTCTGGAAACAGAAGTGATAGAAGATCTAGCAATTCTCGAAGTGATGGACGATCTAGTGACAGAGGAGATAAAAGATATGATGATTCTAGAGGAGACAGACGTTCCTCAGAATCTAGTAGTTCTGTTTCAGAAAGACCAAGACGTTCAAGAAGACGAGATTAATAAACAATGTTAAAAGCCTCTTAATTGAGGCTTTTTTATTGGCTTTTCATGTTAATATTAAGTCAAATCGTCAATTGGTATATGTTAAAATGCGTTTAGTTTATTACCTTTACATTGTAACACTGATCAATGCGATATCTACTTATTTTATTTTTATGTTTTACTACAGTTAATAGCTATAGCCAAGACAGTACAGCCACCAAAACACCAACTACTGTTAAAGGGACAATTATTAGCTCCACCACAGAAGGGCCGTTGAGTGAAGTAAATATTGTAAATATTAATCAGGTTAAAGGTGTTGCCACAGACGACAATGGTGAGTTTGAAATAAAAGCTAATGCCAATGACACGTTGCATCTATCGTATCTTGGTTACAAATCCATTAAAGTTAGAGTAACTAATGACTGGTTAAAGTTTGGAAATACTGAAATTGTAATGACCGAATTAGCATTAGCACTCGAAGAAGTGACAGTTAAACAACTTCAATTAACTGGTTATTTAGAAGTGGATATGAAGCAAGTGCCAATTCAATCTAACAATCGTTATAGAATTTCTGGTTTATACGGACAAGGCTACGAAGCTGGCAAACCTAATATAGCAACTAAGGTGTTAGGTGCTATTTTTAATCCTGCAGATTTCTTATACAATATGTTTGGAAGAAAGCCCAATGAAATGCATAAGCTTAAGAAGATGAAGGAAGATGATGAGATTAGAAATCAATTAGCAAACCGCTTCGATAGAGAAATGCTATTAGTTTTATTAAAGGTTAATAAATTTGACTTAGACGAAATAGTTAACCAATGTAATTATTCTAAAGACTTTATAAACACTGCAAACGATCTTCAAATATTAGATGCTATAAGTGAATGTTTTGAAGAATATAAAGTCATTAAAAGAAGTAAAGATAGAAAAAAAGGCAGAAAGAAAGGTAAAGCTTAATCCCTAAACATTAGAGTGTAATGCCACTCTGTTACCTTCAGAATCTATAAATACTCCCATATAACCCATGTTCTTCTGAAATCTTGGTTTTTTCTTCATAAATTTACCCTCCGGCTACTACTACTCTATCCAATTCAATTTGAACATCGTTAGACATAAAATATACTAATGTACCTTCTTCACTGAGAATATAAGATTCTTGCTTAATTAAACTACCAGTTGATCCGTACACTCCATCATTATCACTAACATTCAGTTTTATTCAAATTGGATTATAAAATAATAAAAATTAAATTTTCGAATTGTAATGCGTTACTATAGCATCATAATTTTTGATTGTTTTACTTACCCAATCAAAGCGCTTTTCTATAAGTTCTTTTTCAGAAAGTTCCCATTTAATATTAGATTTTCTTAACTGTGCTGTAACATTCTGAAGAATGATTGCAGCGGATACTGAGATATTTAAACTCTCCGTAAAACCTACCATAGGAATTTTTAAAAAACAATCTGCATTGTCTATAATCTGTTGAGATAAACCCTCTGTTTCTCTGCCAAAAAAGAAGCACGATTTTTTAGTGATATCAAAATCGATTAAATCGCAATCTTGTGCATGTGGTGTTGTTGCTACAATTTGATAACCTTTAGCTTTTAGATCTTTTATACAAGATTTGGTGGTATGATAACGATATAAATCTACCCACTTTTGCGCACCCATAGCAATTTCTGCATCTATACGCTTAGAATTAGCTTCTTCGACAATATGTACTTCTTGTATACCAAATACATCACAAGACCGCATTACAGCGCTTGTATTGTGTAATTGATACACATCTTCTGTAGCAACAGTAAAATGCTTGGTACGTTTTGGCAAAACTTTATTAAAGCGCTCTCTACGATTTTCTGTGAGATAGGATTCTAGGTATTCTAAAAGTTTTAAATCTGGCATAACTCAAAAATAGTAAATGTCATTACGAGTAACAAAGTGACGTGCTAATCTTTTGAAATTTAACTGTCATAGCAAGCCTACCTCTTAGGCAAAAAGGGAAAGAGAAACGAATGACGTGGTAATCTCATTATAAATTAGAACTTCCATTAAACAGATTGCTTCACTTTGTTCGCAGTAAAGGAAAATTTTATAAATTTATAACATGAAACACATCGTCGTATTAACAGGTGCTGGTATTAGTGCAGAAAGCGGTATTAAAACATTTAGAGACGCAGATGGACTTTGGGAAGGCCATGATGTTATGGAAGTGGCTTCACCTGATGGTTTTAGCCGTAATCCAGAACTAGTTTTAGATTTCTATAACCAAAGACGAAAACAACTCAATGATGTAGAGCCTAACCAAGCACATAAAGATTTAGTTCTACTTGAAAATGATTTTAAAGTGACAATTATTACCCAGAATGTAGATGATTTGCATGAGCGTGCTGGTAGTAGCGATGTAGTGCATCTACATGGCGAATTATTAAAAATAAGAAGTACAGGAAACTATAAGGATATTAAACCCTGGACAGAAGATATTTATCTTGGTGATACATGCAACAAAGGCTATCAATTACGCCCACATATAGTTTGGTTTGGAGAAGATGTACCAGAGATTGAAACGGCTGTTAAAATCTGCTACGCAGCAGATATTCTTATCATAATTGGCACAAGTATGCAAGTTTATCCGGCTGCAAGCTTAATAGATTATGTACAACCAAACACTGCAATTTTTTATATAGATCCAAAACCAGCTATTAGTAATGATTGTAAAGTAACAGTTATTGCAAAATCTGCCACTGAAGGTATGAAAGACTTATTAGGGATATTAAAATAAGAAAAGCAGTTTCAATCCCTAGAGAGATTAGTCTCTATAATCCTTTTTGTAAACTACTAGTGGTAATCATCATTATATAAACAAGAACATAAACTTATAATAAAGGCAAAAACGATAAAATTTTAGATATTGGTTTTCATAATAATATCTGATTTTTTTACACTTCTATGTCGTTGGGTTAAAGAAATGTCATCAAAAAAAGAATACTAAATTTAAAAATTACCAATATTACATTAATCATCTTTAGTTAATTTAAAAAAATTATTTACTGGCTTATTAAAAACATTTGATAATTTTAATGATAAAACTGTAGAAGGCACATAACGATTAGCTTCAATAGAATTTATAGTTTGTCTTGATACACCTATTTTTTTTGCCAAATCATCTTGAGTTAAGCTTAAAATAGCACGCTCTACTTTTAATGTATTCTCCATTATCTATAACGCTTTAAGTTGTGATAAAACATAAGTTGTATTATTAGCATAAATAACAATACCTGAAAATCGCCTAAATCCTTAAAAGATTCTCCACCAGAATGAACAGCATTAGAAACACCAAACTCTACATAAGGCATTATTAATGCATATAAAACTCCTATAACAAATGCTATGGCATAAGATTGTGCTCTAAGACTAATGGTCATTTCGTCTTCTATCTTATCTTTAGATAACGACAGAATAAGCATACCTATTAAAACTGTTTTTTGTAATAAGAGTTTTAACCATAGTGTATCTCCAACCATTGCAAAAGCACGAACAAACATCATTACAATAGATAATAATGCTATGGTTATACCAACCAACATAAACCGATGCGGTAATCTAATATTTATAAGTTTTTGAAACTTATTACGTTCACATTCAATAAACTTTTCCGTCTTCATAATTGACAAATATATTTTATATTAAGTAAAATTAACTTTACTATATGACAAATATACTTTACATTTTTATAATAACCAAATGATTAGCACCAAACTTAATTTTAAAAAAATTTTCAATTAACTTCGTTTACAGTTGTATCTAAATCATTACTCAGGTGTAGATCTTATAAATATAAAACACCATTACTTATATCTACGTTAGCCTTATTAACAAGCTGTACACTTTTCTGAAATAGGTTGACTATAAATTAAACACATAATTATTGTCACTTAAAAAAAACAATACTGTCAAAAAAGTCGTTTGTAAAAGCAACTTTATGCACAAATTATTCGTCGTTAATCTAATCACAGACGGACAGGTCTCTGTCAATATTGCTTCTAAAAATATGTCATCTCTATATATACATTTGCCTATTGGTTAAAAAAACACACAATAGAGAAGCGAAACATTAAACCTAAGTGGTTAAATTTTTAATAAAACTATGTTACTAGTAACTGAATCTATATGATTTTGTTATTTTTAGCGTTCTTAGAGCGTGTATGAAATTAAGAGCAGAACATTTAATGAAGTCCTATAGTGGACGAAAAGTAGTGAAGGATGTTTCTTTGGAAGTAAACCAAGGAGAGATTGTAGGTTTACTAGGTCCTAATGGTGCTGGTAAAACCACATCATTTTATATGATTGTTGGGATAATTAAACCAAATGGTGGTAAGATCTATTTAGACGATAATGATATTACAAAATTTCCGATGTACAAACGTGCTCAAAATGGTATTGGCTATTTGGCACAAGAAGCTTCAGTTTTTAGAAAATTAAGTATAGAAGATAATATTTTAAGTGTACTTCAGCTTACAAAACTCAGTAAGAAAGCACAGCACGAAAAAATGGAATCGCTTATTGAAGAGTTTGGCTTAGGACATATTAGAAAAAGCCGTGGCGATTTATTGTCTGGTGGAGAGAGACGACGAACAGAAATTGCGAGAGCTCTAGCTACTGATCCAAATTTTATTTTACTCGATGAACCTTTTGCTGGTGTAGATCCTGTTGCTGTAGAAGACATTCAGCGCATTATTGCTAAACTAACCCAAAAGAATATAGGCATTCTTATTACAGATCATAACGTACAAGAAACTCTTGCCATTACAGATAGAACATACCTTATGTTTGAAGGTGGTATCTTAAAAGCTGGTATTCCTGAAGAACTCGCTAGTGATGAAATGGTACGAAAAGTATATTTAGGTCAGAATTTTGAACTTCGTAAGAAGAAGTTGGAATTTTAATATATTACTTATTAATCAATTCGTTTTCACTCTCTTCACTAGTCTAAAAAACACATAAACAGCAATAGTTTGAAGGATAAGATTTAATGCCCAAAACAATAGCGTCACATAAATCCCTTCTCCCGAATAAAAAGGTAAATTTCTACTAATTAAACCAATCGGAAAACTAAAAATTGTAAGCATAAAAGACGTAATACTAGAAAGTGAACTAGCAGCACTAGTTAGCAGAATATCGGTAAAACCAATTATCAATTGAACTATAACAAGGATAAAAAATATCTTTAAGAATAGCTTGCGTTTTCTCTTATTCATTTATTATCATTTTATTTTTTTTATTATCATTTATTCCCATCATCAATTTCATCTTATAAAATCTTATCTAAATATCAACAATTTTCAGCAAATATTGATGATTTCCACTAAAAAAGATAAATACTAATATTTTAACCTCTGCGTCTCTCTAACAAAACCATCATCATATATCCAAGGATAATTCTTTCTTTATCATCCTCATCTATAGGCTTTAATTGGGTAAGCTCAAATTTTCGCCCAAAGAATGATGGCTCTTTTTTCATTCTAACAATAGAAGTGTTTCTTAAATCTGTGACCACATACGACGGATTAAATAAATAACCCGTAAATCCACCAAGAATTGGTATTTGCCCAAGAACAGAATCTAATACTTTTATCCAAGCATTCTCTTCTCTAATAAGATATTGCAATTTTTGGTGTTTATCTATAAGTTCGTAATGTGCTTTCCATATTGAAGCCCAACCCTTTCTAGCAATCTTACCAACCTCTTGACCTTTAGAATTTTTAAAACTATAAGCAGCAGAAAAATCTATCCATTTATCTGCGCTAATTTTATAATTAAGCTGTGTTTTATTCTGATTATTAAATATACTAATGTCTTCCTTTAGTTTAAACATCTTTTGTTTTACATAAGCGATGGTTTTACCAGAAGCATCTGTTGCTGTAAAATCATTAGATAATGTCGTAATATTAAAGCTAAATTTTATAGGAAATTTAATGTCTTGCATTTGCTTATATTTTATATTTTTCTTTGGTTACTTAGTACATACGTATAAACATCTCTTTGTGTGATTATGAATGCTTTATGTTATAAATTAATTGCTATTGTTTTCAGTTATTTCTTTTTTAATTAATTTCTTCTGATAGCGTCCTTGTACAATATCTACAATTACTAAAATTACAATCACAAAATAGAAGGTTGTATTACTCATTGGTACAATCTCATTTCCAAAGATTTTTAAATGTGCTAAATGACCACCTTCGGTCACTAACATTATACCAACTATAAATAAGATAAATAACCCTAGTACCTCGTACATTCTGTTTTTGGCTAAAAACACAGAAATCTTATCTGCCATTAATAACATTAGTAAACCACTAGCAATAATAGCAATAGCCATTACAATTAATGCTGTCCATGAGTTTTCAATATCATTTGTTAATCCTATTGCTGCTAATATAGAATCAAATGAAAATACTAAATTCATTATTACAATACTAACTATGACTGCATTTGCTGATTTATTGCGTTTGTTTTCGCCTTTTATATCGTGGTTTAGATCTTGTGTAGAAATCATGTGCCAAATTTCTTTAATGGCAGTATAAATAATAAAGCCACCACCTAGTAAAACAATAATACTATGTCCATTAAAAGCAAAATCTAAAACATTTTCAATATGACCTGATAAGAACGAAAATGGCTCTTGAAAAAAATCAATAATAGAAACTAATACAAATAATAACACAATTCTAAGTACTATAGCTATAAGAATTCCTACTTTTCTTACACGCTTTTGATCTGCTTGTGGTGCTTTCTTAGACTCTAAAGAAATATAAAGGAGATTATCAAATCCTAAAACGGCTTGTAACATTACAAGCATTAATAGTGTAAAAATAATTTCAGCCATAATCTATGAAGTGCTAATTTAACTAGTAGATGTTTTTTCTATCAAACAATGACAGTATAATATATAATGCTATTACCAATGGAATTGCCGCAAAATTAAATACAATAAGAGCCACTAGGCTTAGTATTAAAAAAATATAACGTGTAGCGTTGCTTTTAAAACTCCAATTCCTAAATTTTAAAGCAAATAGCTTAATATTAGAATTTAACAAATAGCAACTTAAAAGTGTTAGGCCTATTAAAAACCATTTATTTATAATTATAGAATTCATTATATCATTGTTCTGATATTCTAAAATTAAAGGCAAAGACAAAATCAGTAAAGTGTTTGCTGGCACTGGTAATCCTTTAAAATAAGACTGTTGGTCTTCATCTAAATTAAATTTTGCTAAACGATAAGCTGATGCTAATGGAATAAGCAAGCCAATTAAAGGTAACACAGACAATTTAAAACCTTGCCAATGAAAAATAGAATTCCAACTATCACTATAGGTTGAATAATTTGGAGCATCAACCGTCAATGAAATAAGCTTAAACATTATAACTCCAGGCACTACTCCACTCGTTACTAAATCTGCCAAAGAATCTAGCTGAATACCAAGAGGACTCTGCACATTTAGCTTTCGAGCTAAAAGACCATCAAAAAAGTCGAAAAAGATTCCTAAAAACACAAAGACTGAAGCTGCAACAAAGTTACCATAAACCGCAAATATTAATGCGATACATCCTGAAAATAGATTTAAAAGTGTAACCGCATTAGGAATATGTCGTTTTAAACTCATGAATTTAATTTATGTAAAAATATAAAAGTATTTGAGTCTAAAACAATAAGAATGGACTTTATCAGTTAAATAGATAGAAAAATATTGTGCATCTTTGTAAAAAAAACACTGTTGAAAAATTACTTTGCAATTCTATTTACAATTGCTATGCTTACCGCTTCGAGTCAAACTACCAGAAAATATTCTAATGAATTTATGAATATTGGTGTTGATGCAGCAGCTTTAGGGATGAGTAATGCCGTTGTTTCACAAACAGCTGATGTAAATTCTGGATATTGGAATCCGGCAGGATTAGTGCATCTTGAAGATAACCAGATTGCCTTAATGCATTCGAGTTACTTCGCTAATATAGCTAACTACAATTATCTTGCTTATGCTATGCCATTAGATGATAGAAGTGCTATTGGTTTGTCATTAATTAGATTTGGAGTGGATGATATTTTAGATACCACACAATTAATAGACGACCAAGGCAATATAAATTATGATCGAATTAGTACCTTCTCTACAGCAGATTATGGATTGACATTTTCATATGCTAGAAAATTACCATTAGATGGCTTAAATTTTGGTGTTAATGCTAAAATTATTAGAAGAATTATTGGTGATTTCGCATCGTCTTGGGGTTTTGGATTGGATGTAGGTATTCAGTTCGAGGGGAAAAACGGTTGGAAATTTGGTTTAATGGCAAGAGACATTACAACAACCTATAATGCTTGGTCAATAGACGAAGATAAGTTTGAACAAATTAGTAGTGCTATTGAAGGTGAAAATCAAGAATTACCTGAGACTACAGAAATAACGATTCCGAAATTGCAATTTGGTATGTCTAAAAAATGGATTTTCAATTACGATTATTCACTTTTAGCAGCCGCAAACTTAAATATGCGTTTTGTTGAAAATAATGATATTATCTCTACGTCTTTTGCCAGTATCGATCCGGCTTTAGGTTTTGAATTCGGATATACCGATTTAGTTTTTTTAAGAGCTGGTGTAGGTAATTTTCAGAATGAAATACAAATAGATGATTCGGAAATGATTTCGTTTCAGCCTAATTTTGGTGTTGGTTTTAAATACAAAGGCATTCAGATTGATTATGCGTTTACTGATATAGGAGACCAAAGTGCCGCTTTGTATTCTAATGTATTCTCTTTAAAAATAGACTTTAATGTCTTTAGATAGTTAAATTAATGAAACTAAAACTATCATTTATTTTTGTGTTTTTTATTTTATTTTCTGCGTATTCACAGAATTTTCAGCTAACACCAGACGCTAAAATATCTGTACTAACTATAGGACCTGGTGAATCGTTAAATGATGCTTTTGGACATAATGCTTTTAGAATAAAAGATAAAAGTAACGGAATTGATGCTGTATATGGTTATGGCGAATATGATTTTGATGCTCCTAATTTTTATTTAAAATTTGCACGTGGTAAATTAAACTACCTTATTAGCAGGCATAACTTTTCTGATTTCTATAATCATTATATAAACTACAATCGTACTATTAAAGAACAAGTACTACGTCTTTCTTTTGAAGAAAAACAAAACTTATTCGATTATCTAGAAACTAACTATAAGCCTGAAAACAGAAGATATCTTTATGATTTTTTCTATGACAATTGTGCCACAAAAATTAGAGATGTTACAGAAATAGCTACAAAAAATGATGTTGTTTTTGATTTACCTCAAAACTTTGAAATAAAGACTTTTAGAGAACTTATCCATGAGCATGTAGGGCTAAATTCTTGGGGAAGTTTTGGAATAGATATTGCATTAGGATCCGTCATTGACACAGAAACTGAGGCAAATGAGTATATGTTTTTGCCTAAATATATTCATACCTTCTTTGACAATGCAAAAATTAATGATTCTGAAAAGCTAATAGAACGTTCATCAACAATTTTCAAAAAGAAAAAGAAGGAATCTTCTTCATACTTTTTTTATAGCCCAATAATGATTATTGGACTGCTAGCAGCATTAATACTATTTATTACTTATAAAGATTTTAAAAGTAAAACAAGAAGTAAGTGGTTAGATATTTTACTCTTTAGCACTACTGGTATTATTGGAGTTTTACTTATATTATTATGGTTTGCGACAGACCACTCTGCGACAGCACAAAATTACAATGTTTTATGGGCAGTGCCACTAAATATTATTGTAATAGCTCAGTTATTTAAACAACAGGTGAAGCAATGGTTTATTGGCTACCTTAAATTTTTAATTATTATGCTCTGCTTGTTAACACTACATTGGTTAATAGGTGTCCAAGTGTTTGCAATTGGCTTAATCCCGTTGTTAATAGCAATGCTTATAAGGTATATCTATCTAGTAAAGTATTATAATTAAGGTTAGTTTATTGTCCTCTATAATATAAAATAGTACTCAATGTTTTTATTGAAATACTAAAATCTAAAAAGACACTTCTGTGCTTAATATAATATAAATCATATTGAAGTTTTTTGAGGCTATCATCAATTGAAGAACCATACCTAGTATTCACCTGAGCCCAACCTGTTAGTCCTGGTTTTATGATATGTCGTATTTCGTAGAATGGAATGACACGAGATAATTCACTAACAAAGAAAGGGCGTTCTGGCCTTGGTCCTATGATGCTCATTTCTCCTTTTAAGACATTGTAAAATTGTGGTATTTCATCTAAACGCGAGCGCCTTAAAAACTTACCAAATTTTGTAACTCTTCTATCATTCTTTTTAGCCCATTTAACTCCATCCTTTTCTGCATTAATTATCATTGTTCTTAGTTTTATAATTTGGAAAAGTTTGCTATTTCTACCAACACGCTCCTGAGAATAAAACAATGGTCCTTTATTTCCTAATAGGTTTCCTAATAAAATTAATGGCAACAACAAAAAACCAATTAACAAACCTAAAACAGCGACAATCACATCAAAAGCACGTTGAAAAAAGATATAAAGTTTATTTTCGTTACTTCTGCTAAAAGGAAAGTATTTATAGAAATCTTTACCCACAAATTGAATAGGCACCTTATGTAGTAATTCTTCGTAAACTTGTGTGTAATCTCTTATTTTAAAACCACGTTCTAGAAGTAAAATTAAATCGTGATACACTTCTGTTGTCATAGCATCTGTATTAAAATTTGCTACTAATACTTCAGAAATTTTCTCTTTTAATATAGTTTCGAGAAAATCTTTTGCTTTAAACTCTTTGAGTCCTTTAAATTTTACTGATTTATCATTTGATTTTTCGCTATCAATAAACCCAATTATTTTATAGTTAGGATCTGAATTGTCTAATGCCTCTATTAAACTTTTTATATTAGAAACTTCAGCTATTAATAATACCCGTTTATAAAAACGTGGCGATTCGATTAATTTAACATATACAATTCTCCATAAAAATACAGATACTATAAGCATCAAATAGAAAACTAAAATTTGCATGCGCTCATCTGGCAAAAGAGGTGAAAGGTAAGGCGTTAACAAATAAAACAACACTACAATAGATGCCATTAAAACTATATTTTTAAATGTGGTATCTAACTGACTTGCTTTTTGAAGATCATATAACTCAAAAACTGTCCCGAAAACAGTAATGTACAAGACTAAGAGTATTAGTGCTACCGTGTTTTCTACATTGAGTAAAACATAATCGAAATTAAAAAAAAGACTTAAACAATAAATACCTATAAAGACCATCAAAATGTCCATAAGCCTAAGAAGAACCTTACGTTCGGAGACCTCAAAATGTATGCCTTTCTCTTGTTTCATTATTAGGGGAATGCTTATGGGTAAAGATAACAAGTCTTTAGTGCTTTTTTTGCAATTTTATTGTAAAAGAGATTGCCATTTTGGTTTTATGTTTTTCCAATCAAAATTTTCAACTTTATCACGCGCGTTTGTTATTAGACTAATCCTTAGACTGTTATCCTCTCTCAGCTCAATGATTTTATGTGCCATTGCATCTGCATCATCAGAAGGTACCAAAAGCCCATCTTTATTATTAGAAATTAAATATGGTAAGCCACCAACTTCTGTTGAGACGATTGGTAAACCAAGTGCCATAGCTTCTATAACACTTACAGGTGTATTATCAAAATTTGTAGTATTAATAAAAACATTGTGCTTTTTTGATAGTTCTACCCAATTTTGTTTAGATAACTTCCCTGGGAATTTAACATCTAAGCCTTCTTTTAATGCTAATACCTTAACATTGTCCATTGAACCATCTACATCTGGACCTACCATGGTTAAAGACGTTTTAAATCCTTTTTTTAATAATCTATTCATTACCAAAACTGCCTTTTGTGGATTATAAATTGATGAAAAAGACCTTACCCATAACATTTTAATGTCATCAATCTCTCTATTTAAAAATTCATAACAGCCTATTTCTATAAAATTTGAAATAAGCAGCACATCTTTATATCCATAAGTTTGAAAAACTGCTTTTAAAAAATTTGATGGTGCCACTAACTTATATGCATTATTAAAAATTAAATCACTTAGCTTAGGATTGTTCTTTAATCTTATTTCAAGATTTCCACCATGAAGAATTGGTATATAATGTAGTTTACAAACTCTACATAATTGACTAATTACAAAAGCGAAATAAAAATTTGAAGTACTGTAGGTGTCAATTAAAACAAAATCTGTGGCAGATTTATTTTTCAACACTAACCTTATCATATCAAATAACCTTAATACTTTATTAGGTTTTGTTGAGGCTATTTTTATAGAACAAATTTCTTTTAAACGTTCACCTAAAATTTCTATAGTTGTACTAGTTCTTCCGTTATTGGATAAAGCGTTTCCTATGTACAGGACGTTTTTCATAAGTTACATTTAAAAGCGCTAAAGCATAAATAAAACCTGGCGCTGCAATTCGCATGGCTGAGTGATTAATAGTCGCAAACCAAAACAATAAAAAGGCATAAAAAAAGTAATTTCTTTTATTATTTACTCGATAGGTTAATGGTGTAAAAATTAATATCAATAGCATAAAAATTCCTAATATACCATGCTCCGACAACATTCTACTCAATTCGTTATGAGTAGCGACTACCTCACCAGACCTTAATAACCTTAGTTCTTTCATACCACTCGCTCCTACACCCAAAAATGGTTCGCTAATAAATCCATCTAGCTCGCCTAAAAATATATCTACTCGACCTGCAGAAACATCTTCTTTTAATCTACCTCTTTTATCTTGATTTGAATAACGCTTATCAATTAAACCACTTGTCTGATTAGAACTAACTACCCAAATAACGACTGATGCTAAAAGTACAGCAATAAATGAAACTCCAATTACTCTCTTATTTCTGACGCTTGATTTAAAATAAAATACTGCTAAAAAAGCAAATATCATTAAGATTGCAGTTATTACACCACCTCTACTAAAAGTTATAATACCTCTATAACTTATAACTCCGAATAAAACAATATTGATAACTCTTAAAAGTAAAACCTTAGAATAGAGGAAAAAATTAACACAAAAAACAAACATGCCTAATCCTAAAATAGTTGCAACCTGGTTTGGCCCAAAGCCACCTGAAGCAGCAAAATTAGATTGAGTTCCTTTAAAAATTTCTTCTAAACTTATAGTATACAAAAATAGGTAAGTAGTTAAACTTACTATAGGAAGGGCTAGAAAAAATAATACATTAACGAGTTGCTTAAGACTAATTTTTTTATCAAAACAATATAAAGATGCAATACCCAAACTAACTGGTCCGCTCAGTACAAAAGCGATATTGGTCCTTAAATTTGAGTCTAAACCTATATTTATTGAAGCAACGACTATTGAAGGTGCCAATAAAAATAAAAAAATAATATATGGATATGCTTTATTAGATATACCATTGTAAAACATACCTAGAAGCATAAAAATTATTACAAAATATTTAGAAGATTCATAGAAAATACCTGCACTAGTCATCCTAAACAATACTTCAGCTCCAACCATATAAGCACTGGCTTTGAGAACTATTGTCGTCTTTTCTTTTTGCGGAGCCGAAATTACACCTACAAAAAAATATAAAATTACAACTAAGAAAAATATACGTGGAAAAAAATCTAGAGAATAAAGCAGAATACCTAATACAATATGAAAAATTATTTTTAAAGGGTAATTTAAACTCAAATCGGTAAGGTTATAAAATTGTATTATAGATATTTATTACATCAGATAAAATATGTTTTTCTGAATATACTCTGTTAACTTTTTTACTGAAATTATTAGCACAAGATAATCTATAATCTTCATTTATTATATAATACTTAATTGATTCAGCCAATTGTTGCTTAGCTCCATTCTCTATTAAAAATCCATAAGAATCATTATTTACCAATATGCCACAACTGCCAACATCTGTAACTATTACAGGTAATTTTGCAATCCCATATTCTAATAACGCTAAAGGTAGTCCTTCTGATTTAGAAGATAAAACACCTATTTGGCATTGTTTCATTATATTTAGAACATCAGATTTACTCTCATAAAAATGAACATTTTTATTAAGGTTTAACTCTTCTATTTTATTAAAAAAAGACTTTGAATACTCATCTTTAAAATCCTTGCCAACACAATGAAGTGACCAATTAGGAAACTCTTCTTTCACTATCTGAAATGCCTCCAAAAGCATAAAATGATTTTTTTGTTCTCGCAAATTAGCCAAGCACAGTATGCGTTTTCCATTATTTCCTTGAAGCTGAGTTAAATTTAAATGTTTTTCTTTTAATACAGGGAAATTCTTAACATAGTCAACATTCTGGCACAATAAGTTAGCTTCTGACCAGGCTTTCAATTTAATGTTCACGCTAAAAATATATGAGAAAAACCGAGAACAAAAACGTAGAACTCGCTTAGGACGATTTTCCATGGATTCGCTATTACCATAATGATCATGCCAGACTATTATTAATCTAGGAAGCAATATCTTAACAACTGTCGCTATAAAAAAGGAAGATGAATGTGCATGTATTATATTGATTTTATGCTCAATTATATATTTCCTCAATCTCAAAATTGCAGCAATATCTATTGTCGATTTCTTGTTTAAGTACAAATAACCTATATCAGCACTAATTGTTGCTAATAAAGGCCCTTCATCTCTTGTTGCACAAATATGCGATTCTACATCTAGTTTAGCTAAACCATTCGCATAATTAACCGCTAACCGTTCTGCTCCACCAGCTTCTAAAGAATCAATTATTTGAATGACGTTCACCATTATTCTTTTATAATTTCTTTGATGTCTTGTTCTAATCTTTCAAGAGTAAACTGATGTGACCATTCTTGAGCTTTTCTCGCCATACTAATTAAATACGAATCCTCTTTTTGTGCAACATTATAAATAACATCGGCAGCTTTATCTAAATTTGGCTCAATCATTATACCTCTATTTCCATCATCTAACATAAAAGAAACACAAGAAACATCAGTAGAAATTGGGATAGTTCCAAAAAACATACCTTCTGCTAAAGCTTTTGGCCAGCCTTCACTCTTAGAAGGTAAGATTGTAAAATGTGCATCTTGCAAATGCTTTTTTACAATTTCCATGTTTTTATTGCCATATAAAATTATAAAATTTTCTAGACCTTTTTCTTTGACATAATTTCTTAGTTCATTTAATAACCTACCATCACCAAACATATGAAATTCTGATGATAGACCTTTCTTAATCAAAGCTTCAATTATTTTAATAGCAAGTAAAGGTCGCTTGCCCTCTACTAATGCTCCCAAAAAAACAAACTTTAATTTACTCGAATAATCTCGTTTAATAAATGGAGTAACCTCTGACTCACTAAAAGTAGCTGTATAAAATGGCACTACATATTTAGACTGATTATTCCATTCACCATAAACTAATATTTTAATAGTCTTTGTTAAAAAGGTATTACTTAACAACCACTTTTGAAACCTATAGCCTAAGGGTTGTTTACTTTTCGGATCCCAATTACCAGCATATTTAACGGTTTTTGTCTTATTTGGAAAAAACACTTGTAACATCGCTGCTATCGCTGCAATATTACTAGGACATCTAAAGTGTAAATGATGAGACTTACGCATTACACTAACCATTTTTATTAAAATTAATGGTAAGCTGAATACCAACTGAACAATACTAAGGATGGATTTAACATTAAAACTAGGCATACGAACTAAGCTAATATTAGAATGTATATAAGCCAAGTCTATAGGGTTAACATTATTAAATTTACTGAATGGAGCAACAACAATTACTTTATCAAAATTACTTACCCATAAATTCATTTCCCTAACATAAGGGCCATAACCATAGAATAAATCATTCTTTGTCTTATGCTCTACAAGTGTAAAAATCGCTAATGTATTTTCCCTTTTCGTCAAAAATCTATGTGTTTAATAAACGCTTATAAAAGTCAATATTCATTTTAGTAATCGTATCACTGTTAAAATTGCCCAAGACAAATTCTCTTCCTGAATTTGCAATAGCTTTACATTCCTCTTTATTATCTAAGGCCCAAATAATTTTATCAGCGATATCATCGATTTTATAAGGGTTACATAGCAAACCTGTTTCACCATGCTTTATAGTTTCTGGTCCTGGTCCACATTCCGAAAAAATCACCAATTTATTCATTGCCATAGCTTCTGGTGCTACTAAACCTTGAGTCTCCATCAATGAAGGGAAAACACAGATTTCGGCAGAAGCATATTTTTCTGACAATACTTTTAAAGGTACAGTACCCATAAAATGAATCTGGCTTTCTATATTTTTTAGTTTAGGTATAACATTATTTTTAAGATGGTCTATATAAGAATTCCCATTCGGAAAAAACCAATCTCTACCATAAACATAAAGATTTACATTAGGGTTATGTTCTAAAACTTTAGGCATTGCTTTTATGAGTTGGCTAACTCCCTTTTTTTCGCAAACCGTACCAGCAAATAGTAATGTATTTTCCTTTATAAGAATCTCTTTATTAGGTTGAAATACTTCTAAATTAATTGGATTTCTTATAATCTTTATAGGCTTTTCATAGTAATTTAAATACTTAGCTGTATGAGACTTAACATATTTTGAAACTGCAATAAAACCATCTGCTCTTTTAAATGAACGTTTTTCTTGAAATCCTTTCCACCGATTAATTCCTCTATTTTCTGATTCGGCGAAAAAGTGATGACCTCCGTGTAATCGAATCACATATTTTATTGCTTTTATTTTTGAAATAAATGCCAATCCTAATTCAGAAGTTTCTACAATATCTATTGGGTTCTCACTATGAATTTCTTTTAGTTTTAAGCTAATAGCACTACTGTTAAGAAGCCATGTTAACCCTTTAACTTTTTGTAGCTTTAATCTATAAATTGAAATACCATCTCGCTCTTCATATTCATTAATACCTGTATAATTATTGATGCCAACCACTGAAACCTGATGTCCATTTTTAATCAGATCTTCAGCAAAAGTCTCCACAAAAGTACCGATACCACCATGCGGAAAATCTTGTTTTGGGTATTCATTTGTAATGAAGCAAATATGCATTATACGATAGCTTTAGCTATTTTAATTGAGCTTTTATCAACAGGATGAAGCACCACTTTTTTCATCCATTCAATTTTATCTGGCGTAACTTCTCTTGAGTCTTTCAAAGTCTTTAATACAACTTCTTTAATAGCTTCTTTATTATTTATCCAACCGACAGCATCTAGACCTATCATACTTCTAAAGTGTTGAAAATTATAAATAATATCTGTACTCCAATCTGAATTTTGTGAAGGGTTATAATTAAGATATAAACAAGGCTTGTTATGTGTTGTAAAATCGTGTGCCATAGTACTCCCTAAATTTAGGACCATACAACAATGATAAACTAAGTTGACTTGCAAGTTAATATCATCATACTTTGGAAAATAACCTACCCAACCTGTCTCAGACTCGGCGTTCCATATAGGATCTATAGCAATAACAAAATCCTTATACTTATTTAAAGTTTTATCATATCTCGAAGAAAAATCTACTGGACATCTTCTAAAAATAACTTGCACAGTATCTTTCATG
>TARA_R110002111_G_scaffold79504_4_pt1 | contig 19750 bp, 19 predicted proteins | sample TARA_R110002111 | Tara Oceans TARA_R110002111 (sample SAMEA4397363) | marine metagenome | biome: Polar Biome; feature: [ZZZ] marine water layer (ENVO:01000295); material: water (ENVO:00002006), including particulate matter (ENVO:01000060) such as... | depth 199 m | reverse complement strand
TTCATATCATCCAACCATGTTCTCATTTCTTTTTTGTTTTCCATTTTACTATTAATCTAATTACTATTGTATTCCGTTTAAAATATCTTTTATTCTATTTGTCGTTTCCATTTCGTTAAAAACAGCTTCAAAATTATCGTCTTCCATCAAATTTTTAAAGTGCTTTAGATTATTGATGTATTCATCTAAAGTTTCTATGACATTGGTTTTATTCTGTTCAAAAATTGGTGTCCACATGGCTGGCGAACTTTTTGCTAAACGTACTGTACTTCTAAACCCACTGCCTGCCATATCAAAAATATCGCGTTCATTTCTTTCTTTATCAATAACCGTTTTACCTAACATAAAAGCACTGATGTGCGATAAATGAGACACGTAAGCGATATGTTTATCGTGTGCTTTAGGATTCATGTAGCGAATACGCATTCCTAAATCTGAAAATAGTTTTAAAGCTTTTTCTTGAAGCTTAAATGCCGTTTCTTCAACTTCGCAAATGATATTTGTCTTGTTTTTATACAAACCATTAATTGCCGCTTTAGGACCAGAATGCTCTGTACCTGCAATAGGATGTGCAGCTAAATAATTTCGTCGTTTTGGATGATTTTTTACCGTTAAACAAATATGTTCTTTGGTAGAACCTACATCAAAAACAATAGCATTATCAGATATCTCATCTAACACTTTAGGCAAAACTTTTACCGTTGCATCTACAGGAATTGCTATAATGACCAGATCTGCTTTTTCTAAATCTTCAAAATTTGCTTTTTGATCAATAATCTTAAGATTAATAGCCTCATCTAAATGCGCTTCCCTTTTATCTATACCAAATACGTAACTTTTTGGATATAATTTTTTAATATCTAAAGCGAAACTTCCTCCAATTAATCCTACTCCTATTATAAAAATATTGTTCATATGCACTAAACTCTTGCTATTGCTTCTTTAATAATTGTGGCATCTGCACATAATGAAAAACGCACATAACCCTCTCCGTTACTTCCAAAAACGGTTCCTGGTGTTATAAAAATGGAATGTTCTTTTAAAACCATATCTGTAAATTCTTCAGATTTTATATGAGGCGGTAATTTTGCCCAAACAAATAAACCTGTAGCATCTTTATCATAAGTACAATTAAGATTATCTGCTAATTGCCATATTAAATCTCTCCGAGTTTGATACACGCTATTTAAGCTTTGAAACCACATATCTGAACATTTTAAAGCCTCTATAGCTCCTTTTTGAATGCCATAAAACATCCCAGAATCCATATTACTTTTAACACGTAACACTGCGCTTACAAAATCATAATTACCCACTAACATACCTACTCTCCAGCCTGCCATATTAAAAGTTTTACTCAATGAATTTAACTCTAAACAAACATGCTTTGCATCTTTATATCTAAAAATGCTAATTGGTTTTTCGTTAAGTATAAAACTGTAAGGATTGTCATTTACAATTAAAATATTGTGTCGTTTACCAAAAGCAATAATCTTATCATAAAACTTATTATCAGCATTCCTACCAGTTGGCATATGCGGATAATTAATCCACATAATTTTTACTCGTTTTAAATCTAAACGTTCTAAAGCCTTAAAATCTGGCTGCCAATTGTTTTTTTCCTTTAAGTCGTAATAAATAGGTTTTGCTTCCAATAATTTAGTAACAGAAGCATATGTTGGGTAACCTGGGTTTGGTATTAAAACTTTATCGCCTTTGTTTAAAAAAGCCATAGAAATATGCATAATACCTTCCTTACTTCCCATTAATGGTAAGACTTCAGTTTGAGAACTTAAGTCTACAGCATAATGTCTCTTGTAAAAATTTGCAATTTCTTCGCGTAATTCTGGCAGACCTTGGTAACTTTGATATTGGTGTGCTTTTTCATCTACTAAACTATCTTGCAGTGCCATAGAAGCCTTAAAAGGTGGCTCTAAATCTGGACTACCAATTCCTAAATTAATGATAGGCTTTCCTTGTGCTTTTAACAGCGCAACTTCCCTCAACTTTTTAGAAAAGTAGTATTCTTCAACATTTTGTAAACGTTTTGCAACTTCTATCATCGTCTTGCATTTTTATATTCGCCTAATATTTTAAAGTTTTCTGCCATTAAACTCATTATAGATTTTGCTTTTTCAAAATCTTTATAAGCATCAAAAGTGACATCCACGAAGAAAGCATACTTCCAAGGTGTTTCAATTTTTGGCAACGATTGTATTTTAGTAAGGTTTAATTTACAATCACTCAACACATTTAATACAGTTGCTAAACTGCCTCGCTTGTGATCTAATTCAAACTTTAAAGAGACTTTATTAATGGCCTCAATATTTTTTTCATCATTGTTTCGCTTTACAATTACAAAACGTGTCTCGTTATGCTTTATCGTTTGAATACTTTCTGCTAAAAGATTTAAATTATATAATTCTGACGCATTCTTACTTGCAATTGCAGCTATTCCCTTAATATTTTGCTCAGAAATCTGTTTAGCAACATCTGCAGTATCCTTTGCTTCTACTAATTTTATATGTGGATAAGCTTTAAAAAACAGCTTGCATTGTAACAATGCCATTGGGTGCGAATGCACTTCTTTAATATCTAAAATAGTTTGATTCTTTAGAGCCATTAAACAATGTTCAATTTCTAAATAATGCTCACCAACAATACTTAAATTATGACTATCAATAAGGGCATAATTAGGAATAATTGAACCTGCTATAGAATTTTCTAAAGCCATAACAACCTCATCGGTTTGCTTTTCTAATAATGAATTTACAACATCATCAAAAGACATACATTCTAATACCTCAGAATCTGTATTAAAATAATTCTGAACCACTAAATGATGAAATGATCCCTTAATTCCTTGTATGGCAATTGGCTTTTTCAATTTTTATAATCTTAATTTTTTGAACAAAAAAAAGTCTCAATTAAATTGAGACTTTATAATTTTATATTTAAATAATACATATTCAGTCTCGTTCCTTTAGCTAAAAAAGAAATAAAACCAGTTATAATATGCTTTAGATATGTTCATATTTTATTTTCCACCACTGTGAAAATCTATAATTATATCGCTAATGTAATTATTATTTTTACAAATCAAAATTGTAACCAAGCTTTTTTAAAGAATAACTGAAAGTTTTAAAGAATCGATAATAATTGCAATTCAATATTCGGAATTACCTATTTTTGATTAAAATTCTGACTTAATTTCTTTCTATATGTCTATTGAAGTTCAAAACATTACAAAACTCTACAAAAACCAAAAGGCTCTAAACGATGTTTCCTTTAAGGTAAAGGATGCTGAGATTGTTGGTTTTTTAGGTCCAAATGGTGCTGGAAAATCAACTATGATGAAAATCTTAACTACTTATATTGAAGCCTCTGAAGGATCCGCAAATGTGAATGGTTTTGATGTTACTACAGATAAAAAAAGCGTACAAAGTAGTGTTGGATACTTGCCAGAACACAATCCGCTGTATACAGATTTGTATGTAAAGGAATATTTAAATTTTAATGCCAACGTTTATAACACTCCAAAATCTAGAATTGAAGAAGTTATAGAACTAACAGGTTTAAAACCAGAAGCACATAAAAAAATAAGTCAGCTATCTAAAGGTTACAGACAACGTGTTGGTTTAGCAAATGCCTTATTACATAATCCTGAGGTATTAATTTTAGACGAACCAACAACAGGTTTAGACCCTAATCAATTAGTAGATATTAGAAATCTAATAAAAACCATTGGTAAAGAAAAAACAGTATTTCTTTCTACACATATAATGCAAGAGGTTGAAGCCATGTGTGATCGTGTCATTATAATTAATAAGGGTGAAATTGTTGCAGACAAATACTTAAAAGATTTAAGAGCTGGACAAGAACAAATTGTGATTGTAGAATTTGACTATAGAGTTGAAGATGCTTTTCTTTTAAAACTACCAAAGGTTACTACTGTTAAAAACACGCATAGTTTTGTTTATGAAATTACTTTTTCTACTAAAGAAGATATGCGTTCTCATGTTTTTGATTTTGCTCATGATAATGATTTAAAAATTCTACAATTAAATCAGAAAAACGCGAGTTTAGAGAGTTTATTTAGAGACTTAACCAGTAATTAATTATTTTTATATATCAGCTAAAATTGGTTAACCAATTTTGTTGTTTCTTTAAAAGCATGATAAATATCAGCTTTAAAAGCACTTACCCATTTTAACTTTGCGTCATAATTTTATTAACTTTAAGGACTAAAGACGCACTATTTATATATAAACAATAATGTCTCTTTTCAACATAACACATATCGAATGAGTAAAGGAATTTATGTAGCGACCATAGAACCTAACAGTGGTAAATCTGTTGTGGTTTTAGGCCTTATGCGAATGCTTTTAGGTAAAACAGCTAAAGTCGGTTACTTCAGACCTATTATAGAAAACACCAAAAATGGTGAATTAGATAACCACATTAATACGGTCTTATCACATTTTGAATTAGACATAAATTATAAAAACACCTATGCATTTACCCGAAGCGAAGTACTAGATTTATACAACAAAGGAAAATCTGGTAGTGTTATAGATCAAATTATAAAAAAATACAAATATCTAGAAGAGCGTTTTGATATTATCCTTGTGGAGGGAACAGATTTTTCTAATGAAAACACCAATTTAGATTTAGATATTAATATCCTTATTTCTAAAAACCTTGGACTTCCTGTAATTATAGTAGCCAATGGATTTAAAAAACCTATAGACCACATTATAGATAACACACAATTAGCGTACGATACATTTAAAGCAGAAGTTAAAGTACTTTCTATAATTACAAATAAAGTAAACCCATCTGATACAGACATTTTAAAACTGCGTTTAAAAGAGCGTATTAAACAAAGTACTAATGTATCTGTAATACCGGTTATAAAAAGTTTATCGTCTCCCACAATTAAGGAAATTACCAAAGCCTTAAAAGGGACAATTCTCTTTGGAGAAGACATGATTAATAATGAATCTGAAAACTTTAGTGTTGGCGCCATGCAATTGCGCAATTATTTAACACACTTAAAAGAAAACGCTTTAGTTATTACACCTGGAGATAGAGCAGACATTATATTAGGCGCATTACAAGCTAATATCTCTAAAAATTATCCAAAAATTTCTGGAATTGTACTTACAGGTGGTTTAATACCTGAGGAACCAATTTTAAAACTAATTGAAGGTTTATCAAGTATATTACCAATTATTAGTGTTGCAGAAGGAACATATACAGTAACCAATGCTATTGGCAAGATTAAATCTAAAATTTATGCCGAAAACACTGAAAAAATTGAATCCTCAATAGCTACGTTTGAAAAACATGTTGATACAGACAAACTTTCTAACGACTTAATCACTTTTAAGTCTGAAGGTTTTACACCAAGAATGTTTCAATATAATCTGTTACAACAAGCCTTAAAAAACAAAAAACATATTGTTCTACCTGAAGGTTATGACGAACGTGTTCTTAGAGCTTCGGCGAGATTAATAGATGCCCAAGTTGTAGATTTAACTCTTATTGGAGATAAAGACAAAATATTGGAGCGCATTAAAAAACTAGATATTGCTTTAGACACAGCAAAAGTAAATATTGTTTCCCCACAAGAATCAGAGCATTTTGACGATTACGTTAATACGTTCTACGAATTAAGGAAACATAAAAATGTTAACTTGGATATGGCAAAAGATACCATGTCTGATGTGTCTTATTTTGCTACAATGATGATTTATAAAGGTCATGCAGATGGTATGGTTTCTGGAGCTGTGCATACCACAGCGCATACACTCCGTCCTGCATTACAATTTATAAAAACAAAACCTGGAGTTAATATTGTATCCTCCGTATTTTTTATGTGTTTGGAAGACCGAATATCCATATTTGGAGATTGTGCAATAAACCCTAATCCTAATGCCGAAGAGCTTGCAGAAATCGCCATTTCATCTGCTAAAACAGCTCAAGATTTTGGTATTGAACCTAAAGTTGCGATGTTATCTTATTCTTCTGGAGCATCCGGAAAAGGTGAAGAAGTAGACAAAGTGAGAAAAGCAACAGAAATCGCAAAACATAAAGCTCCTCATTTAAAAATTGAAGGTCCAATACAATACGATGCGGCTGTAGATATGCGTATCGGAAAAAGTAAATTACCAGATTCTGAAGTGGCTGGTCAAGCGAGTGTATTAATTTTCCCAGATTTAAATACCGGAAATAACACGTATAAAGCGGTACAAAGAGAAACAGGTGCTTTAGCTATTGGCCCAATGTTACAAGGATTAAATAAACCAGTTAATGACTTAAGTAGAGGTTGTACCACAGACGATATTTATAGTACCGTAATTATAACTGCCATCCAAGCCCAAGAATTTTAAGCCCATGCAACAAATATTAGTATTAAACTCAGGAAGTTCTTCGTTAAAATTTCAATTATTCTTAATGCCTAATGAAACCGTTTTATGTTCTGGCTTAATTGAACGTATTGGTTTAGAAGACGCTAAATTTAAATATGAAACAAAAACGGGTTCTATTGAAGTTGTCACTCCTATTCTTAATCATAATGCAGCATTAGAACTATTATCAAAACAATTACTAGATAAGGAAACAGGAATTATAAAATCTGCTGAGGATATAGATATCGTTGCACATAGAGTTGTACATGGCGGAAAACACTTTAGTAAAACTGCTGAAATAACAAAAGAAGTAAAAGATAAAATAGAAGCCTTATCTTCATTGGCTCCATTGCACAATCCGGCTAATTTAGAAGGAATTAAAGTTGCTGAGTCTATTTTTAAAAACGCAAAACAAGTAGCAGTTTTTGATACCGCTTTTCATCAAACAATACCAGAACATGCCTATAAATATGCAATACCCAACGAATTTTCGGACAAACATAATATAAGATTATATGGATTCCATGGCACTAGTCACAAATACGTTAGTGAAAAGGCTATTGAATTTATAGGTAAAAAAGAATCTAATATTATTACCATTCATTTAGGGAATGGCTGTAGTATGTCTGCAGTAAAAAATGGAAAAAGCATTGACCATTCTTTAGGATTCTCACCTATTAATGGATTAATAATGGGAACCCGATCTGGTGATATAGACCAATCCATAATTTTTTACTTAGCAGAAAAATTAAAAATGAGTTTAGATGAGATAAACACACTACTTCTAAAAAAGAGCGGTATGTTAGGACTCACAGGCTATAGTGACTTAAGAGATATTGAAGAGAAAGCTCTAGAAGGTGATAAAGCATGTGAACTTGCACTTAAAATGAATACCTATCGTATTAAAAAATACATTGGTAGTTATGCAGCTATTCTAAATGGTTTAGACGCTATTGTTTTCACTGCTGGTATCGGTGAAAACTCTAACTATATGAGAGAATTAATTTGTAATGACTTAGACTTTTTAGGCATTAAATTAGACTTAGACAAAAATAATGAGCGTCTAAAAACAATTAGATCTATTAACTCTAAGGATTCTAAAGTTAAAATTCTAGTGATACCAACTAATGAAGAATTAGAGATTGCAAAACAATCGTTTAATTTACTCAAAAAGTAATTGACCGTCGTAAAATCGCTCCACCTCTACAATTGCTGGTTGGTTAACTGAAATTAAATCACCTGTTCCTCGCAGTTCTCCCGTGAGAGATTGTTGTGGATTTACAATCATATCGTTACTACTACGCTGAAAAACTGTAACATTTTGAGCGATTAGATTTTCTCCTTCAAAGCGTCCTGCACCAGAGTAAAAACCAACAAATAAAGTTTCTACAACTCCATCTATGTAGTAAAATGAAAGATTATTAGAGACTACTTTAAAATTTTCAGAATTTAAAGTCAGTCTAAAATCTCCAATTGTATAATCATTATTCTCATTAAAATCTTCAGAATATAGTGTAAGTGTTTCGTAATTTAAAATTCCGTCTGATGCAATTTCAAATTGAGTTGAAGTTCTTATTTCTGTAAGATTTGGTGCTTCTACATATACCTTTGTTATGCCATAATCTCTCACATAATTACAAGAATTATTATCGGTTAACACTAACTGATCTCCAATTACTTCTGCCTTAACATCGTTTATTAAATTTTCACCTGTTTCAATAGTTACTTTATAAATTGGTGCTTCTTTAATAATTAACTCTATATCTCTATTTACTAAAATACTTTCAAAATCTGAAACTGAAATTTCTTGTTGCACTAGACTTCCCGAAGCCTGAAAACAATCATAAGCATCTTCACTATTGCAAGCAAAGAAAGAAAGTGCTAATAAATATATTATTTTTCTCATTTTATGATTTCAGATTAATGTTTCCTCTTATGTCTTAGGTATTTTAATACAATATCATTTCAGTAATATTGAGCATAACCATTTAAAGTCTAACTCCTACTCCAAACTCAACAGCCTCTGCTTTGGCTGCATGAGATTTTAGTGTTACTGCACCAAATATTTTTTTTCCAAAATAACGTTTTAAACCTATTCTTAAATAGGTTTGTCCTTCAAAATCGTAAGGATAATACACATAATAACCAAATTGGGTTTCAACAGATAATTTATTTACAAACAATTCATGCCCAACAAATAACCCAACACGTCTGTAATCTTCATCTCCACTGACCTCTAATTCTGGGTAAGACACTGATTGATAATATATCAGTTCTTTCAAAAATTTTGAGAAAAATACATCTGCACCAAACTGAATGGCACTAAAATGACTTAAACGCTTATCTGCATAACCAGAGAAAACATAAAATGGAAATTGTTTACTTCCAATGACGTCACTTTGATTAATACCAGATCTAAAGGCAAAATTAAATTTTATGTTTTCTGTGAATTTTTCATCATTAAGATTATCAATAAATTCACGATTTTCCTCGTCTAGATTGTAAATGACACCAACATTAAAAGCAATTGTATTTACACTTGTATTTGGAGCTTTTACATTTGCGTTAGAATAATGAATTAATGAAAAGCCTGTTTGCAAACCAAAACGATTAAACATGTGCTCTTTTTTGTAATTAATCATTAAATAGGTAGAACTTAAAATATCTGATCCAAATGCTACATTCTTCGGATTTTCAATTTTATCATAAGGATTAGTATTATACACTAAACCTTGGCCAATACGCAACATTAAATTCCGCTTGAGAAAATAAAAATTATAATGGGCATACAACCCATAAGCATCACCTAGCTTGTCATTTTTAAAATCTTGATAAATAAAGGATGTACCGTAATCTGGATAATTAAAACGTTGCTCCCAAGCTTTATTCCCATAAGTTTTCTTATTTATACTAAAAATAAAACCTTCTGGATGTCCTGTAATTAAATGAAGAATATCATTATTATGAACAGCTATATTTCCTCCAAAATAATTGAGATCAAAATACGTGCTATGCTTTTCATCTTGTCCGTAGAGAGCAACAGACATTATTATTAAAACGGAGCATAAACGATTTCGCATTGATAATTATTGAGGCACAAAAATAATCAATAATTACAATTAGCAGCTTAAGTAGGCTACAAGACTTTTATACAAAAATAGCAGCAATTAAAGATACAACCGTCAGCGCTAAAAGCTGTAAAGCAAATCTAAAATCTGATTTATACTTATTTATTAATTTCATGATTAAGGGCTTAATTAATATGTGCAAATATCTAATTAAAAGAAGGTACTATTGTTAATTAAACCCTAACAAACAGTTACCATTATGTATAAATCATATCACGGTATCTAAATCACAGTAGATATTACACAATGGCTTTTACTACAGCTTTAGGTGATTCTTTTCTTGTACCATCAAAACCATCTATTCCACTTACAGTAGTGTATTTTAGAACAAATTTCTTTCCTGGGTTTAATCTTTTATAAGCTGATTGACACATTAATGTTGCTTCATGAAAACCACAAAGAATCAATTTAAGTTTTCCTTCGTAAGCATTAACATCTCCAATGGCGTAAATTCCAGGAATGTTAGTTTGATAATCTAATGTATCTACTTTTATCGCATTCTTTTCTATCTCAAGTCCCCAATTTCCTATTGGACCTAATTTTGGAGATAATCCAAAAAGCGGAATAAAAGCATCCGCTTCTATTATTTGGGTTTCACCATCTTTAGTAACGGCAACTCCTTCTATATGATCTTTACCATGCAAGGCTGAAATTTCTGCTGGTGTTATAATATTTATTTTGCCAATTAACTTTAACTCTTGTGCTCGCTCTACAGAATCTAACGCTCCTCTAAACTCGTTTCTTCTATGTACTAAAGTTACTTCTGAAGCGACATCTGCTAGGAAAATACTCCAATCTAAAGCAGAATCTCCACCTCCTGCAATTACCACTTTTTTATCGCGATACACTTCTGGATCTTTTATAAAGTAGGCTAACCCATTATCTTCATATTTATCAATATGCTCTAATTGAGGTTTTCTAGGCTCAAAACTACCTAAACCACCAGCAATAGCAATAATTGGAGCATGGTGTTTTGTACCCTTATTGGTTGTAACAATAAAACTATCATCTTCTAACTTCTCTATTGTTTCTGCTCGCTCACCTAAAGTAAAACCAGGCTCAAATTGTTTCCCTTGTTCTAATAAATTAGAGGTTAAATCTCCTGCTAATATTTCTGGAAATCCTGGAATATCATAAATTGGTTTTTTAGGATATAATTCGGAACATTGACCTCCAGGTTGAGGCAAAGCATCAATTAAATGGCACTTTAATTTTAGCAATCCAGCTTCAAATACTGTAAATAAACCTGTTGGTCCTGCTCCTATAATTAGTATATCTGTTTTAATCATAATCTATATTTTTTCGACTAAACCTTTAGTGAATTCGTTTAATTTTTCGACTTTCTGTTCAAAATCTCCCATTATTGTTTTTCTGTATATATTGAGGTTTTTTACTAAATCATCAATATTTTCTGGTATGACATCTTCAAAAAATTGACGTAAACGTTTAGCTGTAGTTGGTGATTTTCCGTTAGTAGAAATAGCCACTTTTACATTACCCTTAGTTACAATACCTCCCATATAAAAATCACAATAAGGTGGATTATCTGCTACATTAACTAATTTGCTTTGTAAACGACAATCCTCATATATTTTGATATTTACTTCAGGTATATCTGTTGTGGCAATAACCACATGATGATCTTTTAAATAAGAATTTTTATAACTATCCTCAATACGTTTTACGTTTCCTGTGTTCGCTATATTTATTGTTCCTGATCGATACATTGGCGAAACCATAGTTACATTTGCGTCTGGACTAGACTTTAAAAGAAAGGTTAACTTTTCTTCTGCAACATAACCGCCTCCAACAATTAAAATATTGAGATTTTTAGCTTTTAGAAAAATGGGATACAAATTATTCCTTTCCATGGTTAAGCAATTAATTTTTGATTATTATACTGCGCTAAATCTGCTCTAGAATAAATATTACTTAGATCTACACGCTGATTAACCACTTCGCCTATAATGATTATGGCAGGATTAGAGAGTTGTTTTTCTTCTACAATAGATTCAATATTAGACATTTTACCTATACCAACTTTCTCGTTTGGTCTAGTACCATTTTGAATAATTGCAATTGCTGTTTCGCCTTTGCCTTCATTAGAAAAAATTTGAACAATTTCTGAAAGCTTACTCATTCCCATTAAAATAACGACAGTTGCAGTAGATTTAGCTGCAAGTGCAATATCACCAGAAATTTTATGTGATTTAGTGGTGCCTGTAATTACCCAAAAACTTTCTGAAGCATTACGTTTGGTTAATGGAATGCCTTGATATGCTGGTACTGCTGCAGAAGAAGAAATACCAGGAACTACTGCTACTTCAATAGCATATTCTTTAGCGTATTCTAATTCTTCTGCACCACGACCAAATATAAATGGATCACCACCTTTTAGTCTCACTACATGACCACATCGAAGCGCTCTCTCAACAATTAAATCGTTAATTTGATTTTGCTGATAAGCATAACATCCTTTTCGTTTTCCTACAAAAATCAATTCTGTTTTAGGCGACGCATATTCTAATAAATCTTTATTTACAAGAGCATCATATAAAATAACATCTGCCGATGCTAATGCTTTAATTGCCTTCACAGTAATTAAATCTACATCTCCAGGACCTGCTCCTACAATCGTTAATTTTGGTGTCATAACTTTAGATTTTTACTTCAACTTGTTTCTCTCTAAAAGCTCTAACGCTTTTTAAAAATTGTTCTGCAGCATTTATATAATTCCTAGCAAATTGTTCTGTAGGTGGAAACACTTTTATTTGATAAATAATTTCTGAAAAAGTAGCACTTAAGTCTACTTTTTTTGTTGCAACAAACAACTCATCAAACTGACTTATAATGCCGGCTTGTGTATTTGTATTTATGTTTTCTGAAAGTAAAATTGCTTTAGCCGAGTTTACCATTGAACGGTAGGCTTCGTAAATAGCACTAGAGTATACTTTATTATCAAAAGCTTCTTTTGCCTCTGCAATTTTCTCATCACTTTCTAAGAAAAGCGTTGCAATTAAATCAATAACAACACCTGCACATTCACCAATTCCAATTGCTTTTACATACTGTTTCTCTGTTCCCCAATCTATAAAATCTTCTTGCGTAAGATTTTCAATATTTGATAAATCGGTGAGTAATTGGTAAAAATACTTTTCCCCTTTTTCTTTATAATAATCCACAAAGACTTTTCCATTTGCATGCTCTTCAAAATCATTTAAGATTCTTCGTAATGCTTCTGGTCCTCTTCTACTCGGAACTTTTACAACTTTATCTGCAAAATAGGCATTTCCATTACCTAAATTTCCACCACCTAAAAGCACTTGCAATGCAGGCGCCACTAATTTATCTTTAGTTCTAATGGACATACCTTGAAAACCAATATTTGCCATATTATGTTGTCCACAAGCATTCATACAACCACTTATCTTAATGACTAAATCTGTATTTTCTAAATATTGAGGATACTCAGCTTTAATAACGCGTTCTAATTCTTCTGCAATACCTGTACTACTAGAAATACCCAAATTACAAGTGTCAGTTCCTGGACATGCTGTAATATCTACAGCTTTATTATAACCAGCTTCTACAAAACCTAATTTTGCTAATTCAGTATAGAAAAAAGGAAGTAAATCTTCTTTTACAAAAGGAATTAATATATTTTGTCTTAAACTCAATCTAATTTCTCCAGCTGCATATTGCTCAACCAAATCTGCTAATAAACGTGCTTTATCCGTATAAAAATCTCCTAATAAAACTTTAATACCAATAGCAACATACCCTTCTTGTTTTTGAGGAACGATATTGGTAGATTTCCATAAATTATATGCCTCAATATCTTTAACTTCTACTTCTGGTGCTGTTACATTAACTGGTGTTGATGCTGTATAACTACTATCGTCAATTGTAACCGTTTTAAATTCTATAGCATTTTGCTCTTCTTCAACCAATTGCTTAAAAGCATCAAGTCCTATATCTTTTAATAAGAATTTAAGTCGTGCTTTGGCTCTACTTTTTCGTTCACCATAACGATCAAAAACTCTTAAAACCCCTTCCATTAATGGGATAATTTTATCTGATGGTAAAAACTCATAAAACAAATCTGCATGTCTTGGTTGAGAACCTAATCCACCAGCTAACATCACTTTAAAACCTTTAACTCCATTTTCAATTTTAGCAATAAAACCGAGATCGTGCATGTAGGACAAACCAGTGTCTTTATCTGAAGCAGAAAATGAGACCTTAAACTTTCTACCCATTTCTTGACAAACAGAATTCCTCAAAAAGAACTTAAAAATAGCATCGGCATAAGGAGACACATCAAATGGCTCGTCAATATCAATACCAGCAGTTTCACTAGCTGTAACATTCCTTACTGTGTTTCCGCATGCTTCTCTAATAGTAACATCATCACGCTCTAATTCTGCCCAAAGCTCTGGAGTTCTATTAATATCTACATAATGAATTTGAATGTCTTGACGCGTTGTAATGTGTAATCGACTTCTAGAATATTTGTCTGACACTTCAGAAATTCGACGCAATTGATGACTCAAAACCTTACCGTAAGGCAGTTTTATTCTAATCATTTGCACACCTTCTTGGCGTTGACCATAAATACCTCTTGCTAAACGTAAACTTCTAAATTTTTCTTCATCAATTTTTCCATTTTTAAAAAGTTCAATTTTATTCGCTAACTCAATAATATCCTTTTGTACTATAGGGTTCTCTAATTCTGTTCTGAAACTTTGCATCTGTTCTATTTATTGAAAATGTATACCACATTCTCTATTGAGAAGTGCCTTTATAGGATCGAAATAATAGCTGTTTTTTGCTAATTGATTGTCTTCTATATATTGATCTAAATCAGTATCGCTCCAATAGTAAAACGGACTCACTTTAAGAATTCCATCTTTACTATAACTTAAAATATCTTTCTTATTTCTATATTCTGTTTGTCTTACTCTAATATTAGTAAACCATATATCTGGATTTTGCTCTTTTAAGGCGCGCCTAAAAGGCTCAAGTTTAACAGCTTCTGAAAAAACTGCATGATTATCATCTTCTAAACTTGGTACTCCAATAGTAGAATCTATCTCCTCTTTAGTATATAAACTTTGATACTTTATAATATTAAGATTATACTTCTCTATTAAATTAGAAGCATGCTCGTAAGTGCTTGGCTGATTATATAATGTATCACACCAAACCACTCTTATATCCTTATCGAGTTGCGACATTGTACTTAATAAAACTGAAGAATATACTCCAAAGCTCGTAGTCACAATTCTATTATCTGATAACTGTAACGCCCATTCTGCAATTTCATTAGGGGTTTTATTCCTTAATTTTTTATTCCAAATATCTATATCTATGTTAATCATTTTCCCCATTTTATATTATTCCAAGCGCGTTCATGAAAGAAATAAAGCACCATTTTAGAGATTAATTCTATTCCACCAATTGAAAAAGCTAAAGCTAAAGTCCCTGTAATTAGGTAAGAAATAATGACCGTTGCTAAAGTTCCAACAACTCTCCAACTAATAGTTTTAATTAGACTTCTTTTAATATTTTCTTGTGGTTCTACAGAAACTTGTGTTTCCTTTTCAATGCTTAATTCTGCTTGTACTACGCTTCTCATATTATGCTATTAATTCAATAATCCTTTTACCCTATCGATTTAATAGAGTAATGCAAACATATAAATTAATTCTAGTTTAGAACGTATTTATTTAAAAAAAATAAGAATAAAAAAATGAGAATCTGCTAATTAGATAAATCAGCCAAGCTTGTATTACGGAATATTTGCAAAGTATTATCTCTAACTTTTAGCATTAATTTATTAACGGCACATGCGTTTTCGTCTGGACAATCTTCGCATTTTTCATAGAAATTTAAACTTACGCAAGGCACCATTGCAATTGGCCCTTCTAATAATCTCATAACAGTAGTCATGGAAATATCTTTTGGCTCCTTTAGTAAATAGTAACCTCCACCTTTACCTTTTTTAGAACCCAAAACACCATTCTTTTTTAAGGTCAATAAAATGCTTTCTAAAAATTTTTGAGATATATTTTCAGATTTAGAAATAACGGAAATTTGCACAGGTACACGTTGGTCTTGCTTGGCTAAAAATACTAAAGCCTTTATTCCGTATTTTGTCTTATTTGAAAGCATAATGTAAATCTAGGTATTTTTTTCAAAAGTATACATTAAACTCACCTTAAGTAATATTGCTACATTGTTTTGTCGATATTCGTAAATAGCAGTAATACATTGAAAGTGAATAAAATCATAAAAAAAATGAAATGAACATTCTTTCCATTTAATTTTTCTACTTTTGTAACTTCAAAATTGAGAGGAAAAATTTGATCTGATTGCAACCTCTGAAGCTAAATTTATTTTAGCCGAAACAAAAAATGCTAAAGCAGTAAGTTTTGTACTTCTCTAGCGACCAAGCAATCTGAATTTTTCCGTATAATAACGATAACCTAAAATAAGGATTTATGCCATATTTATTTACTTCAGAGAGCGTTTCTGAAGGCCATCCAGACAAAGTTGCAGATCAAATTAGTGATGCATTAATTGATAATTTTTTAGCTTTTGATCCAGAATCTAAAGTGGCTTGCGAAACTTTAGTTACCACGGGACAGGTTGTTCTAGCTGGTGAAGTAAAATCGAACACCTATTTAGATGTACAGAAAATTGCAAGAGATACCATAAACAAAATAGGCTATACTAAAAGTGCTTATATGTTTGACGGTAATTCTTGTGGTGTATTTTCTGCCATTCACGAACAATCGGAAGACATTAACAGAGGTGTAGACAGAGCAACTAAAGAAGAACAAGGTGCTGGTGACCAAGGTATGATGTTTGGTTATGCCACTAATGAAACCGATAACTATATGCCTTTGGCTTTAGATTTATCGCACAGAATATTAAAAGAATTAGCAGAATTACGTCGCGAAAATAAAGACATTACCTATTTAAGACCAGATTCTAAAAGTCAGGTTACTATTGAATATAGTGATGATAACACACCTCAGCGTATTGAAGCCATTGTAGTATCTACGCAGCATGATGATTTTGATGCTGAAGAAAAGATGTTAGCTAAAATTAGAAAAGATATCGTTGAAATCTTAATTCCTAGAGTTATTGCTAAATTGCCAGAACATATTCAATTGCTATTTAATAACGATATAAAATATCACATCAACCCAACTGGGAAATTTGTAATAGGTGGACCTCATGGAGATACAGGTTTAACAGGTCGTAAGATTATTGTTGACACGTATGGTGGAAAAGGAGCACATGGTGGTGGAGCATTTTCTGGAAAAGACCCAAGTAAAGTAGATAGAAGTGCAGCATATGCAACAAGACATATTGCAAAAAACTTAGTTGCTGCTGGTTTGTGTGATGAAGTATTAGTGCAAGTTTCTTACGCTATTGGAGTTGTAGAACCAATGGCTATTTTTATTGACACTTACGGTACTTGTCCTTTTAATTTAACTGATGGTGAAATTGCAAAAACAGTTGAAAAACTATTTGATATGCGACCTGCAGCCATTGAAGCCCGCTTAAAATTACGTCAGCCAATGTATAGCGAAACTGCAGCTTATGGTCATATGGGAAGAAAACATGAGGTAGTGTCAAAAACATTTGAGCAGCCTAATGGAGAACCTATTACTTTAAATGTAGAGTTATTTACTTGGGAAAAATTAGATTATATAGATAAAGTGAAAGCTGCCTTTAATATTTAGTACAAATTATACTCAAAACAGTATATAAAAAACACCCTAACTATATTTTAGTTAGGGTGTTTTTATTTTGATTGTAATAATGATGATTTATCTCTTTACATAAGTAACAAAGGAGAATGCATATGCGTGTTTCTCATCAGCATCATGAGTAGTTCTACTCACTTCTTTCCACCTTGTCTCATCAATAACAGGAAAAAATGTATCCGCATTTTCAAAACTAGCATGAACTCTAGTTATTTCTAGTTTATCCACTAAAGGCATAGCCTGTTTATAAATTTCACCTCCTCCTATAATAAAAGGTTGTTTATCTTTTCTGGCTGCGTCTATAGCATCATCCAAAGAATTAACGACAATAACTCCACTCGGAGCGCTGTAATCTTTTTGTCTTGTAATAACTATATGAGTTCTATTAGGCAAAGGTTTCGGAAAACTTTCAAATGTTTTTCGTCCCATAATAATATGGTGACCATTGGTTAAAGACTTAAATCGTTTAAGGTCGTCACTTAAATGCCATATTAAGTCATTATCCTTACCTATAGCATTATTTTCACCCTCTGCTACAATGATAGTTAACTCAGAAGATTTTTTTTTTTCAGAAGTCACCGTATTTTCTTTTACTTCGGTGTAGGCTTGAGTCTGTGCTATTTTAGATTCTTCTTTAAGAAAGTTCTGCTTTAATTTTGCTATTCGTTCTTGTTGTAAGTTTACCAATTTATCTAACTGCTGTTTTTCCCAATCCTTACCCATAAATTTATTGGTAATAAAAACATTAACAAAATGATAGATAAATAACAATAACCAAGCTAATATGGCATATACAAACCAATTAACGCCTGCAATCGTAAAATTTTTACCAATACCTAAAACGGTGTTAGCTAAAATTAAAAATACAGCACCAATTAAAAATATCACAAAATGTATATACAAACGCTTCTTTTGTCTTATGCGTTTTTGAGCATTTTCTATGAGCTCTAATTGATCCTTATCTATAGTCGAAACTTGTTTTTTCTTACCAAACATAATCGTAATTTAATAAGATAAAGATACTTGTTTTTTCACTAAATTGTTAATGCGATTTAAAGAGTTTAACAGATAGCTACTATCGAAAACGATTTAGCTGATAATCAGCATTCAAGCATTTTATTATAGCGTTATCAATCCACTAAAATAAGCGTTTATATATTACATTCTCAAGTAAAAAATAATTGCAATATTAAGAAAATGATAATTCTTTAGTGTTTAGGCCTTTAATAGATATTAATTGCATTTTTCTTTTATACTTTTGTAATCATAATTAATTAATTATAGTATTATGGCAATTAAAAAGCAGTATTTAAAAAGTAAGCCAGTATGTAAGGTAACATTTTCTGTACCTGCAAAAGAGGCAAAAAGTGTAGCAGTAGTTGGAAGCTTTAACGAGTGGAATACGAAAGCAACGGAATTGAAAAAACAGAAAAATGGTACTTTTAAAGGTACATTAGATTTAGCAAAAGATACATCTTACGAGTTTAGATATGTTGTAGATGGTACTTACGTTAATGATGAACAAGCAGATGCTTTTGCTTATAGCGAATTTGCTTCAGCAGAAAACTGTGTGATTAATTTATAATTCACATCATATATTTATACTAAAAGTGTTTTCAGAAATGAAAGCACTTTTTTGTTTTAATTTAGTAGACGTACTGTGATTAAAGCATTAAAATAAGTAGCAACAGGTTTTCCATTCATGGTTCCAGCTGCTTTAAATTTTGGCATCCGTTTTATCAGCTGAATCACATCAACAGCAATAGCTTTATGATGTGCCTTTACATTAATTTGCTCTGTTTTTCCTTTTTTATTAATAGTGAACTCTACATGAAACTTAGTGGTTAGATCCGTAGGAAAGACTTTATCTGCTAATTCATAATTAAAACTCACTTTGATATAATCCATAATTTTATCTGAAGTGCATTTCTTTGTTTCTTCATAGCTTAGCTCTTGTTTACAACCTCTGTACACAGGATAAGTTGCATCTTGATTTTCTTGCGCACCTAAAACTAAGCTACAAAAAAAGACCATGATAAAGACAAGCATTTTCATAAGGTAAATTTAAACGGCTACTTTACCCTTAATATGTGGATGTGGATTATAATCAACTAAAGTAAAATCTTCAAATTTAAAATCGAAAATATCTTTTACCTCCGGATTAAGAATCATCTTTGGTAATGGTCTAATCTCTCTAGATAATTGAAGTTCTAATTGCTCCTTATGATTATTATAAATATGCGCATCTCCGAAAGTGTGAATAAAATCACCTGCTTCATAGCCACAAACTTGAGCCATCATCATTGTAAATAAAGCATAAGATCCAATGTTAAATGGCACACCTAAAAAGATATCTGCACTGCGTTGATAGAGTTGACAAGATAATTTGCCGTCAGCAACATAGAACTGAAAGAAGGCATGGCACGGA
>TARA_R110002111_G_scaffold262866_1_pt1 | contig 19906 bp, 14 predicted proteins | sample TARA_R110002111 | Tara Oceans TARA_R110002111 (sample SAMEA4397363) | marine metagenome | biome: Polar Biome; feature: [ZZZ] marine water layer (ENVO:01000295); material: water (ENVO:00002006), including particulate matter (ENVO:01000060) such as... | depth 199 m | reverse complement strand
CTGGCAAAAAATCAGAAAATAAACACGTGACTACGTCACGCTGGAAGCGTTGCGCAGACACAAATCAAAAAAACTACGGCAGTGCCATTCGGGTCAGGACTCTATATTTAAAAGTCCTGCCCCCTTTTACGTTTCCAATCACAAATCAAAACATCAGCGGCAGTGCCATTCGTCGCTGCCCCTTTTAGCTTCCTATCCAGTGATGCCAATCTCACATCCCCATTGTTTAAATGCTTTGTTATTAGAAAGTTCTGGAAAGATCTCAATGGCAACATTCATAAAATCTTGCGCAATTCCCTGTAACATTAACTCAAAATCTGTAAATTCTATCTCATAGCCTTTACGTTCTATACCATCACAGTGACTTGTATCAAATGACACACTATATATTCCATCATTTTTTTGGATCAACACAGAAAAATTGAAACCTTGTTCAAAAAAACGTATTATAAAGCTATGGACATTTTCATTTTTTGAAGCATTCATTACATCTGGTAATTGTTCTAGAAAAATTGAGAATTCGCAATCAATGGGAAGCTCTATTTCATCTCCATCTCCAAAGCAGAGTTTAAATGTAAAGGCCTTGCATTCATACAATTTTGAACAAACTGCAGAAATCACAGCAGGAGTATAATTCTCTGAATCATATAGCTCCAATTTCAATACATTTTTCAATGACTTATATGAATCTGAATCAATTGAAAATGTAAACATAATTTTTGTATTCCTAAAAAATAATGTGCTTAATTTTTTACTTCAAAAAAAGGATATGCTGTTTTTATTGTTCCATCACGTCTCACTTCAATGAATATTCCTGTTGGTTCATGAGATTTCTGATCAGGAGTGATTACGTCCGCAAAATTTCTTAGCTCATCTGGAAATGGATATTCATGATGACCAATTAATATTTGATCTGAATTTTCTAACCATTCAGCAAATTTTTCATGATCTATCCAGCGGCCATTCTGTTTTGGTCTAATTGCTTCATTGGATCTCGAAGGTCTATTCCTTGCTCTATCTGCGTGTGAGGCTATGCTACGTTGATTTCCATGTTCGACAAAAGTATGTCCCCAGTCTGGGTCAACTTGTTTTGCTCTATTTTTTACAGGTGTTTTTTTGAGCTTTACTCCAGGACGTAATGGACCAGCCATTGCTCCAACAGACTTTGCTGGTTTCACAGGATTATCTGACAACTCATCCAAGACTTCACTTAATTTTGAATCTGCAACAAGATTCTTTCGCCATTTTGCAAACTTTTCCGATTTCGCCAAATTTGAGAGGAGTTGTCCCAGTTTTGCTGCTTTAGTAGCCTTAGCTCCCCCTTTTACAGCGGCCGACCCAGGAATCAGTGCTGTTCCCACTTCATAAAAGACTCGACCAAGTAAACGTGCCTTTTCTTCTGGACTTAGTTCAAGATTCGAAATTGCCTCAGTAGCGATTTTTAAAAACTCGACTAATGCGTCATATTCACTTTCAATAATATCGTAATCTTCCAGAAACAATTTAAGGTGTCAGGTCCATTAAATTTATGGACCTGGCATCTTTATTCTTTCCTGCGATAACACTTTAAACTAGGGGCTAAGCCCTGCGGCTAATGGCGAAGGCTCTCTGGTTTCTGATTTCATGATCTGAGAAACTTTCGTTGACCAGACATAATAAAGTTGTCAGGCTCCTTTTATTCACTTTGATTGAACTTGAATGAGAAGAGATCGGCGTCTTCCATTGCAAAGTGGATTCGAACTGGTTTCTCCTGCAGGCTGCTGACATCGGAGCCGTTGTTCCACTTCACGATTCTTGAGATATGATCGCCAAAAATGGGCTCGTGCTCTTCGAGAGTAAAACCCGGGATCGGCTTGCCATTGGCATCCTGTAGTTCGACGCGTATTTGGCCGGCGGCACTGGTGGAATAATTGATCTCAAGTTCGTTCCCTGTAAATTTCAACGGCTTCGTGATCAGCGATCCCCCTTCAAGTAACGCATTCACAGAGGCAATTCCATCCAGGCGTATCGCATATCTGCGGCCGCCGGTCAGGAAAAAGGACATCTCAGCAGGTCCCGTCTGGTGGATGCCGATGGCTGCGTAGTTGGCACGGTTTGCCCAGCCACTTTGCCCGATTCCAGGTCTGATAAAAGACTGCGTGAATTCACGGTCAAATGGGGCATCGCCGCGGGCGCTCATAAACAGAATATCGGTGGCGGCACCCCGTTTGGCCATGAAGCGGGTGGGCGTTGCAAAATAGAGATGCGGTGCGCGGAAGTAAGGTTGAGTACAAGGGGTATAAAGATGCTCGTTTGGTAAATTGGCTTTCATTTCGACGAATGGCGTCCAGTTGATAAAATCTTGGGAAGTGGTGCGTGCGATGCCACGATAGCCTTTGATGAATCGACGAAAGTAACAGACATAAGCCTGCTCGCTTTCAGACCAGAACGCATAATTCTGTGAATCAAAGTACTTCCCCCATTCTTCAGGTATCACAGGTTCGTCCTGGAGTTTCTTCCAATGCATCCCGTCGGGCGAGACAAATGCTTTGAGGCCGCCGGGACCGCGTCTTTTTTTGACTTCCAGATGTTGATTGGGCTGGTACGCCAGACCTCCTAACGCTTTATATTTTTCGGCCGCCGGTACGCCTGGCTTTGTGTCAATAAAGGGAGTGAAGTTATGCGTGACCAGAAATTCGTTCATGAGGACCACATTCCCTGCGGGGAAAGTGGGATGATCGGGATAAATTCCCAGCTTTGGCAGTGTCCAGTGGATGGCGTCTGGGCTTTCGGCGTAGAGGGTGACTTCGCCATCATGGTACTGTTCCCACCCTTTTTTCCAGTGATTTCCCGGTTTCGTATCACCACGATAGTAGAATTGAAACTTGTCACCAGCGTGAAGGACGGTTGCATAATGGCCGTGTGGACGCGCTGGCGAGACGGGCGGCATGAGTTGGGGAGTGTGAAGCTTCAGCGCCACGTCTTTCAATTCACCGACTAGATGTCGGTCGACGAACAATTCTCGCCTCGAACCGATGTCGACGACCTCTGGCTGATCCTCTGCTTCTGAATGACGGACGGAGACAAGCAGACTCATCAACGCCAGATTGAAAACGCACAGGAATTTTAACGTGCGATCAAATTTCAAAACGGTTTCATGGGGCATGGTTTACCTCATTCAATGATCATTTGCGACAGGTACAAGGCTCGGGGTTATTAAATATTAAGTCACTGCCCCCTTGTTGTCACCTGGCTGTTTTAGTTTCCCACATAAACGGCGAAAACTTTTGGTTCGCCCTGGTCGGGATAATTGACTCGGACTGCGAGTTTTCGCTGGTCAGGCAGTAAACCGTTTTTCTGTGCCGGCCAGATGACCGGGCTTCGAGTGTCGGGTTTGGAGATGTGTGCTGCGTTGTCGCCTGAAAATTCGGGGAGCGGTTTGTCGTTTTCGTCGAGTAATTCGATGGTGAGTGGCGCAGCGGCGGTGACACCTTCCACGTTCACGAACAGTTTCAGCGCACCCTGTGTTTCAAACGGTGCGGTCACGAAATGCGCGGCGGAATCGGGTACTTTGCGCGAGAGAAATCCGAAGCCGTCCCGCCGCATGGTCGCGAGACCAATCTCCATGTCCTTCAGTTTTCCGCCGGTATCCCAGTGTGAATACCACATCAGCGTCTGATCGCCCACATTGGCAAAGGCGTGTCCCTGCAGTAATGCGATGTTGTCCCATTCGCCTTTTGTGCCTCGCGGGATCACTTTGTGGTCGGGGACCGGCTCACGAAAATGAATTCCGTCGTTACTGACAATTAAGCCCAGATCAATCGAGACCCCTTCGTTCCAGTATTTTCCGTCGGCGGGTTTTTTCTCTGCATCCTGCCACATGCCGTAAAGTCCCACCAGTACGTTGCCGCGATTCCAGAATCCCGCCCCCATGTGTGTCTGCTGACCGGGAACGGGCGTGGCCGTCAACTGGCCGGGACGCGCAAATGAAAGTGCTTTTGCACGCGACCAGTGATCAAAGTCGGAGGAACGATAAGAGAGCATCACGCGACCGATGTCGGTGCCGTCCATGCGCCAGGTCCAGGGAGAAATTAATTGGCCGTTCGCGTAGTAAAAATTTCCGAAGCGATACAAGCCTGAGACTTCGAAACGTTCGCCGCCAGCATTCATCGGGCGGTCGCCGACCACATTCCAGGTCAGACCATCGGCGCTGGTGGCACTGATAAATGCACCCCATCTGCGTTCGTTCGGTCCAATTTTACTGCGTCCGCCGCGTACATCATCAAACGGAGGGTGCGCGATATACACGCATTTATAACGGCGTTGGGGGTCGGGATCACTGGGTTCGTAGAGGACCGTCAGAAAATCATTCACTTTCGCCAGCGCAGGAACTTCGGATTTGATCAGGCAGATGTTGTTCTTTGTATTGCCATTAAATTCAACGAGATTCAGCTCTGGTTTCGTCCAATGAATGCCATCCTCACTTTCGGCGTAGCACATAGGCCGCCACCAGCCGGGTGCCTGACCGCTTTTGACTTCTGTTTCGAACATGCCAAGATACCACATGCGAAACTTACCGTTGATGTGCAATACACTCCCATACAAAATCGCATGCCCATGGTCGGGGGCGCCTTTCGGCCCGCGACGGAGCACCGGGTTCGCGGGATGTTTTGTCGCTTGCACGGGCGTGAATTCCAGATTGTCTCGCCAGGGAATCGCGTGATCGTCGAAGGCAAAAAAGACCGCTTCCTCTACTTCCGGGCCACGGTCCACAGAGACGCGTCCGGATGCCTGAGACAGGGCAGGGGGCGTTGCCGACTTTGATCGCTGTCTGATGGGAACGGCGTCCTGAGCGATTAACGTGGAAACAAAAAGCGGGCAAGAAATAACCAATGCCAAAGTCCCCGCCAGAGAAGCTGACCGTAGGCACGGTGAAATGAATGGAAGCATGATTTCTCTTTCGTTTCAGGTCACTCCCATTTCGGGAGGAAGGAATTCAAGGTGTCGTCTTTTGTTTTGCTCTCGGGAATGAGCAGCTCTTTTAACTGTTCGAGGTTTGCACCGCTTGTGCCATCGTTCGAAATGTGTGTGACCCAGTGCGAATGGACGTCCTGACCAGTCTGTTTTTGGAACTGATCGAAGTTCTTTGCGTTATAAAATGTTTTGTCGAGCCTCAGACTGCGTAATTCGTACCGATTATGGTCGGCGGTCCATTTGACATCGCGCCACAAGAGCATTTCAGGAACCAGCGTCTCCTGTGGATGCTTCGTTGCTGCAAGGTAATCATAGGCCGCGGAGTAGTCGGACAGAGCCGGCGCGCTGGCGATGATGGAATCATTCAACTGCACTGCGCCTCCGGTCGCCTGGAAGTTGAGTCCCATGCAGGTCACGCGGCGTGCGTCAAAGAGACAGTTGGTTGAAATACGGACTTCGTTTTTGCCGGTCATACGCCGTATGAAAACATTCTCCAGCTTCAGCGAACAGGGGCGTTCGGGGGCCGCGCGTCCTGTAAGATACAATGTCTTCGCTGCGGAAGAGAACACGATGGCATTGCTGAGGGAATACCGGCCCGTATCGAGAAAATAAAGATCGAAGCCCAGGCAGTCACGGATCAAAACCCGGTTGTAGCTGGTTTCACTGGCCCCCGTATCGCAGATCCCCGTCGAGTTACCGATCGAAACAAATCCATCGACGCGATACTGGGCTGTCTCATGCGCGCTGATGCCGTCGTCGCCGCACTCAATCGCCCGGATATTCTCGAACAATACATCTTCACAATGTCCGTGAATGTTGAATCCATCGTTGTATGCGTGCGTCGCGGTCAAATTGCGGATTACTAAATGTGCGTTGTGCCTGGTCGCCGAACTGCTGAACTGCACGCCCGCAGAGCGTGTCGGTATGCGAATGTTTTGCTCACCGAGTTTCTGGCCGGGAGGGAGTTTTAAATAAAACGTGCCAGAAATCTGTAACGGTTTTGGCAATATGATGTCAGTGTTTTTGACGAACGTCCATTCGCCCGGTTGCAGCGCCTCAGGTTGTTTGAGTGGTTCACTCGGACCTTTGGAAGTCCGCCCCATGTGGACCATCTTGCCGTTCCAGAGAAAAAACCAGCGCTGAATGATGGCGTCGTTCAACTGAGGCAGCAACTGGTCGCACGCAAACAAACCTTCGCCTTGATCCACCCATTGACGGGGATCAAGCGGGTCGGAACCTTCCAGTGTTGCGCCGTGCCCGTCCAGGGTAATCGGTTTTCCCGGTGCGCCGCTTTTGCCATAAAAGCCGGCATATTCATGATAAATGATGGGCAGCAGATGAATCGTATCTCCGGGTTCCGCAATGCGAATGGCCTGTTTGATCGTTTTGACGGGGCCCTCGGCGGAAGCGTCGTTTCCCTGCTGTGGGTCGACGTGAATGTCACGCGCGAAGAGCAGCGGAGACCCAGAGAGCAAAACCAGAATCAAAAGCCCTGCTTGACGGATTCGTTTCCACACGCGGGTTTCAGTTCGGCTGCTTATGATTTGAATCATTATTCTATCATTTCTTTTATCGGAGCGAATCAGGTTGAATTCGAATTCTCACTTCGACTCTTGTGGTTCCATCTGCCGTTGAAACCATGCACCCGCCAGTTCTGTTGCACCGGGGGGGACAGTATGCCCGCGTGGTTCGGCGATGACATGGATGTCAACGCGACTGGTGAGGCCTTTGCTGAGAGACGATTTCGTGATCGCCCGTGCGACTGCGATTGAGTCATCTGTGCCCACGCGTTCGTCTCGATCTCCAATGATGATCCAGACCGGACGACCCGCCAGTTTTTCAGCTTGTTTCATCAATGCGAGCGCTGGCACGAGTGGATTCTTTTCATGTGTTTTGAATTCGCGTAAGACCGTCAAGTCTGTTACCGGGGCAAACGCGGCGACCGCTTTAACCCGTTGGTCATGGGCGGCAAACTGGATTGCCAGATAGCCACCACGCGAAGTACCACACACGGCGATTTTGTCGGCGTTTGTAATTTTCGTAGAGACAAGATAGTCTATGACCTGAGTAAGTCGCTGATTGATGTCGGCAACAAAATCCTCTCCCTGCTCGCAACGATATGCCCAACCGGCCAGACCCGCGGGCTCATTCGCACGATGTTCTTTACCATGACAGGGTAAATCGACGGAAATTAAAAGGTAGCCTGCTTTCGCCAGCTGGTTCCCGCATTGACGGAAATAGGCACTTCCCAAAGTGCCCTCCATTGTGCTGCCCAGAACGATCAGAGTCGGTACAGGTTTGTTCGGCAACGGGCCCCAGGTTCCGAAAACGACGCCTGTATTCGTTTTATGAATTTCTACGACGGGCTCTGCTCCGGCGACGGAGGAAACCATCGTTGCGAGACTGCAGATCATGAGCAAACTTGTGTTAAGCCAATTCATACCGCTTTGTCCTTCACTGTCGGTTGAGTCACCGTTGGTTCTGTCGAAACCAGCCAGGACCGTGATTGCATCTGCATCATCGTCCGGGCACGGTTGGAGTCGCGATCGCGAATCGCGGCTGCCAGTTCCTGATGCTCCCAGATCATGCGTTCGCCACTGACGTCGTCCGACTGATAATCGTGATAGGCGGATTCAAAGAAACTCACGAGGACGCGTTGCATGCCTGCGATCAGCTTTGATCCGGTCATTTGCAACAAGTGCGAGTGAAACGCGATATCCAGCGCCGCGATGCGAGTGGTCTCTCGATTTCGTATGACGACTTCAAATTCATCCGCCAGTTCACACAGTTGATGACATTGTTCGTCGGTCCCATTGCGGGTTGCCAGATCAATGGCTCCCATTTCGACTACGTAGCGCAACATTGCCAGCTCAGAAACGTCTTCTTGCGAATCGACCAGCGATGGCAGACCGAGTTTCAGCAGCCGCAGCGGGTCGGGGCGGCGTACAATCAGGCCGATTCGTTTTCGACCTTCGAGTAATCCGAGCGCCACTAAGCGGCCGACCGCTTCGCGCGCCACCGTCCGCGAGACGCCATATTCCTCAGCCAGATCCGCTTCGGTCATGAAAAACGTGCCGTCCGCCAGTCTTTCGGACTGAATGCGCGCACGTAACCGCTCGGCAAGATCGTCAGGCTGGGTACTTTGATGATTGATTTCTGTTGCCATAAATACTATTTAATGGTAAAAAATAGCTGTTAAAATCTGTGGGATGCCATATAAGTATATATAAATACTATCTATTCGGTTTTTCGCTGTCAATCAATTTTCCGAGAACCATCATGAATTCGACTCCCGATCTTTCTGAATTGCAACGTTTTGACACACCCACGATTTGTAATGCCATTGAGTTATTCGAAGTTCGTTCTCCCGCCGCGGGTTATATGGGCCGTGAGATTGCCGCCTGCTTTCCCACGTTGCCGCCAATGGTAGGTTACGCTGTCACGGCGACCTTTCGTTCGTCTGCGCCGGCCCCCAAAAATGACGTCGATCCGAATCTGTCTTTCAGGCAACTGGAGTCCTTTGCTGATTTGCCCGGACCTGCCGTTGTTGTCTTCGAGGATCTGGATGATCCTCCCGCAGGGGCCACCTTCGGCGATGGGATGTGTCTGACTTACAAGACGTTCGGGGCTGTGGGCCTGATTACATCCGGCGCAGCCCGTGATCTGGATAATGTGAGGAAGCTCAACTTTCCCTGCTTCAGTAACGGCACCATGAGTGGCCACGGTTTCTGTCATTTTGAATCTCTCAATATTCCCGTGCAGGTGGGAGGCTTAACGATCAACCCCGGCGATTTGCTGCACGGCGATTGTAATGGCGTCGTCACGATTCCGATTGAGATTGCGGCTGAGGTCCCTTACGCGTGCGAACAGTTTCTCAAGCACGAAGCAATCGTTCTCGATCGACTCCATGCGGGCAACACCGATCTGGCAGGGCATCAGCGGGCGCTGCAGGAAATGAGCCAGCGTCTCAACGATCTTAAGCTGGAATTGCAAAGCCGTTTGAATTCCTGAAAAAATGATCGCAGCACAACGGTAATACAAATGAAAGTCTGCACGGGCGAAAGCGTCTGCTATTAATTCTGTTGCAACCGTTCAATTTGCGCGCGGGCTTCGCTCTTGTGTCGTTCTGCGGCTGATGGATCATCGACGATCTGGTGGAAAGTTTGCAGCGCTTCTTCTATTCTGTTCGCCGCGGCCAGGGTATTGCCTTTTGACAGTAAGAGTGTGTGACGCCAGACGCCTTTGAGGTTTTCAATCTGCGCCCGCTGTAACGCCGCGAGTGCTGCGTCGAACTTGCCTTGACGCGTCAGAATACGTGCTGCGCCCTGGACTGACTGGAACTGCTCTGAAGAACCAATGCGGCCCGCCGACTCAAAGGTCTGTCGATAGGCGGCCAATGCGTCGTCGTCATTTTTTAAATTCAGTTCCCGGTTTGTTCCCGTTGTGAACAGGATACTCGTGCGCAAACGACTGTCGGACGTGAATTCCAGAGCCGTGTTGAGATCCGCTTCCGCCTGCTCGCCTGTCTTCACACTCACATACGCTTGTGCCCGGGCAAATGCGCCGGCTCCTCTCTGCCAGAACGGCCACTGGTTGAGATTCTCTTCGCCGAACTGTTTGATGAGTTCCTCAAATTGGCGCTGAGCGAGCAGATTCTCCATCTGAACCGTTTTCGCTACCGCCTCCAGGGGAATCCTGGTTGCGATTTCGTCTGCCTGTTCATAATTCTTCAGGTTGCGTGCGCAGCTGGCGGCTTGCTGCAGTGCCGTCGACTTCTGGATGTCCGTGATGTTTTTCGCTTCTGCTAATGTTAAAAATGCTTTTAGTGCCTCTGCTGTTTTTCGCTGGCGCAGCAGCTTGTCCGCGTCTCGGCTCGCGATCAGATAATCGGTGACGGTCGGGTCGGCTTCGAATTGGTGGGAAAGTCCCCGATAAAAGTGGGCGAACTTCATCGGTTCGTGAAAGCCGGCTGTTCCCGTTGGTGCAAAGGCGGAATACTCCGAGCCGTTCTCCCGGATACGCTGGCGGCAGACATTGATAAACCACGGCAGGCTGACGGTCGGCTTGTGCCCGATCACCTGATGCAGGGGATCGTTCTCATCCTGCACGATGGGAATGCGAATTTCAGCCGTCCAGTAACCGTCGGCGATGTGTGTGGCGACTTCTGCCTGTGAATCCCAGTTGAACCAGTTGTTCTTGTCCGCACCGCGATCCAGGTCAACCACCGCGCCGGCCGGGTTGACGGCGATCTGATAATAATTGTGCGACTCCGTAGCGAGTAAAATTTCGATCGCGTCGCCGTACCAGAGGGCCTGATCTCCTTTTTTGGTTGTGGTGATATTCGGTTTTTCCCCCGGCGTTTCTTCACAGTGAATCGCGAAGTAAAGATTGTTGCCCATCCATGTCGATTTGATCGAGGTGCCATAAACGGGCAATCGACCGGTCTGCAGTTCGCGCAGTTGGCCGGTCGACGCGACAGGACTTTTCTGCCAGAGTGTTTCGTCGAGTTTTCCATCGATGACAATTTCGCCGCGTGGGTCGCCTACCAGTCTCAGGGTCGGAACGGGGCCCCGTTTCTGTGCCAGCTGTTTACTCTTGTTGCGCAGACCGTTGAGGTAGTTGTCGATCAACTGCACCCGCTGTGCGTAAATGGAGTCGTTGCCGACTTTGGATTTGGCGACGGCAAACAGTTCTAGCCCGCGATGGGCTTTATCGCCGTCTGTTTCCATTTCGCGCCAGTGTGCTTCACAGTAACTGAAAAACGCCTGCATCTCGCTGGCAACGGGTCCGTAAAACAGACGGCAGTATTCGTCGAACATCTCGACTGCGTTCTGTTGCTTGCCGCCCCAGTACATCCGCGCGGTGAAGTAAACCAGAAAATGGTTATAGCCGACGGCATTCTCACGAAAGTCCATCGTGAGCCAGATGTCTTCGCCTCGTGAAGTCCCTTTGGTTGCGTTGATACTCTCGCCGAGGACGCGCGGGATATAGGCGGGCAGATAAAAACCACGGCCGGTAAACGGATAGTTTTCGAAGATGATCAGCGGGTTGTCGGTTTTCTTGACCCAGTCCGCGCGCAGCTGGTTGAGATCATCGCGGTCGGCACTGGTGGGACGACGGCCGCCGACGATGATTACCTGCACGTTCGGCTCCAGCTGATCAATATTGAGCGGAGGCTGCGTGTAGGTGCCGTAAGCGCAGTTGGAAATCTTTTTATCGGGGTGCGTTTTGCGGACTTCTTTCGCGACGCGATTCACAAACTCCCAGACGTAATCGGAAAGCGCCCCGCGGTAGCCACGATCGGGGGTGTCTTTCCCCTGACATTTTTCACACTGGCAAATGGCCGTATAACCATCGGGGGGCATGATCGAAACGGCGTCTAAGTCGAAATGATCGAACTGGGCGCGGGCATATCGGACGGTTTCTTCGAACAGTTCCGCATTGGAATAACACAACTGATTGAGCCGCTTCCCGGGCTGCGTATCCCGTTTGCCGCCGTACAGCGCAAACCATTCCGGGTGATCTTTCAGCGTCTGTTCGTTATGCGTCATGTGATCCAGACCGTGCGCGGCCTGCCGACCAAAAGGCTGGCGCACACCCAGGTGCATGGCCCACATCGCTGCATCGCGCCCGTAGGTGCCGAATCGAAAGTTAATCGTCCGCAGTGGAAAATCGGGCTGCACGCGCTGATCGATGACGGGCAGCGGGATCGTTTTCAGCGTGGGTACGATTTCTCCCAGTTCGCCGGGCAGATACCAGCGCACACCGAGGTTGCGTAAAAAGCCGCAGACCGCGTTGAAGGAACCACGTTCGTCAAAACCCCAGACATTCACATTTCCGTTTTTGTCGACCCGCTGTTCGTTGGGCGTACCGAACTGGGATGTGGGGCCCGTGTAATGCTTGTAAATCTGGGAATGCGGATAACCCCAGTGTTTCCCGGTAATCGCGTCCCAGGCCTGTTGTGCTTTCCCGCTGACAATCTCGCGGTTGTTGCGCGGCCAGGGTTCGATGGGAACAAAATCGGTATCGTCGCCAATCAGTGCCAGCCAGTTCTCGCCGGAAACAATCCGGTAGGCGCCGAATTTCAAATTGGCGTCGGTGATGTCCCGCTGGTCTGTGTACTTACTGCGACCGATGAAAATGCTGACGGGCACCTTGCCGCTCGGCTCGGTCACAATGTTCAACTTCGCGCCGGAGATCTTTTCGACATACGTCTGCAGTTCCTGCGCGGCGAGTTGTGTGGTCCGCGGCGGTTTGGCGTCGATGACGATCTCCGCGCGGGGCTGCCCGTTCTTAACCAGGAAAGGTTCAGCAGCAGGCGCTTGAACCGCGGGGAGACAAAAACAGCAGAGCAGGCTGGCCAGCAGAATCTGTTTCATGGTGGTGTGTCTCATTTCTTAGGGGGAGAAATTGAAGGCTTTCATTTTGATGAACAGGTAAGACGAGTACAAGTTCCGAGTTGGAAAAAGGGTAGTTGCTCAGTTCTAAGTAGTGTGTCTTACACTGCTTGCAGGTTTTTGTTCACTATTGTTCAATTTCTTGAAAAAAACTGGTAACATTTGTTCGCGTTTTCCGCTCAGTACATCAGTTGCGGTGCAGCGGGCCTGCTCGTTTATGGAACGTCAATTTGCTGTTTTAGCCAGCTTTAAGGAGAGAGGTGTTAGCGATGTGTAACAATTGTAATCTGAATATGGATGCGGAACGGACGGATGAATTTGGCCAGAAGCTGCTGCAGATTGTGAATCACAGCGGCCTGTCATTTATGATTTCACTCGGCCATCGTTCGCGACTGTTTGACATCATGAGTGAGATGGAACACGCCAGCAGCAGTGAGATTGCCGCGCAGGCTGGCTTGAATGAGCGCTATGTCCGGGAGTGGCTGGGGGCGATGGTGACCGGTGGTATCGTGGAATACGATCCGGTGCTGAAGACGTATTTTTTACCGGCCGAACATGCGGCGCTGCTGACGCGGGCGGCCGGCTCGAATAATTTTGCGACCACGATGCAATGGTTTTCTTTATTTGGCACCGTGGAAGATAAAATTCTGAATTGCTTTCAGGAAGGGGGCGGCGTTCCCTATTCCGAGTTTGCACGGTTTCATGAGGTCATGGCCGAGGAAAGTTATAACTCGGTCGTTTGTGGCCTGTTCGAACATATTCTGCCTCTGGTGCCCGGACTGGAAGAGAAACTGAAAGCCGGCATTGATGTGCTGGATATTGGCTGTGGCAGCGGTTGGGCGTTGATCGAGATGGCAGCCGCTTATCCACAAAGCCGTTTTACCGGATATGATATTTCGGAGGAATCCATCGGACGGGCCCAACGGTTTGCTGAAGAACGAGGCGTGTCGAATGTGACATTCCAGGTGCAGGATGTGTCTCAGATGAACGCGGTCAGCGAATTCGATCTGGTGACCGCCTTTGATGTGATTCACGATCAGGCAAATCCCGCGCAGGTGCTGAGTGAAGTCAACGCCGCCTTGCGACCGGGGGGGACGTTCCTGATGCAGGATATTGCCGCTTCAAGTCATGTGGAGAAGAACATTCCCAATCCGCTGGGGCCTATGTTTTATGCGATCTCCACGATGCACTGCATGACTGTTTCCCTCGCACAGGGGGGAGCGGGGCTCGGGACGTGCTGGGGCCGTGAACTGGCTTGCGAGATGCTGGAAGAGGCTGGTTTTAACAACATCGATGTACAAGAGCTGCCACACGATATCATGAATTATTTTTATGTGATGTCAAAAAGCGAATGACCGTTGTGCAGAAACTGGTGTCATCACTGGGAGCGGGCGTCTCATGGCGTCTGCTCCCTGTTTTTTTATGAAAATGGGCGCATCATATGTAGTCTGATTGATGGATCTCTGAGGAGAGAATAAATTAGATATAAATGTAGACTTTTGTTTGGATTTTTGCTGCGACTGCCTATAATTCCTACAGTTTGAAGTGTTTTTGTGCCAGCGGAGAAAAAATCTTAAGAATCACTGAAGAATGTGCTATTTAAGGCCTTTCCAGGTATTGATTTTGGTGCAAGAATGCCGATTATAAGGAATAATTCTATTACGTAGAGTTTGTCGATTGCTGGGGCGATGGCGAACAGACTGTGATGGAAATCACGTTGGTCTGAAGCCGGAACTTCAATGCTCACAAGGTGTTGTGAGGTGATCGCCATCCAGACTGAATGATTCATTGAATTGTGAAAACCAAGCGAGAACTACTCCTGCGTCTTTCCCTCCTTGCGGGCGATGTAAATCGACCTGACTCATATCAGAGAGAGTAACCCAGCCGTTTTCCATGGTTTCGATGATTTCAGTGATTGAATTTAAGCTGGTTTCCCGTTAGAGGGAAGTAGGTCGTGGATCAGAGAACGCGAATCAACGGCTGTGACCATCATAAAGAAACAGACATTTAAACATATTTTTTCATTCAACTGCGACTGTACCGCCTGAAACAGGGTGGCAACCGGGGAGTAAAATTCAGAATGGCGACCACAGACGTATCTGGTGCGAATGGCAAACTCAGCGAAAAGCTGGATGCAGTTGTTATTCGTTTTTGTGGAGATAGTGGCGACGGAATGCAGCTGGCCGGGACGCAGTTCACGAATGTGTCGGCTGTGTTTGGTAATGATGTCAGCACATTACCCGACTTTCCCGCTGAAATTCGCGCACCCGCCGGAACGCTGGGTGGCGTGAGTGGTTTCCAGATCTGTTTCTCCAGCTCTGATATCTATACGCCCGGCGATGAAGTGGATACGCTGATCGCCATGAACCCGGCTGCGTTGAAAACAAATGTGGCCGACCTGAAACGCGGCGGTACGCTGATCGTCAACGAAGACGCGTTTGAATCGGGCAATCTGACGAAAGCCGGCTACGATAGTAATCCGCTGGACAACGAAGAAGAACTGGCCGCTTATCAGTTGCAGAAAGTACCCATGACCAGCCTGACGCGCGACGCCGTGGCGGAACTGGGACTTTCACCGCGCGAAGCGGAACGCTGCAAAAACTTTTTCGCGATGGGGCTGGTCTACTGGCTTTATCAGCGCGATGCCACACCGACGGAAGAGTGGGTCAGATCCAAGTTTGCCAAGAAACCTGAACTGGTGGAAGCGAACCTGAAAGCGTTGCACGCCGGTTATAACTATGGCATCACAACCGAAGCGATGACCGTGCATTATCACGTTGATCCTGCGGATCTGCCACCAGGCAATTACCGCAAGGTGACCGGAAACGAAGCACTGGCGTTCGGATTTGTGACGGCGGCTAAACTGGCTGGCAAGAAGTTGTTCTACAGCGGTTATCCGATTACACCTGCCAGTGATATTTTGCACGAACTTTCCAAACTGAAGAATTTCAACGTCGTGACTTTCCAGGCGGAAGATGAAATCGCCGCGATCACAAGTGTGGTTGGTGCTTCTTACGCAGGCGATCTGGCGATTACCGCCAGCAGTGGTCCCGGCATTGCCCTGAAAGGGGAAGGCATGGGTCTGGCTGCGATTATGGAATTGCCGCTGGTTGTGGTAGACGTACAACGCGGGGGACCCAGTACGGGGCTGCCAACCAAAACAGAACAGTCGGACCTGTATATGTGCATGTTCGGCCGCAATGGTGACTGTCCGATGCCTCTCGTCGCGCCTGCGACACCGGCGGACTGTTTCGAGATGGCACAGGAAGCCTTGCGGATTGCCGTCGAATTCATGACTCCCGTGCTGCTGCTCAGCGATGGTTACATCGCCAACGGAGCCGAGCCCTGGAAGATTCCTGAAATCTCCAGCCTGAAGCCGATTCAGGTTTCTCACGAGAATACTCAGGGCGACGAACCATTCATGCCTTACCTGCGAAATGAAAAGAAAGCCCGTCCCTGGGTGACTCCCGGCACTCCCGGTTGCGAACATCGTGTCGGCGGTCTGGAAAAATCGGACGTGACGGGAAATGTGAATTACTCACCCGAAAATCACCAATATATGACGACGCTCCGGGCGAACAAAATCGCCGGGATTGCCGACTTCATTCCGGAACAGACCGTTGAAGGTCCGGAATCCGGTGATCTGCTGGTGATCAGCTGGGGAGGAACATACGGGGCTGTCCGGACTGCGGTCAAGCAATCGGTCAAGGAAGGTAAGTCGGTAGCACATGCCCACATTCGTTATCTGAATCCCTTCCCGAAAAATCTGGGCGATCTGATCAAGCAATACAAAAAAGTGCTGATCCCTGAATTGAATACCGGACAATTACGCATGATCATCCGCGGCACGTATCTGGCTGACGCGGTCGGTCTGAATAAGGTCCAGGGAAAACCGTTCCTGATCAGTGAAGTCAAACAGAAGATCAGAGAGATGCTGGACGAGAAATAGTTTCGCAGTCCTTCTGATTTTCCATTTAATAATAGACCATTTTAAGAAACAGCAATTGCGTTTAAGGATAGAAAAAAATGAGCGTTGATGTCACACTGCCTGTCCTCTCGCCAAAAGATTTTGCCAGCGATCAGGAAATTCGCTGGTGCCCGCGCTGCGGCGACTATTCGATTCTCGCCCAGATGAAAAAAGTGCTGCCGACACTGGGGATTCCCAAAGAGAAGTTTGTGTTCGTCTCCGGAATTGGCTGTTCGAGCCGTTTTCCGTATTACATGGACACTTACGGGATGCACAGTATTCACGGTCGCGCTCCCGCAGTTGCAACGGGCGTGAAACTGGCTAATCCCGATCTGCAGGTCTGGGTGATTACCGGCGACGGCGATTCGCTGTCGATCGGCGGTAATCATTTCATGCACGTGCTGCGTCGCAACGTGGATCTGAAAGTGATCATGTTCAACAATCAGATTTACGGTTTGACCAAAGGTCAATACTCGCCCACCAGTCCGACGGGAACCAAAACCAAGAGTACGCCTTTCGGTTCGGTGGATCGTCCGTTGAATCCGTTATCCGTCGCGATCGGGGCCCGCGCAACGTTCGTCGCCCGTTCGGTCGATGTGGACATCAAACATCTGTGTAATGTGCTCGAACGGGCAGCCCACCATAAAGGAACTGCCTTTGTGGAAGTTTATCAGGACTGCAATGTCTTTAACTCAGGCGCGTTTGAATTCGCTTCCAAGAAGGACCAGAAAGAAGATAATATCATCTATCTCGAACATGGCAAACCGCTGATCTACGGGAAAAATCGAGACAAGGGCATTCGCCTGAACAGCCACGATCAGCCGGAAGTCGTGGAACTTGGCAAAGGGGTCACGGAAGATGACCTGCTGTTCCACGATGAAAAATCTGAGGATATGAATCTGGCGTTTCTGCTGGCCGGCATGCGATATCCTGAAATGCCCGAACCAATGGGCGTTTTCCGTTGCGTCGAGCATCCGACTTATAACGAAGCCGTTTATCAGCAGGTGGCATCCGCGACCGAACGAAGCGGCGAAGGGAATCTGGAAGCCTTGTTTCAGACCGGCGATACCTGGACCGTTTAAACCAGATCGCGCGTTAAATATAAAAAGACGTTACAGTCATCGCTGTAACGTCTTTATTTTGTTGCTGGCACAGATTATTTGGGGGCTTCTTCTTTGCCGAATGAAAGCCGCATCTGTCGCGTTTCCGCGGGGTCCAGTTCTTTGAATAACAGGCTGGGTTGAATGCCTTTGTTGTTCTGATATTTATCGCTGCAGTATTCCACGATTTCGCCGATGACGGTGTTGTAGATGATCTGGCAGATCGCGACACCCGCGTAAACGCGTACCGGTTGTTCCACGGTGATTTCGAGGGTCCAGTATCCACAGAATCCGATATCGCCGACGCCAGCTGTGGCATGTACAGAAATTCCGAGCCGTCCGATTGAGGAACGACCTTCGAGCAGTGGAACCAGATTGTGGGTTTCCGTCCGCTCGACCGTGCGTCCCAGGTAAAGTTGGCCGGGATAAAGCACCATGCCTTCTTCGGGGATCACATGTTTTCCCAGACGATTGGGGCGGGCCATATCGAGAACAATTTCCTCGTAGACCATTAACTCGTTGTGAAGACAGAGGTTATAGCTATTGGGGTTCAGGTGTTTTTCGTGAAAAGGTTCAAGGACAATATCTGTTCCCAATCGCGCTTGAATTTCTTTCCCGGTCAGGATCATGGGCTTCTCATTAACGTTGAAGTTGAAAAGGGCTCTGCATACAGGAAACATAAACCGCTGGGAGGTGGCTTTCAACGGTCCTGACAGACGTTTTCAGAAACAGTAGCAAGTACCAGATTTCTTCTGTAATGATATTAACTGAACTAAAGCGGTTTCAACCCGATGCGCGGGCAGATTTTCAAGAGGCTGCATTCGGTGCAGCGCGGGCGGCGGGCGACGCAGGTGGCGCGACCGTGCAGAATCACGCGATGCGAAAAATCGATCCATTCATTTTTCGGCAGGACTTCCATTAAATCGCGTTCGATGATCTCCGGATTTTTGCTGGCAGTCAGATCGAAGATGTTGCAGATTCGTTTGACATGCGTGTCGACAACGACGCCGCTGGGAATTCCGAACGCCGTCCCTAAAACGACATTGGCTGTTTTTCTGCCGACGCCGGGCAACGCCACCAGCTCTTTCAAGGTGCGAGGAACTTCTCCGTCGTACTGTTCTGTCAGCGCCAGCGCCATCTTGCGGATATTCGTCGCTTTCGCGCGAAAGAAGCCGAGCGGATACACAATTTTTTCGACGTCGGCCTGTTTACTGGCGGCCAGTTTTGCGGCGGTCGGATATTTCTTGAAGAGTGTCGGCGTGGTGGCGTTCACGCGTACGTCGGTGCATTGAGCGGATAAAATCGTGGCGACCAGCAGTTGGAAAGGGGAATCATGAATCAACGCACATTCCGGTTTCGGGAACAATCTGGCAAGACCGCGTGCGATTTTGCGGGCATGTTGCTTTTTGTCATCAAGCGCGCCGACATAATTGGAACTCTTTGGGATCTGCGTTTGTTTTTTAGCCATAATTTACGTGACAATTCCCAAATTGGAGTGCTAGCCTGTGTCCAGGTTGACTGCGGCGTCTTCAGGACCATTTGGACGGAGTCGATTAGAAAAAGAGCCGCTATAGTTAAACGGATGAGCCATCCAGCATTGATTCGATATGCATGCCAGTATGTTGGACCAGGATTTGTTTTTCAATGAATTAACTAGAGAAAAAAATCAAATGACATCTCCCAGCGAACTAATTGAGCATGAACTCGAAACATTTTCCGGAATTGTTCCCCTGTTGGAACTGGACAATCGAGTGCTGCTGCCGCATGCCATGTTGTCACTCAGAATCACAGCGGCTGCGGACTGTCAGTTGATCGCTGATGCCGTCAGTGAGAACGCTCTGGTGGCAGTGGCTCTGAAACAGACCGGCATTGATACGGAAAACAGAATGCCGCAGGCCGCTGCGATTGGCCCTGTCTGCCTGGCGTCGATTGTGGCCCCTTATCAGCTGGAATCAGGCGGCTATTCGGTTCTGTTACGAGGCGTCTGTCGCGCGCAATCTGTCGCATTGTCGGAAGCGGATCAACCCTATCAAAAAGCGCTGCTCGAACTGAAACCCGATTTTTATGCGGACCAGCCGGTGATACACCGGGAGCATCGACAGCTCGAATTGCTGGAGCACTACGCCAGGAACTTTTTGGAGAATTCCTCTGATCCGACGTATTATCATCTGTTGCATCGGGAAATTTCTCTGGGCAAACTTTGTGACACGCTGGCTGATACGATCAGTCTACAGCCAGCTTTGTGCCGGTTGATTTTAGAAGAGCACGACGTCGATCTCCGCAGTGATCTGCTGTTGAATTTTCTCCGTAATAAACTGCGCGAACAGCAAAATAATCCGTTTGGCCACGCGATATCGACGGAGTTCAGTCAGAACTGATCCGAAAACGCCGTTGAGTCCGGCTCCCTTTTCTCAGTAAGGTGACCGTTACCTGGATTCGCATGAACCGGGGCTAACGCCCAATGGCACTTACTTTAGATCAGTGTGTTT
>TARA_R110002111_G_scaffold27413_5_pt1 | contig 19941 bp, 22 predicted proteins | sample TARA_R110002111 | Tara Oceans TARA_R110002111 (sample SAMEA4397363) | marine metagenome | biome: Polar Biome; feature: [ZZZ] marine water layer (ENVO:01000295); material: water (ENVO:00002006), including particulate matter (ENVO:01000060) such as... | depth 199 m | reverse complement strand
TAGAGTTGATTCTACTAAAAACCCTGAAGAAATAAAAGCCATCAAAAACTAATTTGATGGCTTTTTTATTGCTTTTTATTACGGTATAATCAAATACTTAATATTTTTTTAAGAATATGATAATTATCATACTTATTTAGTGCGAATTAAAATAATTTTATAACACTAAATTTAAAGGTCATGAAAGCTAAAAAGAACCCAGAAATTGAAATAGGTCGCAATAGCAGTCTGTATTTTGCCATTGGGATAAACTTGATGCTGCTTTTGTCTTGGCGTGCATTAGAATATAAAACATACGAAAAGAGCGATATAGCTATGGATATTCTTAGTATGGATCAAGAAATAGAAGAAGAGATACCCGTAATAAATATTAATACGCCACCTCCACCGCCACCGCCTCCAGCTGTGGTAAGTGAAACAGTTGAAATTGTTGAAGATACTGAAGAAATTGAAGAAACCATTATTGAAAGTACAGAGATTAGTCAGGATGATGCGGTTCAGGAACGCGTTGTTCAAGTTAGCGACGTACAAGTTGAGGAATTTGATGAAGATGTAGAAGTTGCTTTTGCTGTTATTGAAGATGTACCTGTTTTTCCGGGTTGTGAAGGATTAAGTAAGGAACGAACTAAAACGTGTTTTCAAGAAAAAATGCAGGCGCATGTGATAAAGAATTTCAATTATCCGGAAATGGCCTTAGAGCTTGGTATACAAGGTAGGGTATCAGTAGTCTTTATAATTGATTCTAAAGGATATGTAACTAATATACGTTCCAGGGGCCCAGATAAAATTTTAGAAACAGAAGCCGAACGCATAATAGGGAAGCTACCACAAATGAAACCTGGCAAACAACGTGGTAAGCCAGTAAAAGTAGCTTATGCAGTGCCTATATTTTTTAAATACGCAGAGCAATAATTTTTGAATAGTTAACATTTTAGTAAAAAAGACCAAAGGTTGCTTTAAAACAACCTTTGGTCTTTTTTTGCTCTTTTTGTTTATGCAGATTTTTACTAATTCAAAGTTGTGTATTCAAGTTTAACAATTCATCCTAAAAAAACCACAATTGGGTTATTCACTTTTTTAAAAACTGTTTTTGTGATTGATATTTGTACTGTAATTAAAAAACACTGTATCATGCAAAATCTAACTAAAATCATTTGCCTACTATTAATTAATATCTCGTTTTCATTTGCTCAAGAAAGTGAAAAACAAAATGTAACTGTAAATATTTCCAATTTAAATAGTAATGACGGAAAAGTGTTTATTGCTATTTATGATTCAGAAGACCGCTTTTTAAATAAAGGATTTAAATCATTTGTTACTAAAATTGAAAATAACTCTTGTAGTGTAACTTTTGAAAATATACCAAGTGGCATTTATGCTATTTCATTATATCATGATGAAAATGACAATAATAAAATGGATACTAATTTTCTAGGAATTCCTAAAGAAGACTATGGTTGTTCCAATAACGCCACAGGATTTATGGGACCACCAAAATGGGAAGACGCCAAATTTGAGATAAAAAACGAATCCATTACACAAAATATTAAACTTTAAATCATAAATAAAATGAAACAGGTAATCATCATCGCAACACTATTAGTTTCTGTATTAACACATGCACAAACAAACTACGAAAAAGGCATGCAAAAAGCATTCGAATTATGGGGAAACAATAACCCAACCGAGGCATCAAATATGTTTGAACGTATTGCAAATGCAGAACCAGATAATTGGTTGCCAGCGTATTACGCAGCACAAATAAACATTGTTAATAGTTTTGGATTAAGGAACGAGGAAAAGCTCACGGCACAACTTAAAAAAGCCCAAGATTTAATTAATGACGCCACAGCTATTAGTAAAAACAATCCAGAAATTATGGTGCTTCAGGCTTTATTGCATACGGCTTGGGTAGCTTATGATGGTGCAACTTATGGTATGACGCTATCAGGAAAAGTAGTAGAACTTTACACAAAAGCCGAAGCCATTGCTCCTGAAAATCCAAGAGTAGTATATTGTAAGGCTGAGTGGAATATGGGTAGTGCTAAATATTTTGGACAAGATACTACGCCATTTTGTAAAGATTTAGAACGAGCCATTGAACTTTTTGCTAACTTTAAACCAGAAACACCTTTTCATCCTAGCTGGGGAAAAGATCGTGCAGTGGAACTATTAGAATCTTGTAAAAGTAATTAATACATTTTAAAATAAGATTATGTCAAAATCTATCAAAAACATCATAATTACTTTCATTATTGGATGCATCATATTTGTGTTGGCAAACTTTATTTCTGATGGATTTGAGTTCGATAGTGTAAACGATTTTTTAATAGATTTTGCATTTTATCAGTTATACGGCTTTGTTCTTGGTTATTCTAACATGTATTTCTTTGGTTATATGGAACGTCGCCAATGGAAAAAAAAAGACACAGTTAAACGGATTGTTATTGGTGTTATAGGATCTACCGTAATTACTTTAATCGGTTTATTTGTATTACGGGCATTGACATCAATGGTTTATGGCGGAGTTTCCTTTTCAGATTTTATAGCCAATGAAAAATTTAAATACTACCAATTTGGAGTATGGGTTACGCTAACCATTGTTATTACTTTTCATGTTATTTATTTCTATAACCGTTACCAGCAAAATAGAATAAAAGAACAAAAAGTAATAGCAGGAACTGCAAGCGCAAAGTTTGATGCCTTAAAAAATCAACTGGATCCGCATTTTCTATTTAATAGTTTAAATGTACTAACCAGTTTAATTGAAGAAAATACGGAAAGTGCGCAAAAGTTTACAACCGCCTTATCAAAGGTGTATCGCTATGTTTTAGAGCAAAAAAATAAGGAATTGGTAACGGTTGATGAGGAGCTACAGTTTGCAAAAACCTACATGTCCCTATTAAAAATGCGTTTTGAAGATAGCATCATTTTTGACATGCCAGAAAAAGCATCAAATCCAGAAAGCAAAGTGGTGCCTTTATCATTGCAGCTCCTTTTGGAAAATGCTGTAAAGCACAATATGGTAACAGCAAGTAAACCGCTTCATATTAAAATTTATGAAGATGCCGATAATTTGGTGGTAGAAAACAACTTGCAACCAAAACAGATAGTAAAAAAGAGTAGTGGTGTGGGTTTAAGCAATATTAAACAACGCTATGATTTATTGACAGACAAGAAAGTATATATAAATAAAGAAGCAAATAGGTTCGCAATATCAATACCCATGCTTACAAAACAAATATCAATTATGAGAACAGAATCAAGGCCAAATATAGATGATAGTTACCTGAGGGCACGCAACCATGTGGATGAGCTTAAAGGTTTTTATTACAGCCTTATATCCTATTGTGTTGTTATTCCTTTTTTAATATTTATAAATTATAAAACATCATGGGGTTTTCAATGGTTCTGGTTTCCCGTGTTAGGTTGGGGTATAGGTTTAACCATTCATGCTTTTAAGGTATTTGTTAATGATGGTGCTTTTGGTAGAGGATGGGAAGAAAGAAAATTAAAAGAATTCATGCGGGAAGAAGACGAAAACCGCTGGAGATAAAAAATACAGAAATTATGGAAAGATTACCCGATTTTGAAACAGATAAAAAATATTTGAGAGCACGAAAGCGTGTTGATGACTTAAAAGAGTTTTACAGACATCTTCTTGCCTATTGTTTGTTTATTCCGTTTATCATTTTTATAAATTATAAAACCTATTGGGAGATTAAATGGTTTTGGTTCACAGCCATTGGTTGGGGTATAGGTTTAGGTTTTCATGCGTTTCGTGTTTTTGTAAACAACGGAATATTAGGTAGTAAATGGGAAGAACGGAAAATTGAAGAATTAATGCGAAAAGAAGAAAACAAACGCTGGGATTAAAAATACATATTATGGAACTTAAAGAATATAAAAACACAACCGATTATAAAAAAGAAGACGCTTATTTAAGGGCTCAAAAAAAGCTTAAGGAAATTAAGGGGTTTTACTGGCATGCCTTCTGGTACGTTGTTGTCAACGCCTTTATAATTATCACGATAGTTTCAAATTCCGATGGCAATATTTGGAACTTAGGCACATTCTCTACCCCCTTGTTTTGGGGTATTGGCTTAGGTTTTCATGCTTTGGGTGTGTTTGGTAAAAACTTATTTTTTGGCAAAGCTTGGGAAGAAAGGAAGATTAAAGAATACATGGATAAAGATAAAAAGCGTTGGAAATAATTGGGCGTTACCCTATCGGGTCGGGCTATCCGTTCCAAGTCCTCGTGCCTGCGGGCTTTCCACTACTATCCCTAACGCGGGTAAGTCCGCAATAGGCAGTAATCAATCAATAGTCAGTAACATATTTTAAAAATGTAGAGTTTAGACATGAAAGTAATCATTATAGAAGACGAAAAACCATCAGCACGACGGTTACAGCGCATGCTGAATAATTTAGATATAAATGCAGAAACCATGTTACATTCCGTTGAAGAATCCATAGCGTGGTTTCAAAACAATGCGCATCCCGATTTAATATTTCTTGATATTCAATTAAGCGATGGTTTATCCTTTGAAATTTTTGAAGCTTTAGAAATTAAAAGTGCCGTAATTTTTACAACAGCTTATGATGAATATGCGCTTCAAGCCTTTAAATTAAACAGTATCGATTATTTATTAAAACCTATTGATGACGATGATTTAGCTATTGCAGTAAAAAAATACCAAGCGCGCGCACCCCAAAAACAAGCTGTTACTTTAGATTTTAACGATATTAAAAAACTATTGGTCAATCCTATTGACCGTGAGTATAAAAAACGTTTTTCGGTAAAAGTAGGCCAGCATTTAAAACTTATTAATATTGATGAAATAGAGTGTTTTTATAGCGAAAATAAAGGCACATACTTATACACCAATGAAGGCAGGAATTACCTTTTGGATACCACGCTTGAGCATTTAGAAAACGAATTAGAACCTCAAACGTTTTTCAGAATTAACCGTAAATTTTTTGTAAATATTAATGCCATAAAAGATATGGTTAGCTACACAAACTCACGCTTACAAATAAAATTAAATAGTTATAACCAGAACGAAGTCATTGTGGCCCGCGAACGTGTTAAGGATTTTAAAGGCTGGTTGGATTAGTCTTTTGGATTTTTTAGTAATAATATACTGGAAATTAATTTATGTTTATTTGTTATATACGCATGTTAGGTAGAATAACCACAAGGGCACGCAAACGAAACATTAAATTTTTTGGGAAATAGATAAATTAATAGCAATGCATAACCATAAACCAAGTAACAGCACAAACTTATTCCTTGCCATAAAATTTAAAATTTCCACTGTTTGCTTATTCTACCTAACCCGCAAAGTATAGGCTGCGCTCTGACTAAGTTTTAGTATATTTATAATCTAAAGGAAAACCCTTATGATAACTACTACCTAACATAGCATAAGGTTTATAGAGCGCAGCCAACGGTTTTTACGTGTATGCTGCGCATCCACAAACCTTATACTTTGCGGGTTATACTCTTTTTTATTCTATTTTATCGTCATAAACTTTTTTCCCTCCAACATATGTTTGAAGAACCTTAACATCTTTAATAGAAACTGGTTTGATTGAAAATAAATCCTCTGATAAAACTACAAAATCCGCAAGTTTCCCTGGTTCCAGCGTTCCTTTTATATTTTCGTCAAAGGATGCATAGGCGGCGTTTTTTGTGTGAGCCATTAATGCCTGTTCTACCGTAATTTTTTGTCCAGGAACCCAGCCATCAGGGTTTTTGCCATCCAAAGTTCTTCTTGTAACTGCTGCATAAATTGTCTTTAGAGGTACTGCTGGAGCAACAGGCCAATCGCTACCCATTGCTACAATTGCATTAGCTTCAAATAATGAATTCCAGCCATAGGCTGTTTTAAGTCTTTTGGGACCTACTCTCTCTTCAACCCATCTACCATCATCAATGGCATGATAGGGTTGCATACTGGCAATGACCCCTAATTCAGTAAATCTTTCGAAATCTTCTGGTGCAATATGTTGCGCATGCTCTATTCTCAGTCGTCTATCTCTTTTTCCATTTTCTTTAATAATACGTTCATAAATGGTAAGTAAAGTTTTAATTGCACTATCGCCAATAGCATGAACCATTACTTGTAGGTTTTGTTTGTCGGCTGACGAAATCCATTCATAGAGGTCTTCTTCACTATTTACAAATAGACCACTATAACTTGCTTTGTCGGAATAAGGCTCAATCAATGCTGCGGTACGAGAACCTAATGAACCATCAATAAAACCTTTTAATCCACCAGTTTTCAACCATTTGTTATTCTTCGATTCTCTGTTGGCGAGGTCATTCCAATCTGGTAGTGGTGCTACTGCGTAAATGCGAATCGATAAATCATTAGATTCTTTTAACAATTCGGCTGTATCATAGCTCGCATAAATTTTATGCAAACCGTCCATATCGTGAACGGAAGTGACACCGTGAGATGAAAAATAGTTCATCGCAGCTTTAAATGAAGACATGTTTTGTTTATCTGTAAAAGGAGGCATTTTATCAAACAATAAACTCATTGCATTTTCCTTGAAAACACCAGTTAGAGTTCCGTCTTCATTTCGAATGATTTCTCCGCCAATGATATCATCTGTGTCTCTAGTAATTCCTGCCATTTCCATTGCTAAGGAATTTGCAAGAACCGCATGCCCATCTATACGATAAATCAAAACTGGATTTTCAGAGGTATATTCGTCAATCCAATCTTTATTAGGAAGTTCACCTCCCCAAAGGGTATTGTCCCAATTTCCTTCCAATATCCATGTGCCTGAATCAATGCTTTTTGCATATTCAGCAATTCGCTTAATAAATTCTTCCTGTGTAGTTGCTTCTTTTAGATCTACACTCAAAAGACTATTTCCTCCACCGATTATATGGACATGAGTGTCAATAAATCCCGGAGTAATGAAACCACCTTTTAGGTCAATAATTTCCGTTTCATTTCCTTTTAATTTTAGAATGTCTTCATTTGATCCGACAGCTAGTATTGAATCACCAATTATTGCCATAGATTCGGCAATCACTTGTTGTTCATTTCCAGTCCAGATTTTGGCATTGGTTATTATCAGATCCGTATTTAAGATTGCCTTTTGACAGGATGAAAAGCATATTAATATTCCAATCAGTAAATAGAAATATTTTCCTGGTTTTTTGTTGTGCATTTTTTATTTTTTAATTGAGTATAACGGTTTTGTGTATGATTAGTGGCGTGTTTAAGCACCTAATTTAGCAAATAAAAACTGAATAGAAAATCCGCGAGTCCCGACGCTTCGGGATTCGTAAGTAGGCGAGAACTAGCCATTAATTATACACGGTGTTGGCATTTCGTTATTTTTTATTTTTCTTAATTGACTGTTTAATCAGACTCAAAATATATTCTAAATCCTCGTCCGAATTTATTTGTAATTCGTAATCTCCATTTCCCCAATGTCCAGTTGAAGAAACATCTCTTGTAATTCCTTTCGGGTCGTCAAGTTCTGACCAACTTTTAGTATATTTAGATATTAACTGACAACCCTTATGGTAACTACTACCTAACAATGTATAAGCTTTATAGAGCGCAGCCGACAGGTTTTAACGTGTATGCTGCGCATCCACAAACCTTATACTTTGCGGGTTGGCGGTAGTGTTTATTCCGAAGTCAATGGTTTTTTCTTTTTCCTAGAGTTTGCTTTTTTTGTCGGTCGGTTTGATAATTTCATTTTCTTTTCGGCAAAATATTTTCTCAACTCCGTTTCTTCTTCTTTTGTCAATGGGCCTTGTCCTCCTATGTAATCGGGTTCTTTTATTGGCTTTTTCATAATTTCAGATTTTTAAAATATTTATCTATAAGTTTTATTGCAGATTTAGTTTCGATTATCATCACACGTCCACCGAAATGTGTTGCACCAAGCGTTTTTTCATAATGTTCTGCCAGTTGGGACTTTGATAGAAATGAAATATTCCCTTCGTGACCTCGTTGGAATGACAATCTGCAAGCAAAAGCAACAAGGTTTCCGGGTACGCCTGCATACATTTTTTCATTACCTCTATTGAATGGCGCATTTTCAACCAAGTGCATATAAACGTGGTCTGTTTTGATTTCCAAGCACATTAGTCCTTGTATTACTGTTGGATTGCCCGAAATTGTCAATTTATAGACTTCTCTTTCAGGTTGCCTATGTTCAAATTTCCAGTCGAAAAGCCAATTGTTTTTTTTCGTTACAACTTTCAGGTCGTTTGTCGAAACTAAAGAAACGACGGTCAGGAAACTGTCTCCTGTAACCACGTGAATTGCAAATGTGTATGGCTTTAAGCTCTGGCGTCAATTGCTGACATTAAATTTCTATGATGAGCTAAATACACTTTTCTTTTTTCGTTCAAAATTGTATTTTCAAGTTTATAGTCCTTCCAAAAGTCTTTTACATCTTCGGAAATTCTATTTGAAAACAACATAGTTCCATCATCAGTAAACGAAATATATTTTAAGTCAAATAGAGAATCAATTGTGCGACTTAACAATAAGCCATTGTTTGGGTCATAAGCTTCAATGTCGTCAGGTTCTATAAATGGTTTAATATGACTGGCAATTAGCACAGGATAAGATAGATGTTCTAAAACACACATTGGTGTGCCATATATCTCCTCACATTCCTCTTGCAATTGATTTTTGTATAATCTATGTAAATATGGGTCTCTACGTTTTGCAATGGCTTTTAAATCTTCTCCAAAAATTTGTTCTGCATCTTCTTTAAAATACAGGTCGTCTCCAACAAAGACCAAATCATCTAATTTACCCAAAAGGTTATATAGATAAGCTATTTGATTATACTTTCTTTTAATAAACCCGATATCGTTTGCTTCTTTTACGTATTCTTGAAGTTCAAATTCAGTTATGAAAGTATTTGGATAAGCTTCAATATCAACAAGCATCAAAGCAATGATTTCTTCTTTGGATAGCTTTCCCTTTTCAATTAAAGTTTGAATCAGAAAATTTATCTGTTTTATTGAAGATTCATTGTTTACAGCTCTATTGAAACTTGAATTTGAATAAACAATTTTAGATAAAAGAGTTTCTCTTTTCTTATTGGTTCTCGCTTCAACATATTCTTTTGCTTGAGGGTGATACGAAACTAAAAATGAGTTAACAAAACCCATTTTAACCAATTGATTAATAGATTTTCGAATCGAAATATGGTTAATTGGATTTACTTTATAAATCTCGTCTTGAAGCCTTGAATACTTTTCTTCTGAATATTCTTCGGTTTGATAATCATCAATAAATTTGATGCAAACAGCCAAAGTATCTAAAAATTTTCTACCGTTGTAATCGGTAAAAGCATTGGTTAATTTCCAATACTCTTCATAATTCTGCTGTGGCATAAGCTTTTTTAATATTTTTTTGAGGTAATTCATTCTTTACGATAAATAAATATTCTTTATTTTTTTCTTTCTTTTCCTTTCCTGTAATTTTATAAACGTGTTTTCTCTCAATGACTTGAACATTATCCGAATACTTATTTAATAAATATAAAAGTTCACCTTTTGAAGGATAAGATGAGTTATTATAACTTAAATACCAATATTTGAAATTCGATAATCTCGAGAACAGTTTGTCAAAAAGTTCTACAGCACTATTTTTATTTATGAAGTTATTTTCGAATGGCTCTGTTTTTTTGGACGTAATAAAATTGTCTATTAAACCATAAAAGCCAAAATAATTATTCATTGTGCCAGTATATGGTGGGTCTAAATAAATAATATCTGCTTTGACTGTATCTAATAAATTAAAAATATCGTCATTGTATGCTTTGTTTTTCTTATTGTTATTAAATACAGCGTTATTATACTCATCTAAATTTTTAAGAAAATGAAATTTGAATGATTGGTTGTGATAAGCTCTTCTTCGTTTGTATTTTTCATAGCTGTATTCTTCATCTCTTAATTGAACTATCTTATCCCAATTAAGGTTAAAGCGAGAATACGGCATTTTTCTAATCATAGCTCTTCTTACAAGCGTAAAAGCCAATGATTTTTTTTCTTCTGAATCTAACCTTTCAATATTCATTCTGTACAAATCAAGCTCCTTACATTCTTCTGGAAAAAAATAAACTTCCGAATAATTGTCGAACATAAAACCCTTAAATGGTTTGCCTGAAAATATTATATCAATATCTTCTTTGTTAAGTAGCGATTCGTTGTTTTTAATTAATGCATTGGCAATATGATAGTTTATTTCTAAAATGTCATTTGTGTAAACTTCTAAACCTCGAAATTTAGCTTCGTAGCTTAAAGAACAACCTCCAGAAAAAGCATCAAAAAGCGTTTCTGCATCTTTAGGAAATTGGTCGCAAATCCATTTCGCGATTTTTTCTTTATTGCCAATATAATTGACTTTAGGATATTTAAACATTTCCGCTCATTTTGATAATTATTTTTGCAATGGCGCTGGCCATTTTTGGTGGAACAGAATTTCCTACCTGCTGTTGTTGTGATATTCTATTTCCTTTAAATATAAAGTCGTCAGGAAATGATTGCAATTTTGCAAGTTCGCGAACTGTTAATGCTCTGTTCTGTTCGTAATGAAAAATTTTACGCATATCACCTGTTACACAAACAGAAGGTTTATCACTTGCGTATTTAATGTACTTTCTAACATCACCCGATTTTGGTCTAATTTTCACAGGAATTTCGTTTCTATCTCCACCATCAGAAACAAAGCTCATTTTGATAAGCATTTGTTCTGAATGCGACATTGCAATATGGTTGGGAATTGAAGATTCCTCTCCGGATTCTAATTTTGGATATTTCGATAATGCTTCTTTTACGGAAACATATTTTTCTATTTCTTTTGGGGGAAATTCAATTTTTTGATTTGTTGAAGAGCCAATGAAAATTACTCTTTTTCTAACTTGGGGAACACCGTAATCGGCTGAATTTAAAATCTTACAATCTACTTTGTAGCCCAATTTTTCAAAATCCTTTATAATCTCCTTTCTTGTTTCTCCTTTACTGTGATTGTATAGTCGTGCGACGTTCTCCATTACAAAGAATTTTGGTTTTATAACTTTTACGACTCTTACAAATTCTTTAAATAATCTATTTCGTGGGTCGTCAACAAATTTTCTGCCAATATTTCCTGCAATACTAAACCCTTGACAAGGTGGTCCGCCAATCACAACATCGATTTCGTCAAACTCTTTGAGATATTTTATTTCAGAATCAGATAATGCACAAATGTCTTTTTCGATAAGTTGATGATTCGAAAAGTTATGTTTGTATGTTTCGCAAAAACTTGGCTCAATATCAACAGAAAAGACATTTTGAAAACCTATGTTGTCAAAACCTAAAGAGAAGCCACCAGCTCCAGAAAATAAATCTATATATTTTAATTTTGTTTTCATAAATCTAATTCTGCTTGTTTAACATTTGTATTCTTCAAATAGTTTGCAGTGTCTTCAGCTACTGAAAAAATTGAATCCGAACATTTGTATTTAAATGCTTCCCTTGCAAATTTATCTGCGAAGAATAAATCAGTTATTCTTTGTAATTCTAATTCGAATAAAGTAGCGAGTGATTTGAGTTTAGATTTGCTAAATTTTTGAGTACCGTTTTCAATTCTACTAATTGCACTTGAATTAATTCCGATTTTCGCTCCAAATTCAGTTTGTGTCCATTCTCGTTTTTCTCTTTCCGTTTTAATGAAATGTCCGAAACTTGCCATATTTACAATTTTATCAAAAAAGGATTTGACCTATTTTTAGCAAATGTAATAATTATTTGCGATTTTTGTATCAAGTCCGTGATTTTTTTTTGCGGTGGAAAGAAACAGCTCTTTTATTTTTTTGAGCTTTGGCTTGTGTGGTGGGAAAAAATAAATGTGCTGTTTGTGCGGTGGGCTTATTCGGATGGATTTTTAATTGAATTTCGGATTTTTTTTCAGCTTGTTGCCAACGTGTTATATAGTAACTTTTATTACTCATATCCCGTAAATAAGTCAGGATATGGTAAGTTTTTTGTTACTGTTATCCTGAAAAGATAATTTATTTTGTTTTTTAGCATAATAACTAAAAAGATAGAGAGACAAAAAATAATCTATTTTTTACAAAGTCAAGACCTTACTTTTTAACCAATCTACGCATAGCCACCCATTGTTTAAGCATATCCCTAGCATTTTGCGCAGGATAACCCAAAACAGTTTCTCCAGCTTTTACGTTATTCATAACTCCAGAGCCTGCACCAACTGTAGCACCGGATGCTATGGTGGTATGATCTTTTATAGACGCACTTCCACCAATAATAACACCATCACCAAGCGTTACAGAACCAGCTAAACCACTATGGCCAGCCATAATACAAGAGCGTCCCATAACACTATTATGTGCTATTTGGACCAGATTATCAATTTTACAACCATCACCAATTATGGTAGAGCTAAATTTTGCTCGATCTACACAAGAGTTTGCGCCAATTTCAACATAATGACCAATAATAACATTTCCTATTTGTGGTATTTTAGTTAAGCCTCTGCCATCATCACTTGGTCGGTAACCAAATCCATCAGCACCAATACTCACATTAATATGAAAAATACAATGGCTACCTATAATACAACGTTCTCTTATAACAGTTCCGGACCAAACAATTGTATTATTACCAATTATGGTGTCATCAAAAACACAAACATTGGGATAGAGCATAACGCCTTTGCCTAATTCTACATCTTTGCCAACATAACAGTTTGCCCCAATTTTACAACCATTTCCTATTTTTGCTGTTTTATGAATAACTGCGGTGGGATGCACATCGGTTTCAAATTCTGGAGCAGGCGGATTAAAAAGTTCTAAAATTTTTGCCATGGCTAAATCTGCATTTTTTACTTTTATTAATGCGCGATTTTCTCCTGGTTCAACTGTTAAATTATCATTTATAATGGCAGCACAAGCTTTAGAATCAGGCCAATGCTTAACATATTTTAAACTTCCTATAAAAGTGATATGATTATTTTTTGCATTATTTAATTGCTCAGGACCATCAATTACTTGTGTTGTGTTCCCAATTAATTCGCCTTGTAAAATAGTATTAATTTCATTTATGGTATATGACTTCATTTAAGTTTTGTTGGTGGTTAGTTGTAAATCTACTAGAAAAAAAACAGAAAAACTTATTTTTCATCTTCTATTCTGTTTTCATCAAAGGCTGAGGGTAATAATTTAGGAATAAATTTTACAACAAGAGGTAATAATAATGCACCACCAGGTAACATAAAAATTGCTAAACTTGGAATAGATTTAAAAATATCTAAAAGCTGTTCTTGTACTTTTTTCTGTTCTTCAGCACTTAAATCCCTAACGGTAGATTGCGATAGTAATACCATAAGTTCTTTACTATCTTTTAATTCCTGATACAAACGCTTACTATTTCTTGAAATAAGTTTTACAACCATTTTACTCGAGTTGTTATAAAAACTCTGTACTATGTTTTTAGAGCTCAATAAGGCAATATTACCTTTGTTTACCGTGTAAAATTCGTTTACTGTTTTTATTGATTCATGTACTCTATCTTGATTCAAACTAAGGCGATCACCTAAGTTTATTAAAAATAGGTGTTCCTTTTTATCAACAATTCTGTCGCTCCAACTTGCCATACAAGCTAAATCTAAGATGTAATTCTTCTTTAAAGGTGAATTTATAAACTTAACAGCTTCGTTATAACTAACGTGTATATTGTCTTGATAACGTAAAGACGATTCAAACAACTTTATTAAACTATCATCATATTGGTTTTTGGTTTCTTTTGAATTTAAAACATTCAATGATATAGATGCAATGGATGCTTCTAAGTTTTTTATAAAACCAATAGATATGTTTTCGTTTTCTAAATAGGCTTTATAGGCAATAACATCAATATAAAGTAATGCGTTTATAATGAAGTAATTAAAATTTTTAGTTAAAAAATTAGCATCTATTTGTATGCGTTTATGAATTATTTTTTCCAGTTGTTCGCTAGATTTTTTGCCACCCAATAAATCTTGAAAAAACGATACTTTAAGTTCGTTTATATCGGTGTAAAACCCAATAACACTATCTGTAAAAGGTATTTTACTATTGGATTTGTTGTGGGTGTATAAAAAAGAAAGGCAAAGGTTTGTTTTACACAACTCCTCTTCTGTGAGGTCTTTTTTATCAATAACATTGGTAACAACACTTAAGTTACTGCCATAAATAAACCCACAAGCTCTTAAAGCGTCATAAAACGACTCCTCATCAAAACTAAGTAAAGTATCATTTTTCTGTACCTCTTTAAGCAGTTTCTTTATCCAGCCTTGTGCTGATGGGTTCATTTTCAATCCATTTTAATTCAAAGTAAAGATAAGTTATAAATCCAAAAAACAGCTTGTTTTTCATATTAACATAATTTTAACAAAACCGCTATTTCCATTTCTTCGTAGGTATGCATGAGAGTCAAAATTTAACTAATAAAAAATCTCAAAAATCATGAAAAATTTTAAAACAGTATTAGGAATTGTAATTTTAGCTGCGGCTAGTTTCTTTATTATTGCAGCGGATCATATAGATGCTCCTGCTGTGCAAGGTGGTAATAGTGATATTACCGATTTTTATGCCTTTCAAGGGCAAAACACAAGTAATTTAGTGTTTGTAGCAAATTTACAAGGGCTTTTAAGTCCAGCTACAACGGCAAGTGCAGCGTTTGATGAAAACGTTCTAATCGAAATTAACATTGATAACACGGGCGACAATGTTGAAGATTTAGTAATTCAAGCTATTCCAAGAGATGGCAAAATGTATTTCTTCGGTCCGGTATCACCATCTCAAACGGGTCTTAACAGTTCTATTCAAACTACAACTACTGTTGGAGGTATAGTTGATATTACACCTTATGGATCAAATGCTATCATAGGAACAAACTCAGGTATGAGCTTTTTTGCTGGTCCAAGAGATGATCCTTTCTTTATGGATTTTGCTAGATATGGCGAAATAATAGGAGGTATGGCAACAAGCTTTAACGATCCTGGTTCAGATACTTTTGCAGGTTCAAATGTATTATCTGTAGTGGTTGAGGTACCAAAATCTATGATTGGTGGTTCAGGAACAATCAATACGTGGGTAGAATCAAAAAGAAAATAAACAAAACCATTTAAAAAGAATATAATTATGACAACTTTAAAAAAAAAAAAATTATTAGCAATGGCTTTAGCAGTATCGCTAACTGCCTTTAATTGCTCAAACGACGATGACTCGGTGCAGCCTAAAGTAATAGACTTTTCTGGAACATACGCACAGGAAGATCAAATGGGTAGACCTGCAATTAACACAGTATTTGTTACCTCGGGAGATAAAGACATGTTTAATGTTACCATACCTTCTGCACAAAATGCTGCTTTTCAAAGTAAATTTGAAGCGCGATTATTAGCATTAAATCCAGATTACACAACGAATGCTTTAACTTTTGATGCCCCTACATTTACAGGAGCTTTAGCAACAGATGTTTTAACCGTATCGCTTGATGGAAAAACAACGTTTTTTGATGGAACAAATGTTTTAACAGGAAGAGTATTAAATGATGATGTTATATCAGTAGAGTTATTATTAATTTTTGGTGGACCAGATGGTTCAGAAAAACCAGGTTTAACCGATGATAATGTAGATGCCAATGATAAACCTTTTTTAGCCTCATTTCCTTACTTAGCCTCTCCTTGGTAGAAGTCAACTGTCAGGGTATGCATAAAGTTATACCCTGATTTTTTTAATTAATTGTAAATAAACATCTAACAAATACCTTAAAACAAACAATTATGAAACCTATCAATATTATAACACTAGTGTTATTGCTACTTATTGTAAGTTGTAATCATGCACCTAAAAAAATAACAAACACAAAAGATTATACTAATTATTTGAATGTTGAGAAAGATGAGATGTTGCAAATAACTATGGAAGACTATGAATTCTGGGAAAAAAAGCTAGAAAAAGATCCAAATCAGTTTCCATATTTAGTAAAAGCTGCAGCATCTCAATCTCAACTATTCAATAAAACAGGAAAAATAGAATTACTAATAGAAGCTGAAAAAAAGTTGATTAAAGCTAATGAAGCTACAAATTATAATAAAGCTTCCTATTTAAAGTCCTTAGCACATAATTATATCTCGCAACACCGTTTTAAAGAATCTTTGGAATTACTAAAAAAGGCTGAGGCTATTGGAGAAAATTTAGAATCTACTCAAAAAATGTTATTCGATGTACATTTAGAATTAGGCAATTACAAGTTAGCTAAAAGCTATTTAGATAAATTTAGTGGAGATAATAACGATTTTGATTATTTAATCCGTTTATCAAAATGGTCAGACCACAGAGGTCATTTAGATGCTGCCATAAAATATATGGAGCAGGCTAAAGTTATTGCTGAAGCTTCAAATTTAGCACCAACAAAACAATGGGTATATACAAATCTTGCCGATTATTATGGGCATGCTGGAAGAATTCAAGAATCCTATAATCATTATTTAAAAGCATTAGAAATAGATAATAATGATGCTTACGCGAAAAAAGGAATTGCTTGGATTGTGTATTCATATGAAAAAAACCCAAAGGAGGCACTTCGCATTATAAATAGTATCACAGAAAAATATAACGCTCCTGATTATTATTTATTAAAAGCTGAAATTGCTGAATATCAAGGGCATTTTGAGTTTAAAGATGAACAATTAAAATTATATGAAAAATCTGTTGCCAATGCCCTTTACGGCAATATGTACAACAAGTACAATGCTTTAATTTATGCTGAGGATAATACTAAAACAGCAAAAGCATTACAAATAGCACTAATTGAGATTGAAAATCGCCCAACACCACAATCATACGATTTATTGGCTTGGACTTACTACAATCATGGAGATACACAAGAGGCATTAGAGGTTATGGAACAACATGTTGTTAACAAGACATTTGAGCCAGAAGCATTATACCATTTAGCCCAAATATACAAGGCAAATAAAAAACTTGATAAAGCTAAAGGACTAAAAAAAGAATTATTGGAAAGCACATTTGAACTTGGGCCATTAATGGCTAAGAAAATTGAAAACATATAAGATAACCAAAGCCATTTGTGATGAATTTTTTAAAAACATTTACATTTTTAATAGCCATACTTATGTTTAATTTTAACTATAGTCAGCAACTAAAAGTATTGGTTTCAAATACACTCAATCAGCCTATAGAAGCAACTTATGTTTATAATTTAAATTCTAAAAGTCATGCGCACACTCTAGAAAATGGTACGTTTATTTTAAATGAAACCAAAGTGGGAGATTCTATAAAAGTTGGTTTATTAGGATATAACAATAGAATTTTAGTAGCTAAAAATTTGAATGAAGTTCTAAATATAGTTTTAACTGAAAAAACGTATCAACTAGATGAATTAGTTATTTCAGAACAATTAAATGCATTAAGTACAATAACACGTTTAGATTTAAATACAAACCCAGTAAATTCTTCTCAAGAAGTATTACGAAAAGTGCCAGGACTCATTATTGGGCAGCACGCAGGCGGAGGGAAAGCAGAACAACTATTTTTAAGAGGTTTTGATGTAGATCATGGTACAGATGTGTCAATTTCAGTTGATGGAATGCCTGTAAATATGGTATCGCATGCACACGGACAAGGCTATAGCGATTTACACTTTGTAATTCCTGAAACTGTGAATAAAATAGATTTTGGAAAAGGGCCTTATTATGCAAAAGAAGGTGATTTTAATACTGTTGGTTATGTAAATTTCTCAACAAAAGATTATTTAAGTGAAAGCTCTGTAAACTTTAGTGTTGGACAATTTAATACCATACGTACTTTGGGGATGTTTAGTGTTTTAGAAAACGTGAGGAGTCAAAACGCATATCTTGCTTTTGAATATTTAACAGGTGATGGTCCTTTTGAATCTCCTCAAAATTTCAATAGACTTAATCTCTTTGGAAAGTATGTGCTTTATACACCTAAAAATGATAAGTTGACTTTAACGGCGTCTCATTTTACAAGCCGTTGGGACGCTTCGGGACAAATACCGCAACGCGCAGTAGATAACGGAAGTATCTCTCGTTTTGGTGCCATTGATGATACTGAGGGCGGAAATACAGCTCGTACTAATTTTAATGTAGAATTTACAAAGCAAGTTTCAGATGAAACCACATTTAAAACCAATGTTTTTTATTCGAATTACGATTTTGAATTGTATTCTAATTTTACCTTCTTTTTGGAAGACCCAATTAATGGTGATCAAATCAAACAAAAAGAAACCAGAGATATATTTGGCATTAATACGGCTTTTAAAACAAAAACTTTTTTAGGACAAACACCAGTAAATTTAAATTACGGTTTAGGTTTAAGACATGATATTTCAAACGAAAATGAATTGTCTAAAACCATAAATAAAACGACAACAAATGAGCGTATTCAATTTGGTGATATTAATCAAACTAATATGGATGCTTTTATAAATGCAGAATTTGAATTTGGAAAATTCGCAGTTGCACTAGCACTACGTTTCGATTATTTTAAGTTTTTATACAATGATAAGTTGCTAAATAGTGGCAGAACCCAGGCTGAAAACAAATCGATAATAAGTCCTAAATTAAATTTCTTTTACAATGCGAACAATAACCTACAGTGGTTTTTAAAATCCGGTATTGGTTTTCATTCAAACGATACGCGTGTTGTAGTTACAAATAAAGAAGAAAATATTTTACCACGTGCTTATGGAGTTGATTTTGGTAATATTTGGAAACCAACACCAAAACTTATTTTGAATACAGCGGTTTGGTATTTGTTTTTAGAACAAGAATTTGTTTATGTAGGCGATGCTGGAATTGTTGAACCTAGCGGAAAAACAGAACGTTACGGTTTGGATTTTGGAGTACGCTATCAATTTAACGATTGGTTGTATTTTGATACTGGCGACTTACACGAACGCAAGAAGTATAGAAGACCCAGAGGGTGAAAACTATATTCCCTTGGCACCAGATTTTACAATGACAGGAGGTTTATCGATTAAAAACGATAAAGGATTTTCGGGAAGTATTAAGTACAGGTATATTGATGATAGACCAGCAAATGAAGATAATAGTATCGTTGCCGATGGTTATTTAGTAACTGATTTAGGCGCGAACTATACATTTAATAATATTAAATTAGGATTGGTTATAGAAAACCTTTTTGATACGGAATGGAACGAAACACAATTTGCTACAGAGTCCAGATTACAAAATGAGGTACAGCCTGTTGAAGAAATACATTTTACACCAGGAACGCCATTTTTTATAAAAGGTTCCATAACATATAAATTTTAAAAAATAAGTTTAATTAATTTGAGGGAATTAATTTGTTTGTTGCACAACCTAAAATTACAGTGTTTGATTTTTTGGTTATGTTGGTTAGGTTGAAAGTCGCCCAATTATAGAGGTATAATTGGGTGCTTTCTTTTTTAGATCAGTTCTTTTTTGGCAATAGTTTTTTTAATTCAGTTAGTTTTTCCGCTATTTATTCTATCAGTTTTTTTTTATAAATTCATTCGTGAATTCAGAACCAGAATTCTTTAGAACCAGAGTGTCTTTTCCCGAATTCAGTTTGTAATCCATAATAAATTCAGTTTTTAATTCAGGGTCAATATTTGTCATTTGCTTATAGTAAATTTTAGTTCCATCACTTTTCCAAGAGAATTTAGTTGTCTTTCCCCAAGCATTGTAAATTAGTGAATCCCTAAAGAATTTTAGCTCCACAGTATTTGCGCTTTTGGTCGAAATCCAATGCCCAAATATGTCAGCATTATTGTAATTATTTGAACAACTTTGCAAGATTAAAAATAATAATAATGTTCGGATTATGGTTTTCATCAAATTATTGCACAACGTGTTCGTAATCGAGTAC